>JABUBO010000046.1_pt1 | contig 31071 bp, 28 predicted proteins | sample 7240361 | NCBI WGS metagenome assembly JABUBO01 (sample SAMN07256346, study PRJNA390944) | subsurface metagenome | isolation source: Methane hydrate marine sediment | place: Pacific Ocean: Eastern North Pacific, ODP site
GTCTGAGGATAAAGCCCAGGGCGATGGAAGCCACCATAAGGTGGATTATGCTTGCTCCCCTCTTAGCCAGCGGCTGAAAGACGCCTCGATAACACAGAAAACCCACCACCCCGGTGACCAAGAAGGCAACTATAAGAGCGGCTGGTAAACCTAACCCTAGCTGCTCAGCGACGAAATAGCCGATAAAAGCGCCCAAGGTGATGAATTCAGCATGGGCAAAATTGGGGAAACCGGAAAGCCCATAGGTTATGCTAAGCCCCACAGCCCCGAGCAGATAAATGCTTCCGGTTATCGCTGAATTGAATAAAACTTGTGCCCAGTTGACTGTCATCTAAAATAAATGGCTTTTTAGCTCGGTTAAATTAGCTAGAGAGCCCTGCTGACTATTCCCTACTCTATCAAGGTGAAAAGCATTAATGCCTACCTGGCTGGAATTAAGGAAATCAAATTGCCAGTTGTCGCCAACATGGACAATTTGGCCAGGATTTACCTTCATCAACTCACATACATAGGCATAAAATTTGGGTGTTTTTAGCTGATTACATAGTGAAACCGAGGAAAAAATGCGAAGAAAATAATTCTTAATGCCCAGTAATTGAGGCTCCAGTAGCTCTGACGGCGTTCCCGAAGCAACAATTAGCTTGTATCGCCCTTCCAGAGAGGAAAGAACCTCCATTACCTCAGGGTAATAGCTTACCTTGGCCTGGCAACTCTGAATCGCAGGTTCAGCGGAACCTAATCGGAAATATCTGAACCAGTATTCTATATCATACCATTCCAGTCTCTGGTCACCTACTTTATTATATTCTTGAGCAACAATTTTCTTAGCATGGACAAGCTCAATACCATTCTTCTTAGCATAAAGGGCAGGTATAGTTTCATGCCAGATAGCCTGGCTGAAACCAGGAGTTACCAGCGTCCCTTCAGCATCGAAGGAAATTACCTTAATTCTGCTCATTTAAATTGTTAATGCTATCATAGTCATAAGTTAAGGTCTACGATTTGCGAATTCATTACCAATAAAGATAAAATAGCCACAATGGCATTTGCTACAAGGCATCCTCTCCTTTTGTTATTATGGCATCCCTCTCTCCCTGTCATTGCGAGGCACCCCCCTTTCTCTGTCATTGCGAGGAGCATCAGCGACGAAGCAATCCCAGGAGGACCAAGTGGACTTCGAGATACCTGAGGATTTAAAGATGGTCCAAAGCCTCGTAAGGGACTTTGTTACCAACCAATTGAAGCCGTTAGAGAGGGACATCCTCGGGCGAGCTGCTGACCTGAGTGATGCCAAAATGTATCTTCCCCCAGAAAAAGAACACGCACTAATGGAGATGGTCAAAGAGATGGGGCTATGGGGGGTAAGCGTGCCACAGGAATTTGGTGGCGCTGGCTTAACTATCCTGGGGAATTGCTTAGTTGAGGAAGAATTAGCGCAAACGATCGTTCCTTTCAACTTTGGCGACGTTACTCCAATCTTGTTTGAGTGTAACGAACAGCAGAAACAAAAATACCTCTTGCCTGTACTTAACAAACAAAAATGCGCTTACCTGGCACTGATGGAACCAGGAAAGGAAGCATCTGACATTGAGAAAATGGAAATGTGGGCAGAGAAAGCGAATAGCTATTACATAATTAGTGGCAAAAAAGTGTCCTTCTCTAGAGGGGGTAAGGATTACTTTGCCCTGGTTTTCGGTAAGCTTGTCCAGGGCAGAAGAAGTGCTGATAAGGGCCCGAGGGAGGGAGTAACCTGTTTCCTGATAGATAAGGATACTCCGGGATTTACCCTTACTGGCGGCAGTGAAAAGACAGGATGGGAAGCAGGAATGACAGAGTCTGTTTATTTGAGCTTCGATAATTGCGAAGTACCCAGCGAAAATGTGCTAGGAGAAGAGGGAAAGGCCTTTCACCTTGGTAAGAAATGGCTTCCGGCAAGGCGAATTATGAGGGGCGCCAGGTGCGTAGGAGCAGCACAACGGATACTTGAGGAATCAACCACACAGGCTCAAACTTGGACATCATTTGGGCAAACTATATCTGGTCGCCCCAGCATCCAGGCAGCACTGGGCGATATAGCTACAAATATCCACGCCTCCAGACTTATGGTTTACGAAGCTGCCTGGAAAGCAGATAAGGGACAATCAATACAACGAGAAGCAGCTATGGTGAAATTGTTCGCCACCCAGATGATTCACTTCGTTGCCGACAATGCTGCTCATATTTTCAATGCACCACCCTATGTTGCTGGGGTACCTATGGAAAGGTTTTGCCGCAATGCATTGGCGATGAGTTCCACCAATTTAGCCTTGCAGCTCCAGAGGAATATCATCGCCAGAGATATACTGAAAGGATTAAAAATTTGAATTCGCCATGTCATTGCGAGCCGAAGCCCTGAGCGTAGCGAAGGGGCAGCAAAGCAATTTCGGTGGGGAAGCAGCTCAGATTGCTTCGGCACTGATGTGCCTCGCAATGACAATAAGGTAAAAAGGGAGGTTGTTATGGCTCAAGTTAAAAAAGTTGGACTCCCGTTAACCGATGAGACTTTGAAGGAGCTCAGAGCAGGAGATAACCTTCTGCTCACCGGCGTGATGTATGTCGGTCGTGACGCTGCCCATAAGAGAATGGTTGAGGCTATGGAGAGTGGAAAACCCTTGCCTATCGATATCAAGGGGCAGACGGTATATTTTATGGGCCCCTCCCCAGCCAGACCAGAAAGACCAATTGGTTCTGCTGGCCCTACCACCAGTGGTCGTATGGATGCCTACTCACCCCGTTTGCTAGCTGAAGGATTGAAAGGAATGATCGGCAAGGGATTGAGGTCAAAGGCGGTGAAGGATGCTATGGTGAAACACAAAGCTGTATATTTAGGTGCCATAGGCGGTGCTGGCGCTCTCATGTCCAAGAGCATCAAGAAGGCAGAGGTAGTAGCCTATGAGGAACTTGGTGCTGAAGCACTGCGACGCCTTGAAGTAGAGGACTTCCCCGTCACGGTGATAAATGATATCTATGGTGGCGACCTTTACGAAGAAGGAAAGGCTAAATATCAAGTTAAAGAGTAATTCTCGCAAGGTATCACCTACAGCAATCCCCCCCCTGTAAGCACCTTCTGCATGGTCAAGCCGATTTCTGCAGGGTTACGAGCAATGATAGCTCCGACAGCAGCTAGGACCTTTATTTTCTCTGAAGCTTTACCCGCAGTGCCGGTGATAATAGCCCCAGCATGTCCCATCCTCTTACCCGGAGGAGCAGTGCTGCCAGCAATAAAAGCAACTACAGGTTTGGACATCTCACCTTTAATGAACTCCGCGGCCTCCTGCTCAAAAGTCCCCCCTATCTCACCAACAAGGATCACCGCTTTAGTGTCTTCATCTGCATTGAATAATTTCAGGACATCCACGAAAGTGCTTCCTGGCAAGGCATCACCACCAATCCCAGCACAGGTAGATTGCCCAATATCCAAGCTGGTAAGCTGAGCCACCACATCGTAAGTTAGAGTGCCACTGCGGGAAACTACCCCCACATTGCCCGGAAGATGAATTTCTCCCACCATAATCCCCACTTTACATTTGCCCGGGGAAATAACGCCAGGACAATTAGGACCGATGAGTCGAGTTGATTTTCCTTTGAGATAGCTATGCACCTTGACCATGTCCATAACCGGTATCCCTTCAGTAATACACACAATCAAAGGTATGCTGGCATCAATTGCCTCCATGATGGCATCAGCGGCAAAGGCAGAGGGAACAAAAATCATACTGGCATTGGCTTTAGTTTCAACCACTGCCCGCTCCACACTATTGTAAACAGACACTCCTAGAATCAGGTTGCCTCCTTTCCCAGGGGTAACACCAGCTACCACTTTTGTGCCATATTCAATACAACGCTGCGTGTGAAAACTACCCTCTCCTCCGGTAATACCCTGGACCAAAAGCCTGGTCCCCTTGTCAACGAGTATGCTCACTTTATCTGCCCTTTCGCTGCTTCAACTGCCTTATGGGCACCATCATAGAAATCCTTTGCTTCAATTAAATTTATTCCTGATTCAGATAAAATGCGCTTGCCTTCATCGACATTCGTTCCCGCCAATCTAACGACTACAGGAAAAGCAATATCCATCCGTTGATAGGCTTCCACTATGCCTTTAGCAATAACATCTACCCTTGCCATCCCACCAAATATATTCACCAGGACCGCCTTTACTCCTGAGTCAGCAACAAACATCTTGAAGGCATTGACTACGCGGTCAGTAGTGTTAAGTGTGCCAATATCGAGAAAGTTTGCTGCGCTACCACCACAATACTGGATAAGGTCATTCACCGCCATCGCCAACCCAGCGCCATTGACCATGCAACCAATGTTGCCATCCATTTTCACATAATTATTTATCCCCCACTGACGAGCTTGGACTTCCAATGGTTCCTCTTGCTCTTCATCATGGAGTTCCTGAATACCCTTATGACGGAAAAGAGCGTTGTCATCAAAATTAAGCTTCGCATCCAGAGCTAATAGCCTTCCGTCACCGGTAACAGCCAAAGGATTGATTTCAGCTAAAGAGCAATCTTTAGTCATGAAAAGCTGGTAGAGACCGGTCATCAGCTTTGTTGCCTCATCTACCTGCTTGCCAGTTAAGTTCATCCCATAAGCCAATTTGCGTCCCAAGAAAGGTTGGAACCCGACAGCAGGGTCAATAAGAACTTTGAATATTCTCTCCGGGGTTGCCTGAGCCACCTCCTCAATCTCCATACCACCAGCTTCGCTTGCCATCATAAGAGGCAGTTTCGTGGCACTATCAACAAGCACGCTGATATAAAGCTCACGGTCTACTTCACTTGCCTCCTCCACCAACACCCTGCTTATCGGTATACCTTCGGCACCGGTCTGATGTGTCACCAACCTTGTTCCTAAGAGCCGGCTTGCTATCTCTCCTGCTTCCTCTGGAGTATCAGCTACCTTTACCCCGCCAGCCCTTCCCCTACCACCAGCATAGACCTGAGCTTTAATTACCACCTTGCCACCGATTTCCTTAGCTACTGCTCTAGACTCAGCAGGTGTAGAAGCCACCTTCCCCCTAGGGACAGGAATGCCAAATTGCGACATAAGAGCCTTAGCTTGATATTCGTGAACCTTCATGTCGAAAACACCACAGTATAAGGTGAAAAACAGCTACTGGTCAATCTGCTGTACGCCTCTTATCGCCTTCCCAAACAGAACTGCTAAGTGCTATGATATACGAATTGTTTAGCAGCAGGCTATCGCAAGGAGGCAGGCGAAATGGAAATATTACAGCAAGGAATAGGGGAAGCCCTGGGCTGGCATGACCCAGATGAAAACCGAGAATGGGTGCTCAAGAACAAATCTCGTGAATTGAAGGATAAGAGGATGTCAGTTAAGGAAGCAGTATCCCAGTTCATCCATGATGGAAATTTCATTGCCAGCGGTGGGTTTGGTCATGTAAGAGTGTCAATGGCCATTATCTACGAGATAATCAGGCAAAAGAAGCGCAATCTGGCCATGGCTGGCAAAACAGCAGTCCATGACCTGGATATCTTGATAGGCGCAGGATGTGTCAATAAAGTAGAGGTGGCTTACTCCTTTGGTCACGAGCTGAGGGGATTATCGCCAGCGTCCAGAAGGATGGTAGAAGGTGGACAATGTAAGGTAGTGGCTGAAACAAGCAACGCCGGGTATCAATGGCGCTGGTTAGCTGGTATGATGGGACTGCCTTTCATACCTACACGTAACCTGCTTGGCACCGATACCGGCAAATATAGCTGTTCTAAAGTAGTCAAAGACCCCTTCACCGGCAAACCAATAAATCTGGTGCCCGCAGCTTATCCTGATGCAGCATTCATCCATGTTCATCGCTGCGATATTCATGGCAATTCCCAAATAGATGCTATCCTGGTAGAGGATTTTGAACTCTCAAGGTGTACCCGAAGATTGATAATAACCACTGAGGAAATAATTGACAACGAGCTTATTCGCAGGGAGCCCTGGAAAACATGCATTCCCTTCTTTGTCGTGGATGCTGTGGTCGAAGTCCCTTATGGTTCACATCCTTGCGAGATGCCCGGCAGGTACTACTACGACGAGGAACATATCGCCGAATGGCTAGAACTGTCCAAAACCGCCGAGGGCACTGAGGAATACTTCAACAAATATCTCTTCGGTGTCAACTCCTTCGAGGATTATCTGGAACTTTGTGGTGGAGTGAAAAAGCTAGATTACCTCAAGAGGAGGGAATTCCTTGAAGAGCCGATGATTGCTCCATGGAGGAAATAAAGCAAACTTTTGAGGAAGGAGGTTAACGACATGGCGATAAAAGGCATAGCAGAGGGCAAATATAACTTAAGGGAATATTTGGCCTTCAGTGGAGCCAGCATGCTAGAGGACAAGAAATCGGTTTTCGTGGGCACAGGGCTCCCCATAATAGCTTCAATGCTGGCCCAAAGAAGCCATGCTCCGGGTCTATTCATCGTATTTGAAGCTGGTGGGCTGGGACCTCAAATGCCTGAATTAGCCATATCGGTGGGTGAATCGAGAACTTTTCACAGAGCAATCGCCGCTTCCAGTATGCATGATGTTATGTCCACCTCACAGGCAGGATATGTAGACTATGGCTTTCTCGGCGCTGCCCAGATGGATATGTACGGAAATATCAACACCACGGTTATCGGAGACCATGACCACCCCAAGGTTCGACTGCCTGGCAGCGGTGGCGCCAACGATGTAGCCTCCTTTTCAAACAGACTTATAATCATCATCGCCAATCAGTCTAAAAGGACATTCGTCAACAAAGTTGATTTCCTGACCACCCCCGGTTATTTAGACGGTCCCGGGGCAAGGGAGAGGGCTGGACTGGCAAAGGGCTCAGGACCATACCGGCTCATCACCCAGCTAGGTATTTACAGCTTTGATGAGGAAACAAAGAGGCTTAAGTTGCTCTCCTTGCATCCCGGGATAACCCTGGATGAGGTGAAGGAGAATTCTAGCTTCAAGATCATCATACCGGATAAGGTTGAAACCAGCCCCGAGCCTGCTGAGGAACACTTAAGAATATTGCGTGAAGAAATAGACCCAGCAGGTATAGTGTTAGGGAAGTAGTGCCGGGTGATATGAGATATGACCACACTTAAAGAAAGGAGGTGGCACACTTAAGAGATTTAAGTTTGTCCTCGTGCAGGCGGTCTGCACAAGAAAATCTCGGCTGAGTGATAATAATAACGCTTGGAAAGGAGGATGAATTATGCCTAAGGCTAACAGGAGAGTAGCTATATGTGGTGGAGGGATATTCAGGCCAGATCTGTGGCATGGGGAGAATGCCGAGGAAGGCGTTGCCACAGCTTATCAGGACCTGCTACGCCAATGCCCTAATTTAGAACCAGATGATATAGACGCAGTAATGATGAGTTACTTCAGTGACCACTTAAATCAGCAATTATGCATGGGCTGGATAATCCAGGATTATCTTGGCTTGCACAATAAGCCTGGCTACAGAGTTGAGTCTGGGGGCTCTACACCACTGGATGCCTTGATTAACGCTTACTACTTGATCCAGTCAGGCTTCTTTGATGTTATCTTAATCCCCGGTTGGGAATGGATGTGTGAGGTTGATGTTGCCAGCACGAATGAAATGATTGCTTCCGCTGCCGATACTGATTGGGACTTCCCAGTTGGTGGTTATTACAATGCATATTATGCCGCTATGGAAGTAAGACACATGCAATTATATGGAGAGACCTGCGAGGATCTCGGCAGGATTGCTGTGAAGAACCACAACAATTCTACTCATATTCCTTTCTCTCAGTGGGTAAGCCAACATGGCACTGCGCCGATAACGCTGGAGGATTACTGGAAGAGCAGATTAGTATGCTGGCCTTATAGAGTGCTAAATAACGCTGTGATGAGCGAGGGGGCATGTTGCATACTCATGGCAGCGGAGGAGAAGGTTAACAGGTTCACTGATACACCTATGTGGATAACCGGCGTTGGTTTAGGAACAGACTCAATGAGGCCGGGAGACCGAACAGTTGATTTTGTCTATGCCGGATTCAAGGACGAAGCGAAGATATATCCCGACTTTGTTCAAAAAATTAAGACACCTTATCCCGACATGGCAAACTTCGCCAGTCTGCATGTAGCAGCAAAGAGAGCCTATGCCCAGGCAGGCGTTACCAATCCGCTAAAGGAGATAGATTTAATGGAAGTTTTTGCTCCTTACGATGGTGTTGAGCTTTGTCTCTATGAGGATTTAGGGCTTTGCGGCAGAGGAGAGGGGAAATACATGATACGAGAAGGAATAGTAGAGTATGGTGGTGAATGCCCTGTTCTGTTAAGTGGCGGCCTGACAGCAACGGGACATCCCGTTGGTGCTACCACTCTGTACTATACCACTTTCCTCTACTGGCAGCTTGCCGGAAAAGTAAAGGAAATATGTGGTCCAGATGGCTTACAGGTGCCAAATGCAAAAAGGGCACTTATCACCGGACATGGCGGCACTGGTTGCCAGGGCGGAGTGATAATTTTTGAGCGAGATTAAAAGGGAGGAGAAATAGAATGGAAGAAGAAAAGGGATTAACCGAGATAAAGTTAAAGGTAAGGTCAGTAAAGAGAGAGCGTGAAAAGAAATACAGGGATTATCCTGCAGTGGCGGATAACTCAACAGCGGCTCATGATTTCTGGGAGCCAATAGTTCACCTTGGATTGTGGGACATTAAAGGACATCAGATAGTGAAAGGACCCTGGGGTGGTGGCACAGTTGAACAAGCGAAGAAGAGACCGCCAAAGGAATTCATGGTAATAGACCGTGCTAGCTTCGCTTTCTACTCCCATAGCTATGGGCTTGTTTCGCCATTCTTCCGGGGCTTGCTGGAGGGAAAGCTCATGGGCACAAAGTGCCCGAAATGCGGCACGGTATATTGCCCTCCTCGAGCTCACTGCTGGAATCCAGAGTGCAAGGTAGCTGACTGTTTTGATAACTGGGTAGACCTTCCTTCGACCGCGGTTATTCATACTTTTACGGTGCAATGTTTGGCAGCAGCTCCCTTCGAGCACATGCTGCCTTTCTCCATGGGCTGGGTTCAAGTTGATGGTGCTGATACTACCCTGCCTATGTTGCTGCATATACGACCAAAGGAGATTTTCATCGGGAAAAAGGTGAATATTGAGTTCATGCCCAAGGAAAGCAGAAAGGGAGATTTGATGGATTTGTATGCCGTGGCAGCAGTTCCAGATGAGAAGCCTCCTGAATGGGCTTGTCTGCAGAAAGATACCAAGGAAATGGAATCTGTGGAGAACTCCACGAAAGCTACCTTGGAATTCATTAAGAATAGGTACGGGATAGATAACAGTCCCGAAACAAGAGGGTGGTAAACCAGTGAGGTTATTTGCTGACTGAACTTCACCATAAGCTTGATATTAAATAACTTTACGAGGGGAAAATGGATTTTAACTTTACTGAAGAACAAAAGATGATTGCCAACACCGCTAAGGAAATAGCTAAGAGTTTCCCGCCTGAATATTGGAGAGAGAAAGACTTGAAGGAGGAATTTGGTGAGGAATTCTATAGAGCAATAGGTAAGGCGGGATTCACCGGGATGATAATCCCTGAGAAATATGGTGGTGCCGGAAAAGGCGTAACCGACTTGCTCATTGCTATGGAGGAGTTAGCTGCCAATGGATGTGGCATGGCTGGTGTATGGTATCTCGTTATAACTGAAGATTTCGGTGGCATTAGCATAATTCGGCACGGCACTGAGGCACAGAAGGAGAAATACCTGCCAGGCATTGCCTCAGGGGATATTGAATTTTGTATGGGGCTCACCGAGCCAGATGCCGGCACAAATACGCTTAACACAAAAACGAGAGCTCAAAAAGTAGATGATGGCTGGATAATAAACGGTAACAAAACCTGGATCAGCGGGGCTGATAGAGCCAGAGGAATGATGCTCATAACCAGAACGACGCCGAAGGAGAAAGCACCAAAAAAGACATTCGGACTGAGCCTTTTCCTCATAGATTTGCCAAATCCGGCGATTAATGTAACCACCATCCCCAAGCATGGGATAAATTACTCACATTCGTGCGATATCGGCATCAATGACCTGAAGGTGTCTGAAGATGCCCTGATGCCACCATTGGACGGTGGCTGGTATTCTTTGCTCGATACCTTAAATATCGAGAGGATGTCGTTTACCACTGCGGCTATCGGCATCGCCAGATTGGCAATGAGCAAAGCTATTGATTATTCCAAAGATAGGAAAGTTTTCGGCGACACGCCAATTGGAAGCTATCAAGGGCTGCAGTTTAACCTGGCTGAAGCTTATGCCGGCATCGAGGCAGCAAAATTGCTCAACTTCAAGGCTTCCACCCTATATGATAACGGAGCAAGCATTGCCGAAGTAGGCAAAATTGTAAATCCAGCAAAAATTTTGGCAGTTGAGAGCGGCATTAAGGCAGTTTACTGGGCAATGCAGACCTTCGGAGGCTATGGATACGCCAGGGAATACGACGTTGAGAGGTGGTGGCGGGAAATAAACTTAATCAGGCTTGCTCCAGTTAGCCAGCAAATGGCATTAAGCTACGTTGGAGAACATATACTGGGAATGCCCAGGTCCTATCAATAAAACCACCCTCACCCAGCCTCTCTTTTCAAGGGAGAGGAGTTCCCATTGTCATTGCGAGCCCATCAGCTAACGGGCGTGGCAACCTCATCCCCCATTGTCATTGCGAGCCGAAGGCGCGGCAATCTCAGGAAAGCTGAAGGCTGAAAGCTGATAGCTACTAATTGACGGAGGGGGTGGGATTCGAACCCACGTTCACTCAAAAAGCGAAAACGGTTTTCAAGACCGCCACCTTAAACCACTCGGTCACCCCTCCAACCAAACAAAGTATAGGCAACAAAATCGCCTATGGTCAAACCATCCGTGATATAATGTACGCCAAGCCAACCAGGATTTTTAGATTCATCACGAAAGGAGGGGAAAATGCTAGAGGTATTTTTAACCGAGGAACGGAAGAAACTCAAGGAGGAAGCGGAAGATTTCGTCAAAAGCGTGCCACGACAGCTCATCATGGATATGGATGCTGATAAAATCACGTTCCCCAAAGAATGGGTGGCGGAGGCAGGGAAGCGAAATCTTCTCGGGTTGAGGTTCCCACCCAAGTACGGAGGCAGGGGGCTTGGATGGGTGGATGATATTATGGTTGCAGGTATAATTGGTAAGTTAACTGTGAGCCTTACATGCCTTTACGCTTTAGTCTCTATCGTTGGGGAAGCTCTAAACGTATTCGGAAACGAGGCTCAAAAGCAAAAATATCTCAAGCCCATCATAGAAGGGAAAATGTGGGCCGGTGAAGCACTTACTGAGCCCAGAGGAGGGTCTGACTTCTTCGGTGCCACCACCACTGCTAAAAAAGAAGGAAACTATTATATCCTGAATGGACAGAAACGGTTTACTGTGGGTGGTGAAGGTGCCGACTTCTTCTTGGTTTACGCTGTTACCAATCCTGGAGCAGCTCCTCGTGATTCGCTTAGCGCTTTCATCGTTGAGAGAGATATGGGAGTAGCCGTAAAGCATGTCTATGGATTGATGGGAGTTCGGGGCACAGGAACGGCAAGAATATACTTCCGGAATGTACGAGTACCTGTGGAAAATCTTCTGGGAGAAGAAAACAGCGGCTCAAAGATTTTCTACAAGATGATGGTGCCCGAGAGAATTATTTATGGTGGTGTAGCTGGTTCCCGAGCTGTGTTAGATATAGCTGCGAGGTATGCCAACAAAAGAAAAGCCTTCGGTTTTAACATAAGAACCTTTGAGGCAGTCAATTTCAGAATAGCTGAGAGTCTAACCAAACTTGATGCTGTCAGCGCTTTTGGCTATGCAGTGGCGAAGACCATAGACGATGGAATAGGCACACCAGGCTACCAGAGAAGGCTGGTATCTGAGTTAAAGCTACTTGCTACCAAAGTATTTTGGGAAGTGGCAAACGATGCCATGGATAATATGGGAGGTATTGGATATACCAATGTCTACCCAATCGAGCGAGCAGTGAGGGAGGCAAGGCTTCCTATGATCTGGACAGGAACAAACGATATTATAAAACTCATTATCCAGCATGAGTATTACAAGGAACTCCTTGCCAGGGAAATTGAAGGAAGAGACGTTGAGTCCGATGTTCCGCTCAGCGAAGAGGAAGCTGCCGAGGAAAAGGTTTACACTGATGCCGACCAGGAAAAAGCTCAGCCTGCGCCTGTATCATAGCTCAACTGCTCTCGATTTAATTCTGCTTTTCTCAGCAGTAACGATGGCTTGAATCTGGGAGATGACTTCATCGAGTTTACCTTCATAGCTTGTGAGCACATGATCAAAAAGGGACAAGCTTTTCATCTCTTCTTCAGCCTTCCGTAATCTCAGTGCCAAGTCCCTGGCAGACTCACTATGGCGCTGCCTTAACCGTCTTTCCAGCTCCTCCATTGAGGGAGGCCTTAGAAAGATGAACACCGCCTGAGGCAATATTTGCTTAATCGTCTTTGCGCCCTGCACATCTACCTTCACAATGACGTCCTTCCCCTTAGACAAAGCCTGACTAATCTCCTTCCTGGGCACTCCATAGTAATTTCCATAGACATTTGCCCATTCCAGAAACTCTCCATTATCAATCATTCGCTGAAATTCCCGTTGGGAAGTGAAGTGATAGTCCACACCATCCCTTTCCCCTTCACGGCGAGGACGACTGGTAACCGTTACCACATAGTGAAAGGGATACTTTTGCTCCTCCATCCTCCTGAGCAGGGCATCCTTGCCCACACCGGAAGGTCCCGAAAGGACGATAAGCAACTGGTTTGAACTCATCGCTTCGCTACGCTCGCAACATCAGACCAGAATGAGGGATAGGAAACATTTACCATCTGCGCATGGTTGATGACCGTTTCACCTTCAGCCATCAAACCTGCTATAGCCAGGCTCATCGCCAGTCGATGGTCCAGGTGGCTGTCAACCTCTGCGCCTGACAAAGATTTACTTCCATAGATAATCATGCCGTCAGGCAACTCCTCAATTCTAGCGCCCATCTTGGTAAGCTCACGAGAGACCGTGGCAATTCGGTCGGATTCCTTCACCCGCAGCTCAGCAGCATCTTTAATCACGGTTTTACCACTGGCAAAGCAGCCAGCCACAGCTAGCAGGGGAATCTCATCAATAACACGCGGAATCATCGCGCCACCAATCTCGATACCCCTTAATTTACTGGATTCCACCACAATATCAGCCAACGGCTCATTGGCTTCCAATCTCTCATTTTCTACCCTTAACTTGGCCCCCATAGCCATAAGGGCATCGATAATCCCCGTCCGTGTTGGATTAACCCCACAACCCCTCACCACTATCCTGGCATCGGGATGGACAGCGGCAGCAACCAGAAAATAAGCCGCCGAGCTGATATCACCAGGAATGGTAAAGCTGATTGCCTTTAGCGGAGAAGTTAAAGGATTTAACGAAATCAATTTGCCATCACTTTCCAATTCAGCTCCCATCTGCTTGAGCAATCTTTCACTATGGTCACGGGAGGGGACAAGCTGTTGTAACGCCGTCTTCCCTTGAGCAAATAGACCAGCTAATAAAATCGCCGACTTGATTTGAGCGCTGGGAATGGATAACGAGATTTCGGCGCCATGCAACTTCCTGCCCTTGATTACCAGAGGGGCAAAGGAATCCCTTCCCCTACCCCAGATTTCCGCCCCCATCAGCCGTAACGGCTCAATCAGCCTCCCCATCGGGCGGGAACGGAGGGAAGCATCGCCGGTGATGATAGATAAGAAAGGCTGACTGGAAAGCAAGCCACCAAGAAGGCGCATGGTAGTGGCACTATTCCCGGCATTGAGCACGTTTGGGGCTTCACTTAACCCCCTCCCACCAACCCCGGAAACAAGCAAGGTGGGGAAATCAGAAGCGCCAACTCTGCGAATTCTTGCTCCTAAAGCTCTTAAACAGCTAACGGTGCTCCAGCAATCCCTGCCCGGAGAGAAATTCACAATCTCAGCTTCGCCTGAAGCTATGCTGTTAAGAATCACCGCCCGATGGGAGATAGATTTATCGCCCGGTGGGGTAACTTCGCCTTCCAAGCGATGGCAGGGCTTGATGATTCTTATTTTGCCTTGTTCAGCCATTCCTGCCTCAGTTTGTTAGCCTCAGCCAGTGTCTCTTTTAGCCTTTCATCGCCTAAATTCACCAGGTGACGATACCTCTGCAGCTCATCGATATACCTATCGAGCCAGTGAAGTATCGCCTGCTGATTGGTAAGGCAAATTTGTGCATTCACCTCGGGGCTTCCCGAAGCCAACCGGGTAACGTCACGATAGCCGGAGCCAGCTAGTTTCTTCAGCTTCTCCCATGTAGGTTCACTGGCGGTGCTCGTTACCAGAGCGGCTGATAATAAAAAGGAGAGGTGGCTAGTGCCAGCCACAAGCTCATCATGCTCCTGGGCATCAATGAAGAAAGGCACAGTCCCCAGCTTCTTCACCATATTTACCACCTTGTCCACCGCCTGTGACGAAGTCTTCTTGGCTGGAGTAAGACAATAAACAGACCCTTGAAATAAATCAGCCTCAGCAGCCTTCATCCCGTAGGTCTCCTTCCCCGCCATGGGATGCCCGCCGACGAAGTCCACCGTTGGTGGCAATAAATCCCCAGCCCACTTCATGACCTGAACCTTGGTGCTCCCCGTGTCGGTAACTATACAGCCATGGGGAAGAGAATCTGCTATCTTGGACATGATTTCCTTTATGGTTAACACTGGAGTGGCAACAATGACCATCTCAGCTTCTTTTACCGTGTCCTCGAGGCTTATTTCTACTCTATCCACCATCCCCATATTCACCGCCAGCGAAGCAGTCTCAGGACGACGAACATAGCCAATTATTTCGAGATTCTTCATCTGCGGCTCAGAATGACTTTCTTCAGCTTTCTTCAAAGCAAGCCCGATGGAACCACCGATAAGCCCCAGCCCGATGATAGCAACACGCACACCCTTATTATGTCATTGCCAGCAAGGCATGACAATCCTTGTTGCGAGCTGTTCCCTGTCTGCTTCTTTTCCAGGGATGCTGCCTAGCGTATAATGGGAATGTGTGGAAATATTGGGCAAAGAAAAGTTATAATCAATGAAGAGGAAAGAGCTTATAGAGCATCTAGCCCATCATGGTGGATTTCTTGTCAGGGAGGGTCGTAGACATAGCATATATCAGAGAGGTAAATATAGGACTCAAATCCCAAGGCATACGGAAATAGTGGATGAGCTAGCAAGAAAGATTTGCAAGGATTTGGATGTTCCCTTTACTAAATAATGGGGGCGATGTTATGAAGTACAGGGCAGTAATTAAAAAAAGTGGAGATTGGTGGATTGGCTGGCTTGTGGATTTACCCGGCGTGAATGCTCAGGAAAGAAGCAAAGAGGAGCTGATAGAATCACTGAAAATCGGGGCTGAGGATATGCTCAGCACACCCTTCGAGCCAGAAGAAGAGCAGGAACTGGTAAGCATCGAGGTCTGACAGTCCTCTCTACCTTCAAATTCACTTCTCCATATACTGCGCATAGCTATGAATGCTAACTTTGCAGTCTGTCATCGCATCCTTTTCTATTGTCATCACGCCCACCTCCAATTGTCATTGCGAGCCCTCTTTACCTGTCATTGCGAGCCCTCTTTACCTGTCATTGCGAGCCGAAGGCGTGGCAATCTTTTGATTGCTCATTCAGCCGTTAGGCGGGCGCGCCTCTTTCTGAACACCAAGAAATAAACGAGCAGGCCAACCACGACTATCCCACCTATGATACCACCAATCAGTGCCCAATTAGTGCCCTTTACCACAAACGAAGCGGTATGCCCGTTAATATCCACTGAATAATCACCAGCACTTTCCCTGATCACCTCAAAGCTCACTTCCTGGCTCTCACCAACAGCCAGCGTTATTTCCTTGCTGTCCTCTATAACATCGTTTACTTTCAGAACTACGGTGTAACTGCCCTCACAGCCTCCGATATTAGCAACCGTGATTCCTGCCGTTACAGGCTCCCCAACCTGAACTATATGCGGCATAACGGTAAACTCGCTCAAAGCAAAACTCGCTGGTCTTGCCATTATGGCAAACAAGGTGAAATGGTTGACTTCAGCCGTTACCCTGTTTGCTTCACTATCCACTTCGCTGGTTAAATCCACCCACTGCCCTTTATCATCACAATAGGCAAGGTAAAGCTCGTTCTCCACCATCCCCTGTGGCAGGTCTCCTTCATCATAAGCCAGGCTGAGCGATACTGGTGGAGCAAACACAGCACCATCGAGAGCCATGTTATATACCATACCGACAAAGTATCGTCCCTCTGGGGGTTGTGGTGGGGTGACTTCCTTCCTTACGGTGATGAATTCCAGCTCATTACCATCCTTGTCCAGTGCCGTCATTTCTCGCGATAAAGCGATAACCAGCACCGTGTCTTCCTCAGTCATATTGGGTTGGATTTCAAAACTCGATTCAGGCAACGATTGAGCCACAGCCACTTTCCCTGGGATCACCACAGGCACCAGCGCCAAGGCTAAAATTACCAAAGTCGCAAGTGCAATCCCAAAGATTTTACCCATCATTTCCCCTTTGCTCAGTGCTTAGCCCCCCTCATGACATCACTTCAGCGGATTTTATATTTAACGAGCATATTGACTTCGCTGCTGGTATGAACATCAACTCGAGGAGAGGTGCTTCCGCAAATCTGGAAGACAATGGTATAATCGCCCGGCGGGTATAACTTCCCCCCAGTAGTCGCCCCATAGGTGCTGCTGCAACGGAAGCCTAGCTCGCCAGTGCTGCCAGGGTCACCATCAAATCCCCAGCGCTGTGGATTACAGGGATATGACTCGATAGGACCACCGCCAGGATGAATTTGCCGTCCTGTGCACCTTGTCCCATCAGGCATGATTAAAGTTGCGTAAACTTCCCGGGTATCGCCATAGGCATACCACCACAGCTCCAGTCGCTGGTCCTCCTCTAAATGAATGGTTACCCGCTCCGAGTCGTAGCAAAAATCGGACAAACAAAGCTGAAATGGGTCTAAGGAAAATGATACTTCGTGATAGGGAGAAGAGTCTGTTGGTGGCGATTCACTGGTTGTATTGCCCGCTTCCAGTGAACTGTGGCAACCGCAACTGAGGGCAATTGCCAACAATAACAACAAGCACGCTACTGTTTTCACTCCCGCCTCTCTTTATTTTTAGAAAGCTGGACTACAGTTTTGTTGGGGTTATACACCCCACCACCCAAAAATGGAAGACCCTGCAGGGAAATCCTAAACTCGAAGCACTAAATCCTAAACAAGTCCTAATATTTAAATTCAAAGCTCAAAACTTTTATATATGGGGCTTATTTGGATTTTGATCATTTGATATTGTCTAGTATTTCGGATTTAGTATTTAGAACTTTGCTTTTAGGGGATTGCCACGCTGCGCTCGCAATGACACGCAAAGAAGGCTAGATTTTGGGGGAGAATCCCAAGAACCTGCGCTTAGAACCACCGCCGGGCACTGGCAAGGGCTTCCTCAGCCTCTTGTACCATTCTCTCGAGGAGTTCCCGGCAACTCAGGATTTCCTTGATGAGGCCGATAGATTGACCGAGGGCCAGGGGAGCATATTCCACATCGCCTCTTTCCCAAGATTTCTGGATGCGCTCGCCAGAGATGAGGGATATTATTTCTTCGAGTCCACCGTGCCGCGCCTCCACCTCCAGCACCTCCTGGACTAATTTGTTCTTCAAGGCTCGCATCTGTAAGTTAATCGACTTGCATACCAAGGTAATATCGTTTTCCTGGCGGCGAACAAGCTCCTCTTTGATGTTGGGATGTACCAGACACTCTGCTGTAGCAATAAACCGCGAGGCCATCATGACTCCATCCGCTCCAAGGACTATAGCAGCAGCCATACCCCTTCCATCTGCAATGCCTCCTGCAGTAATAACAGGGATATTCACGGACTCACGGATTCGGGGGGTGAGCAGCATGGTGGTCACGTCATCATCTAGAGGATGTCCACCTTCCTCGAAACCAGCAGCAATGACGGCAGCGTAGCCAGCTTTCTCCGCATGCCTCGCATGTCTGACAGCACCAACTTTATGTATCAACTTCACGCCTGCTTCCTTCGCCTGGCTAATGGAGTCTGGTCCCAGGTACTTATCTAAGGGTGCGCCTGAGATTTCAAGGGCAGTCACTTTCTCTTCGCAGCAGACCTGAAAGTATTCCTGATGTAACTCTCTTGTAATGCGCACAGATGGTAAGAAAGTGATGTTGACGGAAAAGGGTTTATCGGTCAATCTCCGAGTCTCATCGATAGCCTTACGAAGGTCATCCCCAGATTCGTAGTTCCCCGCGGTCAAGTTTCCAAGCCCACCGGCGTTCGAGATAGCCGCACAGAGCTCAGGTTTAGCCAGCCACATCATACCACCACATATAATAGGATGTTGAATACCAAAAAGTTCTGTAATTCTAGTTTTCACAAGGTTCCTCCTTTGCCTGGCGCAATTATACCGCATTAAGAGCGCAGGACAATAGAGTGTGGTCGGTCATATGATAAGTGGCACGTTGTCTTTCACGCATTCACCCTCACCTGGCCTCTCCCCAAAGGGAGAAGAATTTTGATGAGATTGCCACGCCTTCGGCTCGCAATGACAGGTGAAGGGGGCTCGCAATGACAAGTAGAAAAAGGGCACACTGACACCCCCTTCTGTCATTGCGAGGCACAACGTGCCGAAGCAATCCTATAGCCAGCCGAGATTGCTTCACTACGCTCGCAATGACAATGGGAAGGGCTGGCAGGGATGCGTTTCTACTATTGCCGGGAAACCCTAAACTCAGTTTAGTAGCTATCAGCTATCAGCTTTCAGGTATCAGCCTTCAGCTTTCAGCTATCAGTTTTCAGTTTTCAGCTTTCAGCCATTAACTAACAGCTGATTACTGACCGCTGACTGCTCTTTTACATTGTTTAGTATTAGTGAAAAACCAATACCCAAAAATTTGATGATGCAATGCATGAAAGAATTAGCTAAAATTAAAGTACGCGCCCATCAAATGTGGAGATATAGTTTGTGAAAATATCTTAAATACCGGAGTAAACATAATTGTTTCCCGAGATCTGCCGGAAGAGAGGTGAAAATGGAAAAATATATAATCGCCCATGATTTAGGGACAACCAACAATAAGGCGGTGCTTGTTACTACAGATGGCAGAATAGTTGATTCTGTGAGACAAACCTATCCCTCGGGCATCATTATGCCTAAAGCAAGCTATGCGGAGCAGGTCCCTGATGAATGGTGGGATGCAGTTGCTTCGACAACAAAAGCCCTTCTGAAAAAGACCCAGATTAAATCTGATGACATTGCCGGAATGACGTTTGCCACCCAGATGCAAGGCTTCACGCCGGTAACAAAGGAGGGTAAGCCTCTTACTAATAATTATATATGGATAGATGCCAGGGGAGCCAGGTTAGCCAAAGAAAGGCTATATAAGGGGCTAATAAAGATTAAAGGCTATCCCCCACTCAAGATTTTGAATTTCCTGCGAATAACAGGCGGAGCACCCAGCACCACCACCGGTAAGGACCAAATTCCGAAGATTTACTGGTTGGAGGAGAACCTGCCTGAGATATATAAAAATTGTTACAAATTTCTTGATGTAAAGGATTATATAATCTTCAAGCTGACAGGCAAGATGGTCACATCCACGGACCTTGCGGTAGTATGGTGGTTACTCGACACCAGGAAGAACAGTCCTCACTATAATCATTGGTCTCAGAAGCTCTGTAACATGGCTGGTATCCCTATGGAAAAGCTTGCTGAAGTCCAAAGCCCTACTTTCATTGTTGGCGGCCTGACGGAAGAGGCAGCAAAAGAGACAGGTTTAAAACAGGGGACGCCGATAATAAATGGAGCAGGCGATATGACCTGTGCTGCGGTTGGTTCAGGGGCAATACTTGACGGGGAACTCCACATCAATTTGGGTACATCGGGCTGGATAGGAGGCCATGTAACAAAGCGGAAGGTTGATATTGCCCACTACACTGGTTGCGTCGGAAGCGCCTATCCTGAAAAATATTATCTTGTCATGGGACATCAGGAATTATCTGCTGGGGCGTTCGAATGGCTGATTAGAGAATTGCTCTATCCTAAAGAGGCGCTATGGAAGCAGACAGACGTGGAAGCGGGAACACCGCCGTATGCTCTTTTTGAAGAAGAGGCGAGTAACATTCCCCCAGGGTCTGATGGGCTAATATTTACCCCCTGGCTCTTTGGTGAGCGTTGTCCTCTTGATGATGATGCAGTGCGGGGCGGTCTGCACAATTTAAGTCTTGACCATTCCCGAGGTCATATAATCCGTGCTGTCTATGAAGGAATAGCCCTTAATCTGAAGTGGGCTTTATTTACAGTCGAGAATTTGTATTCTAAGGTCGATGAATTACGGATAATCGGCGGCGGGGCGACAAATGACCTCTGGTGCCAAATTATAGCTGATGTAATGGACAGGAAAATACAAAGAGTCGAAGATGTGCAAACGGCAGTGGCAAGGGGAGCTGCCATGCTCGGCAGCTTCGCTCTGGGTTATATAAAAAACTTCGAGGATATAGGAAAATATATAAAGGTTGAAAGGACGTTTAGCCCCGACAGTAGAAACAGGGCCATCTACGATGAGCTTTTTGGTAAATTCAAAGAGATTTATAAGCTCAACAAGAAATGGTATAAGGCTTTGAACGGATAGGTTAGCTGGCTCACACAATGAGGGATGAGATTGCCACGCCTTCGGCTCGCAATCACAAATAGAGGGGGGCGCAATGACACCCCCCTTTCTGTCATTGCGAGGAGCGTCAGCGACGAAGCAATCTCTGGGAAAAGCAAGAGAAACTCACCCTCACCCTGGCCCTCTCCCGTCAAGGGAGAGGGGATTCCTGCTGAGATTGCCGCGCCTTCGGCTCGCAATGACAAATAGAAATGGGCTCAGTGTGACAATTAAACGGGCTCGCAATAACAATTAGAAGGAGCTTACAATGACCTTAGGACTTTTCTCTGGTGAGGAAACTTACCGCGAAGAGGAGGATGGCGCTTACGGCAAAGCCGATGAGGCCGAGGTCTTCTTTGAGAGGAACATCAACAGCGGGTATTTTACCCATCAATCCTATCGCTCCACCACCTATCATTGCTGCCAGAGCCCCCTGCCAGGTTACCTTTAGCCTTTCCTTGTAAAATCCGGCAATCACGGGGACAACTAATCCGCAGGTGAAAATGGTATAGGCAAAGAGGAGAGATGCGATTACCCCTTTCAAGGCTAAAGCTAATGCCAGCGCCAGAAGACCAAGACCAACCAGGCTGAGACGAGTTAGTAAAACAGTCCTTCGTTCATCAAGCGAAAGATGGAACCGCTTGAATATGTCCTCTGTAAGGATGACACTCTGACTTAAAAGGCAAGTATCCGCCGACGACATCAATGCAGCAATCAAGGCAGCCAGGATTAAGCCGCCTACAGCGGGGGAAAGAACGCCGCTTATGAGCTGAGGAAAGGCTTGCTCGGGGGAAATCTGGGGATAGAGGATTTGGGCACTCATTCCGATAAGAACGACAGCGAAGGCAAGGGGGATAAACAGAGATGCCGTCAGGAAAGTTGACCTCCGGGCTGTTCCTTCATCCCTGGCGCAGAAAAGGCGAGTATATATGTCAGGACCTACCGCATAAGTTGCGCCAACAAGAATCAAAAATGATAGCAGCATCCTCCAGCTAAATTCGGGGCTTACCGGGAAGGAGAAATAGTCAGACGGCAGCGATGTCCTTAAGCCATCAAGTCCGCCGATGGAGGAAAGGGCAAACCCCAAAGCTATAAAGATACCCAGGAAAAGTATCACCGCCTGGATAAAATCGGTGCGAATGATGGAGAACTGCCCACCAAGAACTGCGTAAAGTATCACCACCAGGCTGAAGATAACCATCCAGGAGGTAACACTACCCATCCCCAGGATAGACAAAACCTTTCCCGCGGCAACAATCTGTCCGGCAACCACACCCACCCAGGCAATAACGATAAGGATGGAAGCTGCCAAACCTACCACGCTACCATATTGTTTTTCAACAAGCTCGGGAAGGGTATAAAGAGCAGAACCTCTTACTTTCCGGGCAAAAAAGAATCCCAGGACTAGCAGACCAATGGAGCCAACAAGAAGCCACCAGGCACCAGTTAGACCCTGCTGGAATCCCAACCCAGCCATCCCCACCGTAGCGGAGCCACCGAGGGCAGTAGCTAGAAGTGAGCCGGTAATCAAGGGCGTATTCCCCTGGCGATTGGCCACAAAGAAACCGTCCTGGCTTCGCGCCCTCCTCCTGCTCCACACCCCAACACCGATTATGACCAGAAGATAACCGATGAGGATGAGCAACCGGGACATCTTTTACCTTAGATGAATGCAGTCTCCAGCAATGACAGTCCTCACCAAGCCATCCTCATCCCTTATCAAAAGCGCCCCACTGGCATCAATGTCGATAGCTTGACCTTCCATTGTCTCGCCCAGAGATATTACCCTCACCCACTTGTTTAGCGTGACAGAGAGGTTCTTCCACTCCTCAAGCAGCTCTGGCCGAGTTAGCAAAGCATATTGCCTATTGATTTCCTTGACCAGCGAGCTTAAAAATTCCTTTCGGGAAATCTCCCTGCCCAGTTCCTCCCCTAAGGAAGTAGCACTATCTTCAAGTTGAGAGATAGGTGAATTGGCATTTATCCCGATGCCGACGTTGACGAAATTCACGGTATCGGTCTCAGCATCCATCTCAGCCAATATGCCACAGACTTTTTTTCCGTTTATCAAGACATCATTGGGCCACTTCAATTCAGCGTTCAAGCCAAAAAGCTTCCTGACGGTGTTAGCCACAGCAACTGAAGCCATCAAATTTATCCTCGGCGCCTGTAACGGACTTATCGCCGGCTTTAAAATAATGGTGAAATAAATTCCTCCCTGTGGAGACTGCCATTCCCTACTCAGCCTTCCTCTTCCAGTGGTTTGCCTTTCAGCGATAACCATTGTCCCTTCCTCTACTCCTCTCCGTGCCAATTCCCGGGCAATATCCATAGTGGAGCCAATTTCATGAAAATGATGAATCTTTGCCTCCAACTCAGGGAATTCACAGGGGAGCAACAAATCAGGAGAGGAAACCAGTCGGTATCCTCTGGGGGAAGCCTCTATTACATAGCCATCGCGTTTTAAGTCACGGATGTGCTTCCAGATGGAAACCCTGGAGACACCCAGGACTTCGCCTAACTTTTCACCGGAGATATATCCTTTAGCCTCACGAAGCGCCTTTAATATCTCCGCCTTCATTTCGTTAACCTTAATTCCATAAAGGTTAACGACCACTCAGCCTTTTGTCAAGCCTCTATTTCCCCGCTGCTTTCCGAAGTTTACGGAGCCTGCTCCGAGCGTAGAGCGAGGAATCCCACTCGGAGTTTGCTTCGGCTGCGCCTCGCAACCACTGGTGCTCCTCGCAATGACAGGAGGGGGGGCATTGCGAGCCCTTTTTTATTTGTCATTGCGAGCGAAGCAAATATAGGGCCCTTTTTTTGGCTGGTTGCACGCTTCGATGAAAAGTATCCTTAATGGGTGGGGGAGTAGAAGGGATATCCGTTCTGCAAAGACGCTGGGTACAAATATTCTCTTTTACCAGTGTAGCCGTTTCCGAAATATGCTATAATTTAGCTCTAGCTACGGAGGGAAGATTGTGATGACTAGTGAAAAGCAAAAGGTAATAGAAAAGGACAAACAAATTGAGAAAAGGTTAAAGGCGGTAGAAGTAGCTCGTACTGTCAGGAGTAAGATTGCTCAAGCCCATGGAGGCTTTCCTGAAATCAATTCTTTGATTCGCGAAACACGAGAGGGCATTGCCTCAAGCTATGAGTAAGGTCATCGTAGATGCCAGCATAGCGCTTCGCTGGGTGCTAAGGGATGAAAAGGAGGCTCAAGTTGATGTCCTATTAGAACAGTGGGCGGCATCTCTCACCGAAATGCTAGTTCCGCCCTTATTTCCAGCCGAGGTAACCAATGCCCTTTACCTGTCGGTAAAAAGAAAGCGCCTTACCTTAGAAGAAGCTGAATTAGCTTTAAGGACTATTATGGAGTTAGGGATACAAACAGCTGAACCACCTGGTTTATACTCCCGAAGTCTCAGATTGGCCGTGGACTACAGTACTGCTAACGCTTATGATACTCAGTATGTAGCTCTAGCCGAAATGGAAAGCTGTGAACTATGGACAGCAGATGCGCGACTGGCTGCAACTATGAAACCGCTGCCTTCGTGCATTAGACTTGTTTAATTAGGTTAAGCCAGCCCTTTTTATGACTGGTTGCACGCTTCGTCATATTGTTACCTAACAGTTAAAGCGGCCCGAAATTTCTAACTAGCTAATGCCTTGAAGTGTGCCAAATTCCAGTTTATCAAGCGCTTCACTCTGCTCTTTATTCTCTATCTTGATATACCTCATGGTCGTGTTAAGGCTCTTGTGGCCGGCGAGTTCCTATTATAAGAAATGGAGCGAGTTACCTGAAGAAAAAAAGGAACAATATCGTAAGAGTAGACATCTTAAGGCAGCTTTAAGATATGCTGAGAGATACGGAATTCCACTTGAAGCAGTTCCAGAAGAGCTTAGGGGAAGGAGAAGACTCACGGGTATTGTTAGAAAAAAGGAATAAACAAGTGATGGTGGCTTACCGTCTTCTCATAAATTGACAAAAATTTGTTTTGTCAAATGCGGACACTCCTTGAGACGGCACTTTAGTCGTTATCACTGGCTTCCTGCCCTTGTGTCGAGAACAGCTCTTCCTCAGGCTGGTTGAGATTGAAGCAGACTCGCTCAATAAAAGCCCGGCTCAAAGGAATTTTACCAGTAGCCACTCGGCTAAGGTATCCTTTGGAATAGCCGGTTGTGCGATGTAACCAATCTCTCTTGTATTTAATAAATAGTGGATGCTGTTTCATAAGTTTCTCCTAAAATGACTAATTGTAAACTGGAGTTGACAACTCGTCAAATCAAATTGCCATACTTAAAGTCAACAGAACTATTCACTTTATTTATATTGGGTGCTATAATGTCAACGAAAATTGCTAAATTTTTAACAAAGGAGGTTCAATGCAAGAAGGCAATGTTAATAGTTTGGGTTCGTGGTTGGAGCACAAATGTAAGTGTGAAGGGTGATCACTCAGGCAAGCAGCGGTCAAAACAGGCTTAAGCCACTCAACTCTCGCTGACATCGTGAAAGGTGAGAATAATGTCTCTGGTGGAACCATCAAGAAGCTAGCTGGATACTTCGGTGGTGATGGCAAAAGAAGGCTGGCGTTAGAAGACCAACTTCTTACCCTGGCAGGTTATCGAAGTGAACGACTGGAGGAAGAAGAGCTTAGCGAACCGCTTGCTCGTTTAATAGACGCAGTAAGCCAATTTAGCGAACCGCAGCTTAAGATAATGACTCGGTTCGCCGAGTTCTTGAATGAAAACACATGTTGATATAATGTCATCATAAATTGACAAAATATGAACGATACATTATAATATTAATTATATAGTACAAAGTCTGGGGAGTGATGAAGCATAGCCTGTAGATGGTCGCCTAGGTTATGTGGAGCGAATGGCGAAACCGACTCAAAAGGTTGGTTTTGCCTTTTTTATTTGGGGTGAAATGGAAACCTTGGGAAGAATTTTGGTGGCTCAGCCTGATGAGCAAGCTTTGGTAGAGTGCTTTACATAAGCATTGAGATGTTAAAAATGACTACTATCCATGCCGATGCCCTTGGGCTTTATGCCGGTCGATCTTGGGCGAAGAGGCACACCTTAAATCAAAGATAAGGTGAAATCTAGGAAAAAAATAAAAAGGAGGAAATAAATGCAAAAACTAGTTAGTGTTTTACTAGCACTGGCGGTGGTATTGGGCTTGAGCTTAGTGCCAATGGTATCCGTGAGTGCAGATGAAGCTAGCGGGTCAGTGAGCTTAAGCGGTGAGACTCCCATCATTACTGCTATCTCGGTAAGTCCCGATGCCATCGACTTCGGCCAACTAATGCCGGGAGACGTTGTTTCGGCAAAAAACATCGTTGTGGAGAATATCGGCTCACTGAAAGTCAACGTAGATGCCGGCTTAGACCCAGCAGGAACTGTGTTTGATTGCCTGGAGCTGAGCGACGTTTCCGGGCCATGGTCTCTTATAATTGAAGACCTGCTTCCTACAGATAACGAAACGTTTACCACTGCATTGAAAGTTCCAAAAACCTACATTCCTAAGGGTGCTGAGACAGCCACGCTAATCTTCGAGGCTACAAGTGGAGTGGAGCTATACGACCTAACAACGAGTATAAGCCCTGAAGGCAGTGGCAGCATTGAACCTAGTAGTGGAACATACTCTGCAGGCACTGTGGTTGACCTTGAGGCTACTGCGGCTTCGGGCTGGGAGTTTGCGAGCTGGACTGGCACAGACGATGACACTGTAAATCCAACTACCGTAACCATGGACTCGGACAAGAGCGTTACTGCCACCTTTGCGGAAATACCGGTGGTAACATATACCCTGAGTATCTCCAGCACAGAAGGTGGCTCGGTAACCACTCCTGGTGAAGAAGTCTCTACCTACGATGCCGGCACCGTGGTTGACCTTGTGGCTGAGCCAGATGAAGGCTACGAGTTTGCGAACTGGAGTGGTGATGTGGGTGAGATAGCTGATGTTGATGCTGCTTCAACTACCATTACCATGAATGACGACTACGCTATCGTAGCCAACTTTAAGGAAATACCACCGGATTGGTGGAAGATGCAGGTTGACGCCGTTGGCACCATCGCCCAGGCTGAGGCCGCGTTTACCTTTACACCTGACGTTTACCCACCTGTGCCTGTGCCCTCGAACTCAAGCTATGAGCTGTGGGTCAACACCACCGTCACTGATGGCTACAGGGCGCTCTCCATCCCAATGGACAGCTTCTACTCGCTCCCGTTAGTAATCTGGGATGACATCCTGGAGGGCTGGAGGACCACGGAGCTGGTGATGTCAGACGATGGCGACGGGAAGCTGTACGTGGAGGCAGACGTGGGTGACGTGGACGTCTCCTCGGTGACCACCGAGGCGGGAACGGTCTATACCTTTGGGGATGACAGCAACGACCCGGCGGGCTCTGCCTTGGTCCACCTGCCCCTGCAGGCCAATGTGTGGCTGATGGTAGGCGCTGAGGAGCCGCCGGACCCGCTCGATAATACCACCTGGACGCAGGAGGGGGGCGGCATCATACTGGTGGTGCCGCTGGACATGTACATGACAACGGCTCACAGTGAGAACCTCGTAACGGAGGAATCGCCATTGAACTGGTTCGATGGTAAGACGCTGGAAGCCGATGGCGTGCCCTTCGCGATCGGGGATGGCGACCCGGCTGATTATGTCGGCACCACGGGGACGGTTGTTGCCACCGGGGCTGCACTTGACCTCTTGGTGGCGGGGACCATCCCGGTCGACGTGCAGTTCGTGTCGGTGCAGGAATCGTCGCCAGCACCGTAAGCCGGTCAAGATGGTTGAATATGACCCTGCTGACCCCAACACCATTACCTTTGAGCACTGGTTCAGCCCAACTGTGAAGTCGGACGTAATGATGAAAGATTACGAGACTTTTGATGGTGCGGAGACCAGAGAGCTTACTGACTACGAGGTACAGTAAGGGCAGTTCAATGAGGGGGGTGAGCAATCACCCCCCTTCCTCCCCAATAGAAAGAGGTGAGAATTGAGAAAGCTGATTTGTTTATTAGCAGTAATACCTATACTGATAGCCGCACCAGTATTGGCTGCCAGCCTGGGAATAAGCCCTAGCTATACTGTGCTCGAAGTTCCTGGCAATGGCAGTGCAACGGCTGATTTTCAGGTTCATTACTTCAGTGGTGATTTGCAGGTGAGTCTGGTGGATATACCATTGAAAGTGGAGCCAACCACAATTCATATCAACCAATCAGATGAGCCTACAGATATACAATTAACATTCTATGGAAATGAGACACTTGGCTCACAAGTTTATGACGGCTATGTAAGGTTTCTCGGTATGAGCGGAGGCAACATAGGCGTGGCAGTAAAAGTCAAAGCCAAAATAAATCACCTGGTCGCAGGTCAGCTGCTGCCGCCGCAGACCGGAGGTGGTGAGAGCTTCACCATGCCACTATGGGGCTGGATAGTCATCGGCATTGCCGTGCTTGCAGTGGTGGTTTTCGCTGTGAGCAGGCGGTTTCATATTGAGATCCGAAAGAAGTAGCGATGGTAAAAGTAATCAGCTTGATTCTTGCACTCCTACTACCCGTTGTACTGCTATGTGAGCTATCTCCCGTAGTTCAAGCTGATGACAATGAAACAGGAGGAGTCAATCTCACAGCTGAAGTTGTGTCTCCTCCTAGCCCAGGCCCGGGTGGAGGTGGTGGCGGAGGCACCTATTATCTCGACATAGACATGTTGGGGAAGATAACCAGGGTGAGAATCTCATATGCTACCAGCAGAACTCTCAAATCGGTGGTGGTATCTGACTTTAATAACACCAACTTCGTGGAGATTGAACGTGGCACCACGGTGATTTGTGACGACACTAACAAAGCACCAGCAGAACTCATAATGAGAGTGGCGGAAGAGTCACCGCCAGCACCAGATGGTTCAGTATTAGTCGGTTCAGCTTATAACTTCACGGGCAACTATGGCTATAACAGGCTGAAATATTGTTCCGGTGTTAGCTTCGACCAGAATATCACAATAGTGTTGAGCTATGACCCCGATGATCTGCCGGAATCTACTGCTTCGGTGGCTGTTGCTTACTATGATTATGAACAGGGTAGTTGGGTTAGTCTGCCAACTGATATAGGGCGAGTGGCTGAGATTGGTAAGGCAACCGGTGTGATAAACCACTTCAGCACAGTTGCCATAATAGCAGAACTTGCTTCCCCCTCCTCACCAGCCAGTTTTGTGCTGAGTGACTTGAACATTGCGCTAAGCCCACAGGTATGGAAAAACATCTTCGTGGGAGTGACAGGAAATGATGTTACCATCACTGCTAATGTAGCCAATAACGGTGGGCAAGAAGGCACTTATATTGCTGAGCTGAAGTTAAATGGAGAAAGGATAGATGCCAAGGAAGTGACACTGGCTGCAGGACAGAGCCAGCAGGTAACCTTCACCCTGTCCGGAATGGATTATGGACAGTATGAGGTAGAAGTCGCCAGCTTGAGTGGAGAGTTCACGGTGTCACAAATCATCGACTGGTGGTCTATCTTTGGCATAATCTTCGCTGTTGGCCTGATTACCTGGGCAGCCATTTGGGGCAGGAGAAGATGGAAGAAGGCAGCACAGCCGGCACAGACTGAATAACCAATGAGCTAACAATGCAGGCTCGAATTGGCAAGGTGTAAGCAATATGGAGACAATCTTATTAATTCATCCTGACCCGGTGTTGAGAGACAAGTTGACTCTGATATTACAGGACTCAGGTTTTCAGGTGGCGGGTGTTTCGGGAGGGCAGGAGGCTCTGGCTGGTATATCCAGCGTTTGTCCTGACCTTATAGTCTTGGCTGAAAGCGACCACAGGTTGAATGGAAACGAACCACGAGGCTATTACTTGCCAGGATTCATTCATTGCTGCGTCGCACTAAGGGGCATAATGTTAATAGTTTGGGTTCGTGGTTGGAGCACAAATGTAAGAGTGAAGGGCTATCACTCAGGCAAGCAGCGGTCAAAACGGGCTTAAGTCACTCAACTCTTGCTGACATCGTGAAAGGTGAGAATAATGTCTCTGGTGAGACCATCAAGAAGCTAGCTAGATACTTCGGTGGTGAGAGCAAAAGAAGGCTGGCGTTAGAAGACCAACTTCTTACCCTGGCAGGTTATCGGAGTGAACGAGTGGAGGAGGATGAGTTTAGCGAGCCACTTGCTCGTTTAATAGACACAGTGAGCCAATTTAGCGAGCCACAGCTAAAGATAATGACTCGGTTCGCCGAGTTCTTGAATGAAAACACATAATGTTAAATTTTTGTTGATATAATGTCATTATATATTGACAAAATATGAATGACACATTACAGTGTTATTTATTATGAATGGTATATCAAAAAATAACTATACTCGGGTTACCATTGTCATACCGAAAGAATTACTTCAGCGTGTGGATAACTATTGTGAGAAGGTTGTACCGGGTGGTCCGAGGATAAGGTCAGCAGTGATGAGACAGGCTCTTGAACGGTTTCTTAAAGAAAAGGGTGACACCCAATCATCCCAAGGCAATGGTAGCGGGAATGTAGCGGACTGTTAATAGACTAAAATAATGGATAAAACAATAGATAACTGGCCTAGAAGGCTGTTTTACCTTGGCATTGCCGTGGTAATGATTTTGGGACTCCTTCTAGCGCCAGCAACCACTCCGCCAGTCAGCGCCGCTGGAGTGAATAGCGAGTGGGGGAAGGTGGATACCCCCAATATAGATGATTGGACCATTGCCCCGGGGTCGGATGTCTTTATGCCTGCCCTGGGTATTGATGGAAAAACGATTTATGTTATCGGCACCATGTGGGAGGATGAAAATGGCGATGGGTGGATAAATTATACCGAGGAAACAGCCCGACTGTGGAAATCTGAGGATAGCGGAGCTACCTGGGATGATATAACCGATAACGTCATGAAGGAAATTCGGGACGAAGTTGCCGGGTTTAATGACACTACTCCTTGGACTGATATGGTTGCCTGGTTCAACTTTATCACCGTGCCTCTTGACGACTCCAGCTTTGTCGTTCTTGCTGCCTACAGCGGCAATATCCTAGACCCCGCTAACTGGCAACAGGCGGTGTTCGTTTCCGCCGATGGCGGTGAAGAGTTCGAGCTCCTGCCTTATCCGATAGAAGATAGCTCGGCAGGCACTGACCTTACCGATATCTTGAATATAAACGTCGCCCCTGAGGTTGATGGAGTGCGCAACATCGCTGTGGCCGGCTTCTATGACCCCGACCGCAGCGTTTGCGGTGGTAGC
>JABUBO010000047.1_pt1 | contig 30932 bp, 34 predicted proteins | sample 7240361 | NCBI WGS metagenome assembly JABUBO01 (sample SAMN07256346, study PRJNA390944) | subsurface metagenome | isolation source: Methane hydrate marine sediment | place: Pacific Ocean: Eastern North Pacific, ODP site
TTTTCACCGTGATGGACTCATTGTTCTTTCCGGCTGCACCCATGGAGAACTAGCTCGACTTATTCTGGAAGGGCGAATTGACGAAGCTGCTCTGGCGGCTTCCTGGTATAAGGAAACCTTTGCTGACTACTATCTAGAGATTCAGAGACACCCAATTCCTGAGCTGGAACAAATTAATCGGGAGCTTGTTTCCTTATCCAACAAGCTTGACATACCGCCCGTGGCTACTGCTGATATCCATTATATTGATAAGAAAGACGCCCCTGCTCATGAACTTCTGCTGTGCATACAGACCAATGCATCTATACACGATGAAAAAAGACTAAAGATGGCCGGCGATTTCTTTTATCTCAAAAGCCCTGAGGAAATGGAGCAACTCTTCAGCGACCTGCCTCAAGCCATAGAGAATACCCAGCGCGTTGCTGATATGTGTCAACTGGAATTGGATTTTACCAAGCTTCATCTGCCTAAGGTGACGCTACCAGAAGGCAGAACAGCAGACGATTTCTTGGCTGAGCTTTGCTGGCAAGGGCTGGAAAAGCGTTACTCAGAACTGACCCCTCAGATCAAGAAACGCCTTAGCTATGAACTCGAAGTGATCCAAAAAACAAGGTTTGCCGATTACTTCCTCGTTGTTTGGGATATCACCTCCTTTACCCGAAGCCAGGGCATTCATTTTGGTGTTCGGGGGAGTGCTGCTGCTAGCTTGGCTCTTTACAGCCTTGGCATCACCAACATTGATCCTTTAGCTTACGAGCTTGTGTTTGAACGCTTCCTTAATGTGGAGCGGGTTGAACTTCCCGATATCGACCTCGATTTCCAAGATGACCGTCGTGACGAGGTTCTAGCCTATGTCAACCAGAAATATGGCGCTAACCATGTAGCTCAAATCATTACCTTTGGCACCATGGGGGCTAGAGCGGCGTTAAGAGATACTGGACGGGCTTTAGGCCTGCCTTATAGCCAGGTTGATCAAGTGGCTCGACTTATTCCTCCAGAGTTAACTATAACCTTGGGCAGAGCTCTGGAAGAAAGCAAGGAGCTTAACGAAATCTATTGTCAGGATGAGACAGTACGTAACTTAATTGATTCGGCCAGGAAGTTGGAAGGCCTCGTCAGACATGCCAGCACCCATGCTGCCGGTGTTGTTATATCACACGACCCCTTAACTGAGTATGTGCCTTTGCAGCTAATAGGCAAAGGAAAGCAGCATGCTGTTATGACTCAGTTCCATATGGAAAACATTGCTCGCCTCGGACTCTTAAAAATGGATTTCCTAGGGCTATCCAATTTGACCATTCTGGCTAAAGCCACGGAGACCGTAAAGGAAAAACGCGGAATCTCTATAGATTTACAAAGTATTCCTCTCAATGATAGCAAGACTTTCAAGCTGCTTGCTTCGGGAGAAACTAAAGGCATCTTCCAACTAGAAGGCAGTGGCATGCGCCGCTACATAGAAGAACTTAAGCCCACCAATTTCAGCGATATCGCTGCCATGGTAGCGCTTTACCGCCCGGGACCAATGGAACAGATTCCTACTTTCATCAAAGCCAAGCAAGGGGTTATTCCGGTTCATTATCCTCACCCAGCCTTAAAGGAAATCCTAGAGGAAACCTACGGAGTCATTGTCTATCAGGAGCAGGTAATATTTATTGCCCAGGCTCTAGCTGGCTACAGCCCGGGACAGGCTGATATCTTCCGTAAAGCCATGGGGAAAAAGATACCAAAGGTGATGAAGAAGGAAGAAAAGAACTTCATTGCCGGAGCCAACAAGAGGGGCATATCAACGGAGTTAGCTAGAGAGGTATTTGCCTTAATCGAGCCCTTTGCTGGCTATGCTTTCAATAAAGCTCATAGTGTAAGCTATGCCCTCATTGCCTATCGCGGTGCCTATCTTAAGGCAAACTATCCCACCGAATACATGACTGCTTTCCTTAACACTTATTGGGATAATATGGAGAAGGTTCGCTCAGCGGTAGCTGAATGCCGCAGGTTGGGTATTCTGGTGCTTCCTCCAGATATTAATAAGAGCCAGGTTAACTTTGCCATTGAGGCGGAAGATGGGAATAGCCTGGCGATCTGTTTTGGACTAGCTGCTATCAAAAATGTCGGCCCTTCACCTATTGAGTGTATCTTGTCTGCCCGCAAGCAAGGGGGTGTTTTCAAGTCTATAGAGGATTTTTGCCATCGAGTCGATTTGCGTAATATTAATAAGAAGGTCTTGGAAAGCTTGATTAAAGCCGGTGCCTTTGACTCCTTGGGTAGTCGGGGGGCGCTTCTTAAATCAATTAACAAGATTATCTCCTTAGCTCAAATGGAGCAACGAATGAAAGAGTCGGGACAAGTGAGCCTGTTTGATTTGACATCCCCTGTTTTTGTTCTCGATCCAGAGATAAAAAAAGGTGAAGATGTATCTACTAAGCAAAAGCTGGATTGGGAAAGAGAATTATTGGGCGTTTATTTCTCCTCGTCGCCTCTTGATTCCCTAGCCCAATCATTGCGAGCCGAAGCCCTGAGCACAGCGAAGGGGCAGCGAAGCAATCTCGTTTCCTGTGGTGAAATCAGTACTGATATGGCTAATGAAACGGTAGTAATTGCTGGGATGGTAGCCTCAGTGCGTCATGCTTATACTCGTGATAAACGCCCATTTGTTATTGCGGCGCTTGAGGATTTGGATGGCAGTGTGCAAGTTATCACTTGGCCAGGGCTTTATGAAAACACTAAAGAACTATGGCAAGAGGGCAATATCCTCTTGGTTAAGGGATTGGTGAAGGTAAGAGATGGAAAGGTGCAGTTAAATTGCCAGCAAGCGCAGCGCTACCAGCCTCGAGATACACCCCCTCCCTTTGAGGGAGAGGGTAAGGGTGAACGGCGCCATCTTATAATAAATCTCAACCAGACAGGCAATGCCGAAGAGGATATCGAGTGCCTACGCAAGGTTATTAGTATCCTGCACAACTACCCCGGGCAGGATAGAGTCTCTCTCGCTATCATTGTTGAGGATGAGACGACTAACCTGGATATGCCTGAAGTAACTATAAACTACTGTCCTGAACTAGCAAGTGAATTGAGCAATATATTGGGTGAAGGCAATTTAAGATTTGAGCAACGGCTCATGTAGTTTTAGTCTCAATTTCGCTTCCTCAGTCCATCTTGCGAGCCCATTATTCCAGCTCAGGCTCGATTAGCCCATAATTGCCATCTTTGCGGCGGTATAACAGGTTAATATTGCTGGTTTCAGCATTGATAAAAAGGAAGAAATCATGTCCCAGAAGCTCCATTTGGTTTATGGCTTCATCTTGAAGCATAGGTTTGACCAGGAAATGCTTGGTTTTCACTACTCTTTCTGGTGCTTCAACTTCCTCCGCTTCTTCTGTTGCTCCTTGGCGGGCCAGGGAAATGCCTCTGCCTTTGTCATATAGCTTACCTTTGTATCGTTCAATTCGACTGGTTAGCGCATCCATTACCTTATCTATGGCTGTGCGGATATTTGCAGCTTTTTCCTGAGCTCTGATTAAGGTGCCTTTACTATCAAGGGTAACCTGAACGGTAAATCTTTGCTCAGGCAGCTTTGTCTTTTCCTCGGAAATCTCGACCTTGCCCTCACCAATAGCGGGCAAATAACGGCTTAGTTTGCCAATCTTTTTCTTGGCTTGCTCTTGTATTGCTTTAGAGGCTTCCACATTTTTGGTAATGATTTGCAGATTCATGTTCCCCCCTTTTAGATTTCTCTGGCTAAAGTTAAGCCCCATACTGAAATAGCACCGCTACTTTTGAGAGCCGAAGCACAGGACTCTAGTGTAGCTCCAGAAGTGCACACATCATCAATGAGGATAATCTGTTTATCACTTGCCTTTCCATTCTGACAGGTGAAGGCATTGGCTACGTTCCTTCGCCGCTCCTCTATATTAGATGCTTTTACCTGAGGTTTTGCCTCTTTAACTCGAATAAGACAATCTTCAATCACAGGCAAGTTTGTGAGCTTACCCAATTCTCGAGCTAGAAGGCTTGATTGATTATAACCCCGCTCCCTCAGTCGTCGTGGGTGGAGGGGCACTGGAACGAGAGCTTCACCAGGCAAAGGAGTTGACCGCAGGTAATCAGCTAATAACTCAGCTAAGCAAAGGGAAAGCGCCTTCAAATTCTGGTACTTTAGTTGATGGATGGCCTTGCGCATCACTTCATCAAAACGAAATGGAGAACGGACGCCATCAATTTTGCTTTGTAATTGCCGGCAACTTGGACATAGAATGCCACTAGCTTGGGGTCTGCCACATTTGGGACAAAGTGGCGATAGCAATCTTGGTAGTTTTCTACGGCAATTAGAGCATAGAAAACTACCTACTTTCCCACAACCAACACAATGACGTGGGAAAAAGGAATCAATCGCTAACTCAGCCAGCCGACTTAATTGAGACAAACCTACTATTGGTACGCCGGTTTTCAGCGTAAGCGAGTTTGAAGCACTCCACTGAGAATAGGTTCGTTTAGATATACATCGCCCTTCCTGATCTTGATGTTGTAGCCGCAATCAGGATTCGTGCATACCCATGCTTTGTAACGAACCTCTCCACCCTGACTGAAATCTGAGAGGGGCACCAAATCGCCAGTGCCGCACTTCAGACATTTGGGGAACGAAATATTTTCCAAGGTTCCACCTCCCATCCATAAATATTTATTATGGCATATACTAAAAGTATATAAGCATATACTAAAAATAAGTTGTTGGCAAGCGAAATTTAGCTTTGATCTGAAAAATTTTGTTTTTCAATTAGCCTTTCTCAGTCTCTAGGTCTCTAACTTTGTCATAAATAGGCGGGTATAAATAGCTCCAGCGGGTGTTAGCTGACTTCTCATAAGGCTAACAGCCTCAACATCAAAAGGATAGCTAATTTCAAAACTGGTAGACATTACTAGTTCGCCAAAACTCTTTCTTTCCTTGGGTGACGCTCCCTGCCTGATGCGAGCTAAGGTTAGATGCGGCACAAAGGGGCGTTCCTCTTTAGCAAAGCCTAAAGGAGCAAGTGCCAAATCAATGTTTTGTTGCAAGCTCACTAACTTATCTATCTCTCCTTTGATGCCAACCCAAAGGACACGAGGCTGCTTTAGATTAGGGAATCCCCCTAAACCTGAAATCTCCAGATGAAAAGGGGAAATTCCCTTGCTGGCTGCTTCTATAGCTTTGGTTATCTCAGCTACTTGCTTAAAAGGGATATTGCCCAAAAACTTTAATGTCAAATGAACACTCCCAGGGGCCACCCATTTGACAAATGGGTGTTCGGCTCTTTCCAACTCACTTCTTAGCTGTGCCAGCCCATCCTTAACATTCTGGGGCAATTCGATAGCGATAAAAGAACGGATTTGTTCAGAATTGTGTGCCAACTTCACCTCGTTCAAATTTAGATAATTTAGGGATATTTTACCCCGAAATTTTCGTAGTTGCCTGATGAATCAGGCAAAATTGCCCAATTTATTGGGCAACTACATTTTTAAACGCCCCCCTTTAGACAGCAATTTGAGGGCATTGCCACCCAGAATTTTAGTTTTGTCCCTTTTGGCAAGTTTGAGAGACTGGATTTGAGCCATTATTCGACTTTGGGAAATAAGAGGATAATCACTGCCAAAGAGTATTTTGTCACTGCCAATAATGTCGCTCACTTGTGGGAAAATCTGAGGGTGGTAAAGGAAAACGGTGGCGGCGGTATCAAAGAAAACGTTAGTCAACATTTGAGCTACCTCAGGCATCAAGGCGTAGAAGGGCAGACCACCACCCCAATGAGCACAAACCAGCTTCAAATCGGGGAAGCTTAATATAAAAGAGTAGAGGATGTCGGGAGTAATGCTGCCTTTGCCGATATATTGATGTCCCACAGGCTCGGAGGAATGGGTTAGAAAAATTAAATTGTGTTTCATCACGGCATCAACTAGAGGCTTCATAATCGTTTTATCTGTCAGGTCAAAGCCCTGCACATCAGACCTCATTTCCCCAATCCCTCTAGCTCCGGCTTTGGCACAGCGCTCTAGCTCAATTATAGCAGCATCCCCGGCCTTAGGTTGAACGCTACAGAAGCCGATAAGCCTGTCGGGATAGCGTGATATGGAGCCCAGGATATAATCGTTAGTTTCCACACAAAGTTTGTGGCTCACCCAGCCTATGTTAAGAGCAACGGATAAATCAATCCCGTTCTTATCCATGCTGGCAACCAGCTCTTCAGCAGTTACCAGTTTAGCTTTTGGTTGAGAGTAAAGCAGGGAGAAGCAGGAATCACGCTTGAGATATTCATCACGTTGTTCCTTTATCCAGGGAGGGAATATATGAGTGTGAAAGTCTATAATCACCTGCGCATTATACCCTGATTTGCCTAACGTCCTCAATGGTGGGTGTTTACCAATCCTGCTTGTCATTCTGAGCGTATGAGCCGAAGCCCTGAATGAAATGAAGGGGAAGAACCTCGCGCCGCTCAGGACAGGCTCAGCGAAGAATCTAGAGACTTTTCACTTTGTTCAAGGTGAGAGATAAACGGCATCTTCAATACAAAAATTAGAAATATTTGTCAGTAGCCATAGACATACAGGCTATTACTAGGTTACAATTTACCCACATAACAGATGCCAAATCATATCAAAGTACCTCCTGAGCCTGCCTCACAAGCTAACATATTCAATTTGTCTATAGAGGAGCTTAAAGAGATGGCTAAAAGGCTGCGTCGTCATGTAATTACTATGACAGCCACAGCGGGCAGCGGGCATCCAGGCGGTTCTCTATCAGCGGCTGATATTATCACCGCACTTTACTTCAAAGCTATGCACCATGACCCGCAAAATCTCCAGTGGCTAGACCGCGACCGATTCATATTGAGCAAAGGACACGCTGCCCCAATCTTATATGCTGCCTTAGCTGAAAGTGGCTATTTCCCCGTGGAGGAATTAGCTACCCTAAGAAAGCTGGATAGCCGACTTCAAGGACATACCGATAGGAATCTTACTCCTGGAGTGGAGATGTCCGCCGGCTCTCTAGGCATGGGTTTATCCTTTGGTATTGGTGTTGCTTTAGCCACTAAGCTTGACCATCGTGACTATAGAACCTACGTCCTCCTTAGCGATGGGGAATGTGATGAAGGGCAAACTTGGGAAGCGGCTCTCTCAGCGGCCCACTTCAAAATAGATAACTTAACTGCAATCGTGGATTGCAACAGAATTCAACTCACTGGCTGGACTCGAGATATCATGAACCTTGAACCTTTGAACCAGAAATGGCAAGCTTTTGGCTGGCACACCATTGATATAGATGGTCACGACTTCAATCAAATTCTAGCTGCTTTCAAGGAAGCTGAAAAGATTAAAAACAAGCCCCCTGTCATCATTGCCCGCACTATCAAAGGCAAAGGTATCAGTTTTATGGAAAACAAGGCAAAATTTCATGGCAAGGCGCCTACCCCAGAAGAAGCAGAAAGGGCGCTAAAGGAGCTAGAATAGTGGCTGTCATTGCGGTGAGCCGAAGCCCTGAGCCCTTCGCTTCCTGTCATTCTGAGCGTAGCGAAGAATCTCCTCTCGCTCAGGATAAACTCCGCGAAGGAACTAAGGTGGGGGTGAAATCATGATTAAAGTCTCCACTCGGGAAACCTACGGCAAGACTCTGGTAGAGCTAGGCAAAGAAAACAAGGATATCGTTGTCCTTGATGCTGATTTATCCCCTTCAACCATGACTCACTTCTTTGCCCGGGAGTTCCCCGACCGTTTTTTTGATTGTGGTTTAGAAGAGCAAAATATGATCGCCATAGCGGCTGGTTTGGCTGCCTCAGGGAAAACAGTATTTGCCAGCACTTTTGCTGTCTTTGCCTCCTGCCGCTGTTTTGACCAGCTAAGGATGTGTCTCTCTCAGCCTAGGTTAAATGTCAAAATCGTAGCCACTCATAGCGGCATCAGTGTGGGTGAGGATGGCACATCACATCATGCCATTGAGGACTTAGCTTTATATTGTTCCCTCCCCGGCTTTACTGTTGTTGTTCCCGCCGATGCCATTGAGACTGCTGAGGCAGTAAAAGTAGCTGCAGCTACCTATGGGCCTTTTTATATCAGGCTAAGCCGTCCTAAAACGCCCCTTGTTTATCCTGAGGGCTATCACTTTATCTTGGGCAAGGCAGTGACCATGAGACAAGGCGAGGATGCCACCGTTATCGCTATGGGCATTATGGTAGCCAGGGCTCTGGAGGCATCAGATATCTTGGCAAGGCAAGGGATAGATTGCCGTGTAATCAACATGCCCACCCTTAAGCCCTTAGATGAAGAAGTCATAGTCAGAGCAGCCTCAGAGACAGGGGCTATTGTTGTTGCTGAAGAACATCTAGCCCAGGGAGGTTTAGGCAGCCGTGTTGCTCAAGTGGTAGCTAGGGAAAAACCAATTCTTATGGAGTTTGTTAACCTTAAAGACAGCTATGCCCTCTCAGGCAAAGCTGAGGAGCTACTCCAAAGATATGGGCTGACTGCTAAGGATATCGAGGAAGCGGTGAAGTCGGTGGTTAAGAGGAAGTAAAGAACCTCGATAGGAAAACACTCAAGCATAGCTACAGAAGCTGCTGATTCCCTTCCCTTTTGAAATCAACTCTCCCTTCATATATGGGTTAAACAAAATGGACGATTGTGCAATTAGGTAACAAAACAGGCTTTTGTTCAACTGTTATCGCCGACTATCTTTACTAACCTCTCAGCTATTTCTTCGGCTGGTTCGTCTCTCCTCTCTATGAACTTATACACGAAGAGGGGATACAAGTCCATCAACCTTGCCCCCATCCACTCAGCAAGTTCCGCATACCCCCTTCCGATCGTTGGACCTCTTTGCCAAATCTCGATTATGGTTAAAGGAGCTTTGCTAGTGACATGCAGAATAGGCCAATATTTTGTAAGGCTTCTACCAGGGTCACTATCCTTATCATACTCAATGATAAATCGACGAGAAGGCATATTGATGAGAATATCCGCTTCTGGCGACAAAGTTCTTGGTTGTCCCGCCCATTCAATCTTGAAATGGTCATCTAGATGCCAGTGAGGGCACCGATATCGCAATTCCGTAATCAAGCTTGTGAGGAAAGTTTCCCTTTCTCTTTTAACCATATGCGCCTCCATAGTTGAACAATCTGGACAACTGTGCAATTAGGTAACAAAACAAGCAAATGTTTGGGACAATGCCTCAAAAGCTATTTGAGCATGCTTAGTGACCCTAATTCGGCACCTGTACCAACTCTGAACACGAGTATGATCACGCCTACCGTTCAGCGCTTTCGTCAAGCTCTGGCAGGAAGTAGTTTCTTATTTCTTCAACGCCCTCGAGCATGAAGAGCTGCGACGCTATAGCCGGTGTCCTACCCTGTACTCTTGGGCAAGGAATCGGAGTAAACTCAACCCCTTCCCTACGGAGCGCTCTTCCGATCCTTTCGGATTCCTTGGTGCCGTCGTCGTAAAGGACAATTTGCCTTTTCATCATTTCCTCCGTTTAATCATTGGGATTTCGGCTTGTGCAATGGCAGAAGTCAGTTACTGCATCCTCAGCTTCCTCAAAAATAGGATAAATGGGTAGACCAAAACCTTCGATATACGGTCGTTCACTGTGGAGCTCTACTACTTTCTGAGCACATCTGGTTGCCTCGTCGTGCCTGATTTTCTTGCTATCTCCCACCATCGGACGTCTACTGCGTTCCTCGGCAGAAAAGGTAATAGCGCATTCTTGTATCTGTTCAATCAAATAGGTGGTCAACTCAGCTTGGTTGCCTGCTTCGATCCAGCCCCTGACGCGAGTTTCATCCCGAAGAAGAGTTTTTTTTAACTTTTCCACCTGAGCTGCGGTTGCTTTGATTCGTTGTTCCTCAGCCCATCGTGAGATTGCCCCGTCCCAAAAGCTCCTAAATGGATAGTCCTCTTGGTCACTAGAAGGAGAGAAAATGATAGCAAAGGGCCCAGAGTCTTTCAGGAGCCCCAACTGATGACGGGCATAAGCGTATTTTAGTTCCTTCTCGACGCCTGTAGACGCTCGCCCATAGGCAAGAGGTCGAAAGGCATAAACTAAATTTGATTGATCAATCAACTGGTAGTCCGTACCCGTAGTATGCCTGTCTATTAGGTCAGACACATACGCCACTAACGGCTGTGCATTCTCATTGAGAGCACGGTTGTCATCTTCCCACCCAGAGGGGAAGATGTAGTCTGATCGACAGGGTTGCGGCTTAGTCCACAAGAGTTGAGCCTCAGCTGGTATATCACCATCTAAGGGCCATCTGCGACCAAGAGATGCACCGACGGCGAACCGATACTCGTCAATTGAAGTCGGTTCGAAGACGACGAACCGCGTCTGCAGCATTTCCAAATGTTTTCTATATTCTTCAGTAAAAGCAGAAACCACAGATGTCTCGCCACTCTTGTAAGCCTGCCGCACATCTGAAATTGGGTGTGAAAGGTAGACCGATAACGTATCCTTGTCTAGCATCCTGAGAAAGTTGTCCACGCTATGTTTTGCGCCATACACGGCTAATTCTTTTCCGCACGCACGCGCTAGGGATTTCGAGATTAGGATCTCTTGTTTGCGCCAATGTAAGAGCTGAAGCAGCTGTAGAAGAGACTCTTCCAAGTTCCTAGGCGGGTCCAAGAGACGCCGTCCACGAGCGGCACATAAACGTTGCTGGCAATCGAAGACATCATCTATAAGCGTTATTATAGCTGCAATTGATTCTTTCCATTTGAGGATAGTGTCGAAGTCAACAATGGAAACATACTGCTTGGTTTGAAGGTGGTAATAACAGCTATGGAAGGTGAGCAAAGCTGTTCCCTGCGACTTATCCTTCGATAGAGCATTCATGGCCTTCTCAAACGACTCAACCCAAAGTTTTTGCAGGAGTGGTTGTGGTAGCGTCAAAACGCTCATAATGTGATTGTCGTGAAGACCAAGCCTCTCCACGTAGCGCTTTGCTTTAGGTTGGAGATATTCTTTTTCTAGTGACGTAACCTTAGTAATCTGGGTTCCTATTCGTCGCCTTTGAGACACTGTCTTGGCCTTTATCAGAGACTTTTCTACACCTGTTCCTGGTATACCCGTGACAATAGAAATGCTCTTAGCCATCATATTCCTTCAGCTCTGGCGAGCAACGAATTCAGAGGCCAGTTGACATTATACGCCAATTGCTGTTACATGTCAATAACCTGTACTCGTTCAGGTGATTAGTGACACTTTCTCCTTTCTCTGATTTTGTTGATGGTGCTCCAGAAATTCCTGTGGAGTAAGATATCCCAATGCCTGATGAGGTCGGATAGTATTATACACATTCTCCCACTTCAGCAAAGCTTGATTCAGTTCCGGTATATTGAAGTTGGCATCTGTTACCTCGTAGAACTCCTCTGTATGTGTCCTTTGTGCCCTTTCTACATGGCCATTAAGTTTGGGTGAGCGTGGTGGCAGGACAAATAGCTTAATACCCCTTCGTTGACATTCTCTCTCGAAAGCATCTTGAAACTCTGACCCTCCATCTACCTGAATGGCCTTGATAGGGAAAGGCATTCGTGTTAGCAGGGTATCGATGAATCCGGATGCGGTGTTAGAAGTTGCCCTAGTGTGAGCTTCCAGCACATCCCATCTTGATATGATATCTCTGGCAGTAAAGTGCTTGAGGATCATTCCAGGCAAAGGCCTGACATCCAGTGTATCCACCTCTACAATATCTCCCGGCTCTTTAGCCTCATATTCCTTAGGTTTTCTTACTGCATAGGGACGCTGCCACTGTCTCTTCCTCGCTGAGATATGGTTTGGCAGTGGTTCTATTAATACACCTCTCTCTTTTAGCCTGTGTAGTATTCTGCCTACCGTAGAGGCAGAGCAGTCAAAGCTATCATGATGCAATAGAACTACCAGTTTATCTTTGCCCCATCTGGGATATTCCTCTCTTAATCTGAGCACAGCCTCAACCAGCTCCACTGAATAAGTAGGCTGCCTTACATACCTGGGACGATGGGAGCGATCCTCCAAACTCTCTATATGCTTGGGCTTGTAGCGCTTTTTCCAGCGGTAGAAGGTTTGAGGAGAGATGTCGAAGTGGCGGCAGGTAAGTCTGGCATTGTGGTCGTGGGAATTGTAGTAATCAAACCATTTGAGTCTCCGTGTGGCTTCCTTTGATAACCTGGGGATGTTTGCCAGGCGTTTATATCCTGGCATTGAGCAATAAACATTCATAGCACAGCCATTATAACGTCCTTTCATGACCCATGTATGTGTCACCCATCTATCTGGACTAGATCATACGTTATATTGTTCAGGTATTTTGCACGATGTTTTTGAGATTCACAAACGCGAAGCATTTAGGCGGCAAATTGATTAATTTAAGTAGGAAGTGCCGAGGGAGGGGCTCGAACTCACACTCTCTTTCGGGAAGCGGATTTTAAGTCACCCTGATGGGAGCAAGGTGCGAAACACCGCAGAGTACCCAAGCCCGATTTTTTAAGATTTTCAAATCTCTTCCGTTCTTTGCTTCTTGGGAGGAGCCATAAGAAAGAAGGAACTCTATTTTTTTCTTATTCTGAAAACCAGCCTTCCCTTTTCATTACTTCCCTTGAAACTCTGCTGCTTGGACCATCTCCTCTGGCTACGGCAATACCAACGTTCTCTCCAACCGCTTCTGCTATCCCCGCAACATCCCGATGTGTAAATCCTGGGCAGAGGAGGATTGAGTGAATGTCCTATTGAATGCAGCGGCATTATGGGGCTCAAAGTCTCCCCAGCTTATAGGAGCCAATAAGGCCAATCTCCTGTGCATAGCGAACTTGCTTCTGAGGGTCAATTTGGTTCACTTCCTGAAAGACTCCCGGCTTCACCCCATGTATGAGTTGCAGCGACGCTCCATCTATAGATGCCAGATCATTGGATGCTAGATAACCTATGTCGGGACAGATTATAGGATCGGGGTGGGGGTCACAATCACAGCTACGAGTTATATTCACCAGAGCATTTATGTAGAGTGCCTTCTTCCCCCGGATGCACGCCTTGGCTGCCAGTGCCAGCCCTTGTTGGAAATCCATGACGTCGTAGCTCAAAGCCCCGCTAGGGCAGGCAGATACACATTTGCCGCAACCTTCGCAGGCGAGGCTATCGTATCTCCAGTCTAAATCCACAGTTATAGCGTGGCACGGGCAGACTTCAGCGCAGGAACCACAGAAGTCGCACTTCTCCGCCAAAAACCTGGGGATGCTCATGCGGTGGATCATTCGCTTCGTGCCTTTGGTCATCCCACCCATGCCCAAGTTCTTTATAGCCCCTCCGAATCCAGCCTGGATGTGTCCTTTAACATGAGACATGACGAGAAGGTGGGTGCTTTCATATATCTCCTTCGCTACCTCAAAGCTATGGCCACATTCGACTACCTTCACTCCTTCCTCCCCGATAACCACTTCGCAGCCCATTTTGTCCTCTCCAAAGCCATGCCTGTAAGCCACCCTCTTATATCCATCCCTCGTAGACCTTGGTCCGGGGTAAGCCACAGTGGTGTCAAACAGAAACGGTTCCGCACCTATGTCCTTCAGCTTTCCTATTGTCAACTTTACAAGGGAGGGGGAAATGTAGTACCTATTACCCGGCTCCCCCATATGAAGCTTGATTGGAACCTTGACTCCTCCAAAGTCCTCAATACCAAGGAGGTCAAGAGCACTTAGTAGCTTCTCAGCCTTGGTAAAGAAATAAACCTCAGCCATATCAGCACTATTATCAACCTGCGGATTCTTGCTTGCAACCTTAGCCGTTTTCTGCAGTTAGAGCTTGTAATCCATCCTCTGCAGTGGGCGTAAATTGCACAATACGCCATATTGTTCAGTTTTTTGTTTTTGATTCTTGCAAAGGCAAAATATCCAGGTGAACAAGGTGAATAACCTATCAGTTGTCCGGCGCTTAGACTAGAGGGAAAGCCTACAAATGAAAGTAGTACTGCTATGCCAGAGGTCTCGACACAGGGTGGTGCCGAGGGAGGGACTCGAACCCACACTCCCTTGCGGGAAACGGATTTTAAGTCCGCCGCGTCTGCCATTCCGCCACCTCGGCAAAGCAAAAAGGCGGCGAGCGGATTCGAACCGCTGTATCGGGGTTTTGCAGACCCCTGCCTTAACCTCTTGGCTACACCGCCATAATTGCTAATTCTACTGGAGCGGAAGACGAGATTCGAACTCGCGACCTCTTCCTTGGCAAGGAAGCATTCTACCGCTGAACTACTTCCGCCTAACTAAATTTTACCGCCTTCTCTCAATCCAAGCAAACTAAATTGGTGCCGAGGGGGAGACTTGAACTCCCACGGGCTTACGCCCACCACCCCCTCAAGATGGCGTGTCTACCTATTCCACCACCCCGGCATGGCAGGGGCGGCAGGATTCGAACCCGCGACCTGCGGTTTTGGAGACCGCTGCTCTGACCAACTGAGCTACACCCCTATAACTACTAAATTATATCAAATACCCCTAGCACGTGGTTTAGGGAATCGCCTTCAGGGCCTACTCACCCTGGCTATCGTAAGGCGCAATATGTAGGTCATTTCGTTTTCCGCCTCAACGTATTGCGTCTCTCCCTAAACTATCTTCTCCTTTTGTTCGGGTTGCGGTGTCAACCTCTTAACCAGTTGCGAGGCTATTGTAGAGAAAAATGAGAGAAATTTCAATGTGGTTTCAGCGGCAGCTTGTTGTAGTTGCCTGATTCATCAGGCTTCTATCGCCCAATAAATTGGGCAACTACATTCTGGAGATATGCCCGGACTTATGATAGCTTGATACGATGTGATAGAATGGGGCTAGCTATCTCCCCCAAAAGTGGACTTTTTGGAGTACTTTTGCATATATTAAAGGAGACCTACAGAGCCATCCATGGAAAACGGGTAAGTGATTTTTTCATAAGGTGTAAGCTATGACTAGACTGGGTACTACCAAGTGTGGAAATACAGAGTTCCGCTGGGGCGAGCGAACCTATGTTATGGGCATAATCAACGTATCCCCGGACTCCTTCTCCGGAGATGGAATTACCAAGCCTGAAGTGGCTGTTGCGCAGGCGCATTACTTCGTGAGTCAGGGTGCTGATATCCTAGACATCGGCGGTGAATCCACCCGTCCTGGCTCAGTCCCGGTCTCAATTGACGAGGAAATCAGGCGGGTAGTCCCGGTGATAGAGCGGCTGGCTTCTGAAATACCCGTTCCTTTGAGCATTGATACTTATAAGTCGGAGGTAGCACAACGGGCGCTTGAGGCTGGTGCAGCCATGATAAACGACCAGTGGGGTTTGAAAAAGGACTTTCATCTGGCGGAACTAGCTGCCGAGCGGGGCATCCCTATTATCTTGATGAGCAACCAGCGGGACAAGGGAGGTTATGACGCCGGGATTCAGCGCGATACTGCCTACTATGATGACCTTATGACTGAAGTAACTTCGTCCCTTAAGAATAGCGTGGAGCTGGCAATGAAACTGGGGGTACCCGGGGAGAATATTATTGTGGATCCTGGGATTGGATTTGGCAAGACCTGGCGGCAGGAGCTGGAGATAATTCGCTGCCTGGACGAACTGCAAGGACTAGGAAGACCTATTTTAATTGGACCATCCCGTAAATCCTTCATTGGCATGGTACTGGATCTCCCCACTGATGAACGCTTGGAAGGTACCGCCGCCGCAATAGCAATTGGCATCGCCAAGGGTGCTGACATGGTACGGGTACATGACGTGCAGCAGATGGTAAGGGTCTGCCGGGTGAGTGATGCTATTGCTCGCTGGTCCTAGAAGGGCGCACTAATTTCTTGTAGTTTGCCATAAGTCTCCGTGTGACAGACTCCGGTTCGCCCGAACCAACAGGTTTGCCATCTATCTCGGTAAGCGGCATAATCTCCATAAGCGAGTTGGTCAGGAAAGCTTCCTGAGTCTGGAAAAGCTCGTCCAGCCTGATATCCTGCTCAAAGGTATTGATGCCTAGCTGTGAAGCTAGCTCCAGAACCACCTCGCGGGTAATTCCGGGCAGGATACCACTCTCCTCTCCTGGTGTCCGCAGTATGCCGTCATTTACCAGAAAGATATTACTCATACTAGCCTCAGCAAGAAGCCCTTTTTCGTTGAGGCAGATGGCTTCGTCAACCCCAGCCGCTCTTGCCTCCTGTTTGGCAAGCATATTTTCCAGGTAATTAGCTGATTTGAGCCTGGAGAGAGGTGATTGACTGTTGCGGCGGATGGATGAGACAACAGCTCTGAACCCCTTTTCATAAACTTGTTTGGGGTAAGGCTTGTGATGTCCAGCTAATATCAGCACCGTGGGTTGCGTACAGGTGCTGGGGTCAGGGACCATCCCTCCCTCACCGATAGAAATAGTGATACGGACACGAGCTTCACTAAGCTTGTTAGCGTGGATAGTGTCCATTACCGCACCTTTTAGATCCAGTGCCTCGATTGGCAATCCCAGTATCTCAGCGGAACGTGCTAGCCGGTTTAAGTGGCTATCCAAACGAAATACCTGACCTCCATAAGCACGCATGGTTTCAAAGAGGCCAAACCCATAGAGAAAACCGTAGTCCAGGGCGGATATCCTGGCTTGACTGCGGGGAATTAAGGAACCATTAAGGTAAACAATTTCGCTCATAACCTACTCCTGAGGCCACCTTGGCTGCAGGAAGCTGAGGAAGTTTTTGAGTAGCTCGTGACCTACGTCAGTCATGATTGACTCCGGATGGAACTGCACCCCCTCGACAACATAATCCTTGTGCCTAATACCCATGATGACACCCTCATCAGTCTCCGCGGTCAATGCCAGTGAGGAAGGGAGAGTATCCCGTTTGACTACTAAGGAATGGTAACGTCCTGCCTCAAAGGGATTGGGGAGGTTTTGATATACCGTCTTACCATCATGATAAACCAGGGAGCTCTTACCATGAGTAGGCACAGCGGCGCGGATGACCTGACCACCAAAGACATAGCCGATACACTGGTGCCCCAGACAGACACCAAGAATTGGAATTCTCCCGGCAAAGCGCCAGATAATATCATTGGAGATGCCTGCCTCAAGCGGGGTAGCGGGTCCAGGAGAGACGATAATGTGGGAGGGACTCAAGCTCTCAATTTGTGCCAGGGTTATCTGGTCATTGCGATAAACCACCGGCTCCCAGCCCAGTTCACCCAGGTACTGGGCGAGGTTATAAACAAAGGAATCGTAGTTATCAATGACTAAGACCATATTTACCTTACTAAGTTAGCGCCATGTTCAGGGCATTAATCAGCGCCCTTGCCTTATCCAGTGTTTCCTGATACTCAGCCTCAGGGTCAGAATCATAAACAACGGCACCGCCCACCTGGAAGTAAGCCTTGCTTCCCTTGACCAGAAAAGTACGGATAGCAATGTTAAGGTCGAGGTCACCATTAAAGCTCAGATAGCCAATATTTCCCGTATATACACTCCTCCTGGTAGGCTCCAATTCATCGATAATCTCTATAGCGCGTACCTTAGGTGCTCCCGTTATGGAACCACCAGGAAAGGTAGCTTTGAGCAAATCAATGCCGTTCTTGCCCTCTCTGAGATTCCCCTCCACTGTAGAGGTAAGGTGGAAGACAGTAGGAAACACCTCCAGTATGGCTAATTCGGTCACCTTGATGGTGCCAAAACGACACACGCGCCCCAAATCATTTCTCTCCAAGTCCACTATCATGATATTCTCGGCCCGGTCCTTGACGCTACTCACCAGCTCATTGGCTAGCGCTTCATCTTCCTCTGGAGTCTTTCCCCGCGGGCGAGTACCCTTGATGGGTCGTGTCTCTACCCAGTCTCCGCGGACGCGAAGAAATCTCTCCGGTGAGGCACTTACCACTGAGACCTCATCAAAACCGAGATAACAGGCGAAGGGTGCCGGGTTTATCTGCCGCAGCCGGCGGTATAGTTCATAAGGAGTAGTAGAAAGCTCAGCTTCAAAGCGCTGAGAGAGATTCACTTCGAAAATATCACCAGCAATGATATACTGCCGGGCCTTCTCGACTGCAGCGGCGTATTCTTGATGAGTAAAACCCCCCGCAAGGGTCACCTGCCCCATGGTAGAAGATATGGGCAGCAACGGTGCCTTTCTGCCGGAAGCTGACACATCGGCCAGCTTCTCCTTAACTTCCTTAAGACGCTGGCTAGCTCTCTCCATTCTTTCGCTCTCCCTCAATTCCGGGAAACCGGTGGAGATGATATATGCTTTACCTTGAAGATTGTCAAAGGCTACCACCAGGTCATAGAAGCCGAAATAGCACTCAGGGAGCTGTAGGTCGTCGACAGCAGTACCAGGCAAACGCTCAATAAAGTGACAGAGGTCATAGCTGAAGTAACCTACTGCGCCGCCAAGGAATGGTACCTGTGGAGAAGAAGAGTCCAGGTGATAGACTCCCAGGAAATTATTCAGTACATCAAAGGGATTGCCTCTTAAACTGCTCTTCTCAGTGCCACGGGTAAGAGTAATCTCACTGCCGCGGGAGCTCAGTGCCAGGAAAGGACTACTGCCGACAAAGGAATAGCGTCCTAACTTGCCAGGGTCCATACCGCTATCCAGAAAGAAACTGAAATGCTGGCCTTCAAAGAGGAGTTCGAAGGCATCAACCGGTGACAGTTCCGTGTCTACTTCTTCTATCAGTGGATAGCGGAATTCTTTGACCACGGTTCCAAGCTACGGTGGAGATTCTGCCTTGCCAACAGTTACTTGCATCATATAACAGCGAGGAAGCTTCGTCAATTGAAGTCGGAATGGCTTGTTTACCTTGTTCTGCCACCTGTGGACTGGCAAAAATAACAGTCATCCGTCACTAAGAGTGCTGCCTACCATGCACGCGTATATCTTTGACTTCCCATTGTAGCCATGAATAATCTTGGGGCCCATGCCGGCTGGGCGGCACGCGGAGAGACACTGATCTAGCAAACGTGCAATTGGTATGGAAGCTTTATCCACAGATTCCCACCTCTTTTGTCTAGAAGACATTGTCTAACCAAGTTCCTTTGCGGGTCAAAAAACCAGGAACCAACCAAATTGGGTGTCACATCTGTGGTAAAAACCTCCTTTTGGGGCGAATTTAGCTTTGTGGTACCCCTGGGGCGACTCGAACGCCCGACACGCGGTTTAGGAAACCGCTGCTCTATCCTCTGAGCTACAGGGGCATGGTGGAGATAGGGGGATTCGAACCCCCAACCTCTGCGATGCGAACGCAGCGCTCTCCCTACTGAGCTATATCCCCGCAAGTTCAATTGTAGCAACGCTCTGAACTTTGGTCAAGCTGATATTTTCTTGTCTCCACTCGGCAGGGTTGATATACTAGTCCCAAGTTATGGATTATGAGACTGTCATAGGTTTGGAAGTTCATGCTCAGTTACTGACTAAGAGCAAGATGTTTTGCTCTTGTAGCGCCGATTATGTCAATGCCCCGCCTAATAGCCACGTTTGCCCTGGTTGCTTAGGCATGCCTGGTGTTCTTCCCGTTATTAATAAGAAGGCGGTGGAATATACCGTGATGACTGCCCTGGCCTTGAGCTGCACCATTCCTGAATACAGCAGATTTGACCGTAAGAACTATTTCTATCCTGACACATTGAAGGGCTACCAGATTTCCCAACATTGTGCCCCCATAGGAAGAGAAGGCTGGCTAACCATTGATAGTAATGGGACTAAAAAAAGAATCAGTATCGCCGACGTGCATCTCGAGGAAGACGTGGCTAAGTTATGGCATAGGGCAGACTACAGTTTGATAGACGCCAATCGCTCAGGGGTGCCATTGATGGAGGTTGTTAGCGAGCCCGAAATTAGCTCCCCTGAAGAGGCTCGGGATTACCTTGTTAAGCTGCGCGCTATCCTTCGTTATCTGGGAGTGTCCACGGGCAATATGGAAGAAGGCAGCTTCAGATGTGATGCTAACATAAGTATCCGTCCGTGGGGCAGCAAAGAGTTGCTTACTAGAATAGAGGTCAAGAATATGAATAGCTTCAAAGCGGTTTATCAGGCTATGGAATACGAAGCCGGGCGTCAGAGGGGGGTGCTCGAAGAAGGTGGCGAGCTTGTGCAGGAGACGAGAGGTTGGATGGATGAGAAGGGCATAACGGTAAGTCAAAGGAGTAAAGAATATGCCGATGACTACCGATATTTCCTTGAGCCTGATTTGCCCCCGCTGGTTTTTAATAGAGAGTGGATAGAAGAAATCAGAGCAAAGCTACCCGAGTTACCTGAAGCTAGAAGAGAACGCTTTGTGACTCAGTATGGGTTGCCCTTATATGATGCTAATATCTTGACTAGTTCCAAAGCGATGGCTGATTATTTTGAAAATTGCCTCAAATTAATGGATCACAGCAAGGCGAAGCTGGTAAGCAACTGGTTCTTAGGAGACTTTAGCCGACTACTTAATGCTACTAATACTGAAATTGAAAACGCGAAAATAGCTCCTGAACACCTGGCAGAAATGCTTAGCCTGGTGGATAAGGGGACTATTAGTGGAGCAACTGCCAAGGCAGTGTTTGAAGAAATGTTTTATAGTGGTAAGAGGGCTAGTGCTATTGTGGCGGAAAAGAAGCTCAGCCAAATTAGCGATGCTGCTGAGATAAGGGAGGCGGTGAAGAAGGTAATAGCTAATAATGCCAAGGCAGTGTCAGATTATAAGGCTGGCAAGCAGCAAGCCTTGACCTTCATTACCGGACAGGTAATGAGAGCTACAAGAGGGAGAGCCAATCCCTCTTTGACGAGGGAGATTCTTATTGAAGAGTTAGGAGGGAAATAAATTGCCTACTTATCTTGTTATTGCTCAAATATTAATAGCTATAGCTCTAATTGCTACTATCCTATTTCAACTCCATGGTGGAGGTTTAGGAGGAATCTTCGGTCAATCCGATTCTGTTTATCGGACCAGGCGGGGGATAGAAAAAACCTTGTTTAAGCTCACCATTGTCCTAGCTATCATTTTTGTCACCTTGGCAGTGTTAATGGTTATGTCTGCTCAGTAACCAAGGATGAATTCTATAATAACGCTAACCACCGATTTTGGCTCCAATGATGCCTATGTCGCTATTATGAAAGGCGTCATCCTGAGCATTAACCCCGAAGTTACCATTGTTGATATAACTCATTCTATCGAGCCGCAGAACATTCTCCAAGCTGCTTTCGTTGTCAATAGCGCTTATCGCTATTTCCCTAAGCGAACTGTTCATATGGCTATTGTTGATCCCGGCGTAGGGGGTGAGCGTCGGGGGATAATTTTGAAAACGGCTTCGGCTTTGTTCGTTGCTCCCGATAATGGCATCCTCAGCTATGTAATTAATGAGTTCTCCCTCAATGAAGGCGCCTTGAGCCAGTGTTCTCAAAGCCTTGAGGAAGCGAAGTTCAAAACGGGGCTTGAAGCCGTGGCTATTACTGACCCCCGTTTTTGGCGGCATCCAGTCAGCCCTACCTTTCATGGGAGAGACATCTTTGCTCCGGTTGCTGCTGGCCTCTCCTTGGGTATATCACTTTATGAATTTGGGGAAAAGATTATCTCCCTTTATGTTTTCCCTACTCCAAAGCCATACTTTGACTCACAAGATAACTTAGTGGGCCATATTTTATATATTGACCATTTTGGCAATCTGATCAGCGACATTAAAAGCACTGATTTGCCAGGTGGGGATGTTATTATTGAGGTAGCGGGGCAACGTATTCAAGGCATATCACATTATTATGAACAGGGAGAGGGCTTGATGGCCATTGTGGGCAGCAGTGGTTATCTAGAAATATCATTAAGCAGCGGGAGTGCCTGTGACTTTCTAGGCATGGGAGTGGGAGATGAAATGAAGGTATTGCCAGCTTAGTAGGGTGCTGTGTTAAATAGGCAATCCCAGCCAGCTGAATACACCAATCATCCTCAGTCCGATATAAACCATGAGGGCAATAAATATATATCTTAGTTGCTTAGCTGGTAAAGCATGCGCTGTCTTAGCGCCAAGTTGTGCCAGAGGCACACTCATACCGGCCAAACATAGCCATATGGGTAGATTTATATAGCCTATTGAATAGGGAAGAAGGTCAGGCATTCCGATACCGTGTATGATATATCCTGTGATACCACCTAGACTGGTAAGTATTATTGCGCTTACAGATGTTCCAATGGCCATGTGCATGGGAAAATCGAGTGCCAATACTAGCGCTGGAACTATCAGTGCCCCGCCACCGAGGCCTGTAAGTCCGCTTACCATACCTATGGGGAAGCCCAGAGCTGGCAATAGCCGGGGATTATCTTTCGGCTCTGCCCTTTGTTTTGCCAGCTTTGGCATCATCCCCAAGCCCATCCATATGGCTATAGCTAGGACTAAGCCTCCAAAGCCTGTCTTTAGCGCTCGCTCTGGCAGGTAAGTAGCCAGGGTAGACCCAGCTAGACCTCCACCTAAGCCACACAGTCCCAAGACTAACGCTGTCTTCCACTGAACTGCCTTTTTCTTGTTGTGTCTCCATGCACCGCTCATAGCTGTGGGCAAAATTACTAGCAAACTTGTGCCTAAGGCTACTTTCATAGCAATATCCGGAAAACCCATGGCTCCAATTACCGAATACATAACTGGGACCATGATACAGCCACCGCCAACACCAAGCAGCCCGCTGGCAAAACCAGCGCCGGCGCCAGCAGCCAGTAATATGGAAATATATGTTGCTGTCAAGTTCCCACCTTCTTCAGCTTACCTTTAAGCCAACCAATTTCAACCCGGACTTTTTCATCTATAGCGGGAATGTATGGCTTGATGTCTAAAAGCGGAGTGCCATCTATGGCATCCAATCCTCTTACTTTGAGGATGTTCTTTTCTCTGGCTACCAGCTCTACCACACATAAGCCTAATGGACAGGGTCTGTTTGGCGACCTTGTAGTGAAAAGTCCGTGCAGCTTTGTATCCCAGGGCGTGGTAACAAGCAAGTGATACCCTTGGGATTTGTGAAACCAATATATCAAGATAATGTGAGAAAATCCCTCTATATCTTTTAAACCTCCCTCGAACTCTTTGAATACTTCTACCTGGCAGATTTCCTCCCGTCCGCAGCCCTGATGTGGTGCTCCCTCTCTACTACGGTAGGGAGAATGGATTACCCCTATGGGCTTCAATTCCAGACTATGCTTCTCTTCCATAGTTGCTTAAGCTCTGCTAGCTAATCTATCAATTCTTCGAATTGTAGCATCAGTTTGTTGTTTTAAGTTGGAGACAGTGGTTCTTAGCTCTGCAGGCGAGATTATAATCATTTCAAAAATCGCTCCTTGAGGGCATACGTTAAGACATTGATAGCAAGAATTGCATCTCCTTGCATCTATTTCTGCTTTGTCCCAAAGGAGGTTAATTGCTCCCTGAGGGCAAATTTGGGCACATAAGCCACAGCCCAAACAGAGGCTCTTATTTATTTTTAGCATAAGAGATTGCTTCGTTTCACTCGCAATGACATTGTTTCGGTCTTCGCCGCAAGGTTTCCCGTAAATTCAACGGCTTAACTTCAGGCCTTGGTGCTTCATAAACTGTCACCACAGGGCAAATAAGGTTACTAAAGGCACTCTTGATAGAAGCCATTTGTGATGGTGTTAGAGGCTTAACAGCGCAAGGACGTAAAGGAGTATTGAGTTGCACTTCGTCAGGACTCAGGTAACTTGCTATTTGTGCTATTTCCCTGGCAAAAGTTTTATTCGCCTCAATAAGCATTACCTGAAGGCATAGCTTGCCAACAAATTTACTTTTGAAATGCTTAACGCCTTCAATTATATCGCTAAGCATAAGGTCAGCTATAGGCCTATTGACTTGTCTGAATAGCTCTTGGTTGTGGACATCTAGTTTAGCTACCACTACATCTGCCTTGGCAAGGTTTTCTCTCACATCCTCTCTAGGCATTAAGGAAGAATTAGTCAAGACTGCTACCGGGAGAGGCAAAATTGATTTGGCTAATTCGATGGCTTGCCCTAAATTGCTGGCTAGGGTAGGCTCGCCTGTCCCGGAGAAGGTGACATAATCAGCAGCTATATCCTTTATTTCCTCTAGCTCTTTAGTTAATTTGCCGATTGAGACAAATTCCCCTCGCTCGGTAGTGGGATTGGTAGTTCTCCCCAATTGGCAATAAACGCAGTCGAAGGAGCAGGTTTTGCCTGGCGCACAGAGAAGGTCTATACCTAATGATCTACCTAACCTCCATGAAGGTACCGGGCCATAGACGATGGAATTCATTATAATATCTAGTGTGTTCTATAAGCTCTTTTCCACGGTGCGTTCTTGAAAGCCAGATAGTCTCTTATTGCTTCCCTAAGCGTGTTTGCCGCCAGGAGGGCACAGTGAAGGCTCTCCTCAGGGAGTCCTCCTAAGGCGTTCAGGACATCATCCTGGGTGATTTTTCGAGCCTCGGCGATGCTCCTTCCCTTAATTAGCTCGGTGGTCATGCTGCCAGAGGCAATACTGGGGCCACAGCCATCAGTCCAGAAGGTGGCATTTGTAACCTTACCATTTTTCGTCTTAAGATATATCTCCATGGTATCCCCACAAGGGCCGGTTACTCTCCCAAATCCATCAGGAGCTTGGAGCTGGCCCAAATTTCTTGGGTTAAGAAAATGGCCGATCACTTTCTCGGAGTAGAGCCTCCGCATATCCTCCATAACGGATTCCTCTAGCTCTTTAAAGGAGTCATCAAATTCCAGTGCCATCTTCTCACCTCCTTCGGGGAAACCAGGTTGTTTAATTTTGATTCCCTGTTCAATTTCAGCTATCTCAGAGGTGTTTCACCCCCAAATTTTTGTAGTTGCCTGATTTATCAGGCACAGTCGCCCAATAAATTGGGCAACTACGTTTTTAAACACCCTCGAAAAGCTTCTTCTTGCTGTGTGTCATTCTGAGCCCTTCGCTTCTTGTCATTCTGAGCGTAGCGAAGAATCCCTGAGACACTTCCCCCGCACTTTGTTCAGGGTCAGGGTGACGGGTGAATTATTTTCTCTCATTCAGAACAGCAACTAAGCTAGCAAAGATTTCAGATACGGCCTGTGAGCTATACTTCTCAATTTCGCCTTGATCACATAGCCTGGCTAACTCTGGATCGATGGGCAATCGCCCTAAGAGCGGAGCTTCAGAAGTTTTAGCCATCTCTTCCCCTTTGCTTCGGCCAAAAATTTCCAGTTTCTTTCCTGTTTCCGATAACAACAAATAGCTCATATTTTCTATCACACCCAGCACGCGAACATTCATTTTCCTCGCCATTTTCACTGCCTTCCTTACTACCATTGTGGTTAAGTCCTGAGGAGTAAAGACATCGATTACCCCGGAGAGCGGCACCGTTTGCATTACTGTTAATGGGGCATCTCCAGTGCCGGGTGGCAAGTCTATTATGAGATAATCAAGTTTGCCCCAAAGCACCTCCTCCCAGAACTGGGTGATGGCTCGGGACATGAGAGGACCACGCCAGATAACAGCTTCATCTTCGCTGGGCAATAGAAGATTCATAGACATAACCTCGATTCCAGACCTCGATGATATAGGCAAAATGCCTGTCTCACTACCTGTGGGGTGAACATTCAAACCAAACATCTTAGGAATGCTGGAACCGGTAATATCAGCATCAAGTATGCCAACATCCTTGCCTTCTCGGGCAAAAGAAGCAGCTAACAAGCTAGCTACCAGAGATTTGCCTACTCCTCCTTTGCCGCTCATCACCGCTATTGCGTGCTGAATTTGGTTAAGCTCTTTAGGCTTTACTTCTGTAAGCTCAACAGCGGCTTCTGCCACCTCAGGAAGCTCCTTAACTATTCTGGCTACTTTGTCCTTGAGCCAACTATGATACTGGCTGGGGATAGCAGTCGAAGCTAGAACGATTTTTGCCTTGCCGTCCTTAACTTCGATGCTTCGCACCAAGTTCATTTGCATTAAGCTACGCATTACTCCAGGGACAGGCACCTTTTCCAACTTGCGTCGGATCTGTTCTTCTGCCTCTAAGCTCATTAATAACCTCCTTTTACTCTAATGGTCACAGATATCGTCGCCTACTGCCAGTGTACCCATTATATAATCCCAAACAGCTTTCTCAGGGTCATCTTCCAAGGCATTAATAACAACCTCAATGCGGTTCTCTCTAAAGAGACTTTGAGCTCTAGAGCCCATGCCGCTAGCTATAACAACAGAAATTCCTTCCTCAGCAAGCCAGGCAGGAAGGAGTCCAGGTTGATGTCCTGGTGAAGCTACTATCTCCCTTCTTATAATCACATTTCTCGTCTCATCCACATCGAACAAAGCAAAATGGCTGCAATGGCCAAAATGCGTAGCCACTTTGTTATCTACTATAGGCACTGCATATCTCAACTTTTAATCCTCCTTTGGCGCTATAGCTGCTTTCCACTTAATCTCTGCGGCAAACCCCCTCAGTGGAGCAAGGAGGCGTCTCACAGCGCTCCGTTCTGCCACAGCAAGTTTTACCTGGTGTAGAGGCACTCATCCTTATATTGTAGGAAGCAGACAAAAGTCTCTCCAGATTTTTACTGCCGCAGTTTGGGCATCTAACACTTTCGCAATTAGGACTGCGAAGGAATACTTCTGAGATTTCGCCGCAGTCCAAGCATTTATATTCATAGATTGGCATCTTTACCTTCCTTATTTGTCTAACTTTAGCGAAACAATTTGCCACAGCTCTTTTATCTCTTGGGTTACTTTATTGTTGGAATATTCCACTACGGGCATCCCGCGAACAATTGCCTCGGTTACTACGTTATCGAAGGGAATCTTCGAAGCTATCTCTATCCCTTCTTTATGACAGTAATTTTCAATGCGGCAGGAATTCTCTTCGTTAATGTCATATTTATTTATGCAAATCAAGGCAGGAATGCCGAAGTGGCGGCAGACGCCAATTACACGTTCAAGGTCGTGGATTCCTGATAATGTTGGCTCGGTTACTAAAAGAGCTAAATTTGCTCCGGATAGAGAAGCAATGACTGGACAGCCAATCCCCGGTGGACCATCGCTGATGATATAATCGAGAGCTCCTTTCTCAGCTATGAGTCTAGCATTGTTCCGAACTAAAGTCACTAACCTGCCGGAGTTTTCCTCAGCGATTCCTAACCTGGCGTGAACGAGAGTGCCATAGCGTGTGTCGGAAATAAACCAATGCCCAGCCATGCAAGGTTGCATGGTGATAGCATCAACAGGGCAAATTTGAGGACATAGCTCACAACCTTCACAGGAAATCTCATCAACTACGTAATCTTTTATCGCCCCAAAGCGGCACACTTCCTGGCAAAGTCCACATTCAGTACAATTTTCTTTACCAATAAAGGCAACTTGCCCGCTCCAGAACTCATGCCTCTCCCTAACCCTCTCCCTTTGGGAGAGGGAAGGGTGAGGGTCGAGGAGAAGGTGAAGGTCAGCAGCATCCACATCACAATCAACCAATACCTTGCTTTGAGCTAAAGCAGCGAAGGAAGCTGCTATACTTGTCTTTCCCGTCCCTCCTTTACCGCTGAGAACCACTACTTCTTTCATCTAGCTATTATCCTCTCGCTTGCGTCGTGTGTAGACTCGGTAAATTCTCTCACCTCTTTCCTAGTAGCACTTAGTGCATTGCTCTAATTCCTCTGGTTTAACTTCTTCAAGGCGAACTTCGAAACCAAGCTCTTCATACATATCTGTTATCCTTTTGACGAGTGTTTCACCGTCTATGGCGACTTCCTGCCAACATGTCATTTCGTTACCTGACTAGCTGAGACTATTTCTTTGATGTCTTGGAAAAGCCTGAGGAAGGCCTTGCGCCACCTAGGCATCTCCTCTATCAAGGAAATTCCTTTGGAGTAGAGTGTGGCAATTTTTCTATCTAAAGGAATTTTCAGCAAGATGGGTATTCCTTGCTCCTGGCAGTAACTCTCAACTTTCTCATCCCCTACCCCAACACGATTGATTACTACTCCGCATGAAATTCCCAATTTTCTCGTTACTTCCACTGCCAGTGAAAGGTCATTCAAGCCAAAAGGTGTGGGCTCAGTCACCAGGAGACAGAAATCACTATCTTTAACTGCTTCTACCACAGGGCAAGAAGTGCCTGGGGAGACATCAATGATGACCTCTTTGGTAGGGTCAATGTGCTTCTTCACTTCTCTAATTATAGGTGGAGCCATTGGTTCGCCAATGGTGAGTTTCCCTTGAATAAACTCCATATTTCCCAAGCTGCCTGTTTCCACTACTCCTATTTCTCTCCCTTCTTCGGAAATAGCGGACTCAGGGCATAGATAAGAGCACGCCCCGCAGCCATGGCATAGCTCAGGGAAAACAAGTACTTTTTGCTTGATTACCGCAATAGCATTATAGGCGCATACCTCAGCGCATTTGCCACAATAGGTGCATTTTGTCTCATCTACTTTGGGGATGGGGAGGAACACAGGCTGGCTTTGGTTCGTAGTTGAACGGAGAAAAATATGGGCATTGGGTTCCTCTACATCACAATCTAGTAGCTGCACTTTGCCCTTACCCTTAAGGGAAAGAGCTAAGCTGGTAGCCACCAGCGTCTTTCCTGTGCCGCCTTTGCCACTGGCAACAGAAATTATCATTCTCTAATCATCTTTGCGCCACACTTGGGGCAACTTAAGTTATAGCAGGGAGCGCCTGCCTCATGGGGAACCCTCGTCCCACAACTAGGGCAAATGCAATTTCCGCTTGGACCTGCCCCAGAGCAATTTCCTCCCATTCTGCCCATCCCTTTGCCCATGCCACGCCCCATTCCTCTACCTGTTCCTGATCCTTGACCGAAAGGGCCTGTGCCATCTCCTCTAGGCATGATAGCGCCTCCAATAAGAACAGACTCCTTACTTTACTGGTGGGAGCCCACAGATACCTGAGCTGCAAGTGGGACAACTTATTCCTGAAGGCTCGAGGGCGCTGGAGCCGGGGCTGAAAAATGAGGAAAAGAGCCTTGTAGGATTTGGGGCATGGCATTTAGGACAGTTCAAATTAGAGCCCCCCTCACCAAGGTCTTGACGAACCTCAAATTTTTGTCCACACTGGGTGCATTGATACTCATAGATGGGCACAGTATACTCCTTACTTCCCTTTCCCTAGCTCCTCAAGGCGGCGCTGGATCTCGCTTAATTGCTGTCCCAGTGTCTGTGCTTGGCTTTTAAGCATTTCTACTTCCTGCTCCGGGCTCATCGCTTGAGGTACTGGCCCTGCCATAGGTGTCATCCCCGCCCCCATGCCCATACCACGGCCCATACCCATACCACGGCCCATGCCCATACCGGGAGTGGCTCTCATTCCGAAATGAGCACTTACACTAGGCTGGGCACTTGGTTGAAGCCTGCCCGCTTTGTAGGCTTCAACAGCGTCTCTTATCCTACCGGCGACGCCGGTAATCACCTGAAGACTCGCGGCGGATAATGTCTGGTAAGCATTTGGCCCACAATTGCCGGTGAGAACTACTTCCACTCCTTTGTTGGAAATCATCTGAGCTGTGCTAATACCGGCACCACCTGCAGCTTGAATATTAGGATTCTCCAACGCCTCATATTGCATGGTTTGTGGATCAACAATGATAAAGTATTGGCAACGACCAAAGCGAGGATCTACCTCAGCATCTAGGCTAGGAGCTACTGCTGATATGGCGATTTTCATGGTATATCTCCTTTCTTACTCTGCCTCTAGTTCTTTTATTCTAGCATCAATTTGCTCCAATTGCCCCTTTATTGCCTCAGCCTGGTTTCTCAAGAAATCAAGCTCCTGCTCGCGACTCATTTGTGGAGCATAAGGGTCTGCTCCTGATGCTGTTCCCATAGGTGCTCCACTGTAGCCACCATATGGCATACCTCCGGCATAGGGGTTACCTCCATAAGGATATCCATAGGGCATAGCCGCGGGGCTACCATAAGCTCCTGGAGCTGGCGCCCCTGACCATTGACCAGCCATAGGATAAGGCATCCCCATTCTAAACCCATACCCTCTTCCAAAGCCATATCCTCGCCCTATACCCCAAGGACTGCAAAAACCCCTTCCTCCTCCTGTCATTGGACCCATCCCACGAGGTCCTGTTCCATCAAATCCTGGCATAATTCACCTCCTTTCTTAGTGTCATTCTGAGCCGCAGGCGAAGAATCTCTGAGACCCTTCGCTATCGCTCAGGGTGACAATTGAACATTCTCTATTTGCGAAGTTCTTCGAGCCTCTTCCCAATAGCATTCAAATCGCTTTCCATCGCTCTAGCTTGCTCTTCAAGCATTCTTAGCTCTTCTTCCTTAGGCATAGCTCCCCAGGGATAACCATATGAGCCAGCATAGGGATATCCGTAAGGTATTCCCCGACCAAAGCCAAAGCGCCTCCCAGGAATAGGGTTAGTAAATCCAGGCCTGCCAAAGCCAGCGCAGAAACCTGCTCCTCTCCCCGTCATCGGCCCCAGTCCCATTGGGCCAGTTCCATCTCCAAATGGCATTCTCAATCACCTCCTTTCTGCTTTGAGGCCGTTTAATTTTGCCTCAGATTCAAAACTAGATTTGCCTCACCCAGTTTTAATAGCCGTTCACTCCCAAGATCCTCGTAGTGCAACCCTTTAGGGTCGTGCCCGAGGCTAAAGCCTCGAACTACATTTTTAAACACCCTCACTTTGCTAAACACTCTTACCATGGCTAGTAGCCATAGGGTGGTGGTGCACCATAACCATAATATGGGTAGCCAGATCCGTATCCCCCATAAGGATAACCGTAGGGCATGCCATACCCAGGCCAACCCCAGGCATAGGGGTTCCCCCAACCAAACCAACCTCTACCCCAACCCCTGCCAAAACCTCTACCCCAACCCCTGCCAAAACCTCTACCCCAACCTCTGCCAAATCCTCTACCCCAACCACCACCCCAGCCAAACCAGGCTCTTCCAAACGGCATCTTCTTTCACCCCCTTTCCTTTTATTTTATCACCATCTCCCACGGCGAAATCCCCTGCCACGCCCTC
>JABUBO010000048.1_pt1 | contig 30896 bp, 28 predicted proteins | sample 7240361 | NCBI WGS metagenome assembly JABUBO01 (sample SAMN07256346, study PRJNA390944) | subsurface metagenome | isolation source: Methane hydrate marine sediment | place: Pacific Ocean: Eastern North Pacific, ODP site
ATTCTAATGGTGCGCCTAAAGCCTTCGCTTCAGCTGCCAGCTCTTCCTCAGGCAGGGACTGAAGTTTGCGGATTCCATCCTGAACTGCCCGCATGTGCCTTACCGCTTCAACAATATCTCCTGTCCCTGCTTCACCTTTGGTTCTGATCATAGCGGCACTCTCAGCAATGCGGCGCAATGCTTCGCCGAGGTCACGACAGCCACAAATGAAAGGAACCTTAAAATCGTGCTTCCAGATATGGTGGCTCTCATCAGCGGGAGTGAGCACCTCGGATTCATCAACAAAGTCAATATCCAACGCCTCGAGCACTTGAGCTTCAACAAAGTGTCCAATACGGCATTTAGCCATTACTGGAATGCTTACTAATTCCTTTATGGCTAAAATTATTGTTGGGTCGGCCATGCGAGCTACACCGCCACTGGCACGAATATCTGCAGGCACTCGCTCCAACGCCATCACGGCGCAAGCACCAGCATCCTCAGCAATTTTAGCTTGCTCCGGCGTGACCACATCCATGATCACCCCACCTTTTAGCTTCTGGGCTAAGCCAGCTTTACCTTTCCAGCTACTTTTCTCCATATCTAATTAAATTATAAGCGAGCACGAAGGAAAAATCAAAAATAGCTTAACTGCTCTTCCTTATTTCCTCCATCTCCTTCTTCACCTCCTTTAGCTCTTCCTCTAATTCCCTTTTATAATCCTCAAGCATACCGCGGTATTCCTCTTTACTTGGGAAAGGCCTTATCCCGTGAAAGTAGAAACCGAAGGGAGGGAAACCAAAGTAGAATCTCCAGGACCTTCTGCTCCACATCTTTATTCAGCTCCTATGATTGGACGCCTCGTCGGTGTGCCGGCACGCCGCGGATATTTTTCTGGCGAGGGACATATTTTATCAATGATTACCAGATAACGCTCATCGCTAAGTTCTTCCAGCTCTACTTTCTCTACCTGGTTCAGTTTCCCCCCCAAAACATCAATGGCTTTACCTGCTTGGACCACTTCTTGTTCGATTTGTCCTTTCTTCTGAGCTATGAATTTCCCCCCAATTTGACAGAAAGGCAATGCTAGTTCTACCAATGTGGGGAGAGAGGCTACAGCTCGGGAAGTCACCAGATGAAATTGCTGCCGGTATGAGGGCAAGCGAGCTATTTCCTCAGATCTGCCAACTACTACCTCTACATAGTCTAATTCCAGTTGCTCAATAATATGACGAAGGAAAGCTGCCTTCTTGGCTCTAGAATCAAGAAGTACTAATCTCGATTGGGTAAGAAAAACCTTAAGTGGTATGCCAGGGAAGCCGGCGCCGGTACCTATATCGATAATGCTGAATCCAGGCTGTCTTAATTCCTCTTCTGTCAAAGCCAAAATCACAGTTAGTGAATCGAGGAAATGTTTTATCTGCACTTCTTGATAATTTGTTATCGTGGTGAGGTTAAACTTCTTGTTCCAACTCACCAATTCTTGATAGTAAAGCTTGAACTGGGTTATCTGCTTGTCATTGAGATTTATGCCCAGCTTCTGAGCGCCGTCAATGAGTTTTTGCATTATAGTGCTTCATCAAAGAAGGCAGCTACTTTTGTGGTGACGGTTGATTCATATCCCCACCAGAAGTGGTCTGCGCCTTCAATGCTCTCCCATTTCTTAGGCTCGGGAAGGCTCTGGCAAAATTCAGTGAATTGGGCTAGAGGGGTGAAATTGTCCTCGCTCCCGGAGAGAAGAAGCTTAGGCTTGAAGCAATCTTTAAGGAACTGGAAATCGAACATAGCTAGTGGTGGGGAAATTGCCGCCAGGGCTTTAACGCGGTCGTCATTGAAGCAAGCAGGTAAAGCGAAGCCAGCGCCGGCTGAATAGCCAGCGAGTCCAATCCTTTGTGAGTCTATTTCCTTCAGTGAAGTCGCAAAGGAGATTGCTGCCCTGACATCCTCCTGCTCGCCAATTCCGTGACTAAACTCACCTTGACTGCCACCTACGCCGCGAAAGTTAAACCTGAATGGGATGAGCGATTTTTGGCCAAGCGCTTCAAAGATGCTGATTACCACATTATTATCCATACTGCCGCCGAAGAGTGGGTGAGGATGACAGATTATCACTGCGGGAAAAGGCTCTGTATCTTCAGGTATGTCCAGTATGCCCTCTAGGAAAAGCTCACCACAGGGGAATTTTACTTTCCTGGTTATCACTCTGATTACGATTCCACGGAGAATTTCTATGACTCTGCAATCATGCCATAGAATCTAGGTCTTCTATGATTGGTAAAATCCACCCTGTGTGTTTACCGAGGGCTGCAACCATTCCCCCTAGTTTTCGTCTTTGAAGGAAACGGTATTACACCCTGGCTTCTTTAAGCGTATGCTGAGAATCCCTTGCCCAGGATGGTGTAAGTACTTATTAACTTCATCATCTCGCTTGTGCCATCAGGAACTGTCTGCATTCTGGCATCCCTGAAGTATCTCTCTAGAGGCAACTCCTGGGAAAGCCCATTTGCGCCGTGAATCTGTATAGCGTGATATGTCACCTTGACCGCTGATTCACCTGAATATACTTTAGCCATTGATGAAAGTCTCCTGGCATCTGGGTCTCCTTTGTTGATTGCATCAATAGCTTTATATCCCAGAAGCCTTGCTGTTTCAATCAAAAGGTTCATTTCATAGAGCATATTCTGAATCAGCTGGTGTCTGCCGATAGGTTTCCCAAATGTAACTCTTTCCTTAGCATACTTTACCGAAGCTTCAAAAGCTGCTTGGGCTATCCCCACCGACATCAATCCCATTCCTGCCCTGGGCAGTGTGAGCAGTGCGGTGGTTGGTGTCATTATGGTGAATAATTTCGCGTAGCCCGGCGACATCGCTGGCATCTGGCCTTTGGAGGCAGCATTCTGCAATATAGCGCCCATCTCATTTTCTTTGGGAACCTTACAATTATCAAAAAACATCTCTCCGGTGTCTGAGGCATTCCACCCTATCTTGTGTAGCGGACTTGTCTCCCATGGGGAAACCTCTTTTTCTATTAGAAGGAAGGTCTGTGCTCCTGTTTCGGGATCTTTTACCCCTACATATGCCATATCGCAAGTTACAGCATTGCTTATCCAGGTTTTTGTGCCATTAACGATGTAATAGTCTCCTTCGAGCTTGGCTGTAGTTTGAATGTCTCGGGTATCACATCCCGCCTCAGGTTCAGTCTCGGCAAAGGCTCCCACGAACTCTCCTTTTTCAAGTCGTGGAAGCACCCTGCTTTTCAAGTCATCCGAGGCTATCGGGACAAAAGTTGCTGGAATGGCACCCATGCCGGGAAGCGGTAACAAACTTGCCCAAACCTTCGATATTTCTTCTGACATTATGCCGAATAGCACTGGGTCCAAAAATGCCTTTATGTTTTCAGGGTCAATGCCAATCCCTATCTTTTGAAAGTTCTTATTTATCTCTATTTCCTCTTCTCTGGTAAATGGCCCTTCTCTGTCCCTTTTATCAACTATGGGGGCATATTCCCGTTGCATGAAGTCTCGCAGAGCATCCCTGAACATCCTTTGCTCTTCAGTGAAGTCGAAATCCATACAGCACCTCCCTTTTAATTTTCTCGCCTGCGGCGTGCATTAAAACTTTCCTGTTCGATTCCGGAATGGTGCAATTTTAACAATCGATGGTAAAAAGGGCAAGGCTATCACTGAAATTTCAATTCAACGATGCGGTTCTACCTTTGCTAGAGCTCCAAAGTTATTTTCATTTCATCTGAGGAATAAGTCTGCGTCACAAACCCGAGCCTTTTTGCTAATCCTAGCATTTTCGTATTATCCTTTAACACGATTCCATAGATATTTTTAAGCCCTTTCTCATGAGCTATACCTATCAACATATCACAGAGTTTTAGCCCCAAACCATTACCTTGGAAATCGTCAGCAACTAAAACAGCGAATTCACCTGTTTCGCCACCAGGTTGAATCATCAGTCTTCCAACCCCCACGTTCCTCCTCTTACCGTTCGAGGTATATTCACCTATAATAGCCATCTCCCGCTCATAGTCAATGTTGCAGAACCTGGTGAGCATCCCATGTGTTATGTCTTTAATTAAGTAGAAAAATCTGGACATCATAGATTCTTCCGAAAGTCCTGCTATGAGTTCCCTTTCGAGTAATTCGTCCTCAGGCCTGATGGGTCTTAACAATACAATTCTTCCATCCCTACATCTCCACGGCTGGACATATCTAGTTGGATAGGGAGATATTATCAAATGGGCATATTCATGTATTCCTTTTTGTATTGCCTCTTTATCAAGAATTATCCTTGCATCCAGAGCAATAATGACATTACTAGTCGCAATTAATGGATTAATATCAATTTCTGTTATCTCTGGAAAATCGATGAGCAAGTTCGAGAACTTTACTAACGTTTCCTCCAACAGTCGTACGTTAACAGGCGGTCTGGTTCTGAATCCTTGGGATAGCATTTTATAAATCTTGGTTTGTTCCAGCAGTCTTCTGGCTAATATCTGATTTAAAGGTGGTAATCCTACCGCAATATCTTTGAAGAACTCTGCCTCTATCCCTCCGAGGCCAAACATTATTACGGGACCAAAAAGTGAGTCCTTTTTGCTGCCAACAATAAGTTCATAATCATAATTTGTAATCATCTTCTGTACAGTAACCCCTTCGACCTCAGCGTCAGGTTTGAACTTCTTGGCATTTTCCACTATTTCATTGAATGCCTTTTTTACTTCGTCAGCGGAGGAAATGTTTAGCATGACTCCTCTGACATCTGATTTATGGACTATGTCGGGCGAGGATATTTTCATCACCACTGGATAACCACCTTGTGACGCTATCCTGTCAGCATCTTTAGCATCTTTAGCTACATGTGCAGTGGCCGCTGAGATTCCATATGTTGTCAGGAACTTTTTTGAGTTTTCCTCAGTCAAAACTGTTCTCCCCGCCTTCACTGCCTTGCGGATGAGTGTTTTTAGATAGTTTTTAGAAGGTCCCGTGTCGAGTGGTAATTCTTCAGGGGTTTCATATAATGACTCCAGATTACGAGCATACTGATACATATATAAATATGTTCTAATTGCTTCTTCGGGGAATTCATAAGTGGGGATTTTGCTCTGGTAGAATAACTGTCTTGCCTTAGCTACTTCTTCATCACCCATCCAGGTAGTCAGAATAGGCTTATTACTTTTAGCGTGCTTGATAATAGCCTTTGCTGCTTCAATGGGCCCAGCGCCACCTTGCGGCGTATATATAGCTATGACGCCATCAACTCCAGGGTCTTTAACGATAACCTCGATAGTTTTCGTATATCTTTGGGAATCTGAATCTCCAAGAATGTCAACAGGATTAGATTTACTCCAATTGGGGGGTAAGAACCCATTCAAATTGGTAAGCGTTCCTTCGCTGAGTTGAGCTAGCTTACCGCCTCTGCCTATCAGGGTATCCGTGGCTAGCACTGCTGGGCCACCAGCATTGGTTATTATAGCTAAATTTGATCCTTTAGGTAGCTGAGCGGTGTTCAATATAGAAGCGCAGTTGAAAAGGTCCTCGATTTCTTCTACTCTCACGACACCAGCTCTACGGAAAATAGCATCGTAGTACGAATCTTCTCGTACCATAGCTCCTGTGTGGGACTTGGCTGCCTTTGCGCTTTCTTCAAACTTTCCCGGCTTTAGTACGATTATCGGCTTTGTTCTAGCGAAACCTCTAGCAGCGCTCATAAATTTCTTAGCGTTTCCTATGGATTCTAGGTATATAATTATGCTTCTGGTCTCAGGATCCTCACCAAAGTAATCTATTAAGTCACCGAAAGTGATATCTAGCATAGAACCCAGCGAAACAAAGGCACTAAAACCAATGCCTTTACTGATTGCCCAATCTAGGACAGCGGAGCCTAGTGCGCCGCTTTGTGACAAGAAAGCCACATGTCCAGGTTCAGGCATTCTGGTAGTGAATGTTGTGTTCAAATTAGCGCTAGGTCTAATTACACCCATGCAATTAGGTCCCATTACCCTAATATTATATTTGCTGACTATATCTGCTATTTTATCTTCACGCGCTTTTCCCTCAGCTCCTATTTCTTTAAAACCAGCAGAGATGATGATGATAGATTTGACACCGGCTTTGGCAATTTCTTCGACTAAATCAGGAACGCCCTCAGCAGGTGTAACAATGATAGCAAGACTGGGAGGTTCAGGTAATGAACCTATGTCAGGATAGCATTCTATATTGAGTACCTTTTCTCTATTGGGGTTTACGGGATATATTTTCCGTTTATCCTTGGCCAGCAATAGATTTTCTAGAATTATTTTTCCTACTGTGCCTTCCCTATCTGTAGCCCCCACCAGAGCTACACTGCCAGGGTTAAAAAACAGCTTCACCTTTTCCATAACCGTGCTATCTAGTAGCCCGCTTAATTAATAATTTATGCAAAGCCCGATATCCATTAATGTTATCGCTATTATATTATCTCATACGGTCAGTGGAAGGGAAATCTTTGCTTTCGTTAACCTTCGTGACACAGCTTGCCCCCTTTGACGCTTGTGAGCAAAATTGGTAAGCTACATAATTCAGGAGTGAAATGAGTAGCAAAGTGAGTATGGAGAAGATTGTTTCTTTGTGCAAGCGAAGGGGCTTTGTCTTTCCCAGCAGCGAGATCTACGGTGGTTTGGCCAGTTGCTGGGATTATGGACCTATGGGGGTGGAGCTAAAACGTAATATTAAGGATGCCTGGTGGAGGACTGTTGTCCAAGAGCGAGAGGATGTGGTTGGTCTGGAGACGAGCATTATGATGCATCCAAAGGTCTGGGAGGCAAGCGGACATGTCGCTAGTTTCACTGACCCCTTGGTGGAGTGTAAGTCATGTCATCTGAGGTGGAGGGCTACCGAGGTAGATAGTAATAAGTGTCCCAAGTGTGGAGGGGAGCTAACTGAGCCCCGTATGTTTAATCTGATGTTCAAAACGCTTATGGGTCCTGTTGAGGATGAGGCAGGCACTATTTACCTCCGTCCTGAGACTGCCCAAGGGATGTTTGTCAATTTTGAGAATGCTGTAACCATTTCGAGGAAGAAACTACCTTTGGGCAGTGCTCAAATTGGTAAATCGTTCCGTAATGAGATTACCCCGGGCAATTTTATCTTCAGGACTAGAGAATTTGAGCATATGGAGCTGGAATATTTCGTAAAGCCAGATACAGCTAAGTACTGGTTTGATTATTGGGTAAGAGAACGATTTAACTGGTATGTCACCCTTGGCATCGATAAGGAAAATCTCCGCTTGCGGCAGCATGGCAAAGAAGAGCTAGCTCATTATGCTGAAGATTGCTATGACATTGAGTATTCATTTCCCATGGGATGGTCGGAACTAGAGGGCATTGCCAATCGCGGAGATTATGACCTAACTCAGCATGCCGAATGTAGTGGTAGGGACCTCAGCTATTATGACAATGAGAGCGGGCAACGTTATATTCCTTACATTATTGAGCCTTCAGCTGGTGTTGAACGTTCTTTCTTGGCTTTCCTCATTGATGCCTATCAAGAGGAAACGGTGGAGGGGGAAACAAGGGTGGTTTTACGTCTTTGTCCTTCTTTAGCACCCATAAAGGTGGCTGTTCTACCTTTGAGCAGGAACGAAAAGTTAACTCCTCTAGCCAGGGAAATTCATAAGCAACTGCGCCCTAACTTCATGACCTGGTATGATGATTCTCAGAGCATTGGACGAAGATATCGGCGTCAGGACGAAGTTGGCACGCCATTCTGTGTTACCATAGATTTTCAGTCTCTAGAGGACCGCCAGGTCACCATTCGAGATAGGGATAGCCTGGCACAAATCAGGGTGCCTATAGGAGAGCTTGAGAAAACTTTGCGAACCAAGCTGAGCGGTGAACCTTTTGATGTCTCTTCCCTATGGGCAACAAGGCAGAAATAAGGCTGCTCTACGTCAGGCTACTTAATCAGCTTAAACGCCGCGACATCCACCAATCCCAAATCGGTTAATCTCAATTCGGGAATTACCGGTAAGGCGAGGAAGGAAAGGATGGGAAATGGTGCAGGAGGCAAATTACCTAAACTTGCAGCAGCTTCTTCTAGTTGTTCAAATTGAACTACCACTGTTTTCAGAGGCTCGGGGGAGAGCAATCCAGCGATGGGCAGTGGCACGGAGGCTATGGTCTGTCCTGCAGCGCAGACGACAAGTCCACCTTTTAAATTTTCTATCTGCTCGATTGCAGTAAGGATGTCAGCATCATTGGTGCCTACGGCTATTATGTTGTGGGAATCGTGGGCTATTGATGAGGCTAAAGCTCCTTTCTTCAAGCCAAAGCCTTTGACCAGTCCCACCCCAATGTTTCCGCTAGCTTTATGCCGTTCCACCACCACGAGCTTCAGGATATCCCTTTCAATAGTAGGCACCACTGTCCCTTGCTCAATTTTCACCCTTTCCAACCTTTTTCTGGTGATTATTTGCCCCGGGACAATTTCGATAACTGGCTGAGTTTCGCTGTTGGCGGTTAGTCTAATTTGCTCAGTGGTAAATGGCTTCTTAATATGCACTGTATTTGTCAATTCAAGTGGGATTTCGGGTGTTGAGAATAGACATTTACCCTTTTTAGCTACCAGCTTGCCTTGATAGAACACCATATCTACGGTTAATTTAGGAAGTTCGGTGAAGGTGATGAGATGAGCCAGGTAGCCTGGGGCAATAGCCCCAAGGTTACCAAGCTGGAAATATTCGGCGGTATTTATGGTAGCCAATTGCAAAGCTCGAATTGGGTCTAGTCCACGGCTAATGGCTTTTCTCACCACGGCGTCGATATCACCTTCCCGGAGCAAGTCAGAGCAAGTGCGATCATCCACTACAAAGAAACATCTTTTATAAGTATTGTCATTGATTAGTGGCAGCAGGGCGTCAAGGTTCTTCTCTGAGGAACCTTCTCTAATCATGAGATACATTCCCCGTTTTAACCTTTCTCTACCTTCTTCAAAAGTTATGCATTCGTGGTCGGACAGGATTCCTGCTGCCTTATAGGCATTGAGTTTTTTGCCACTGAGTCCCGGGGCATGTCCGTCAATTATTTTGCCTTGTGCAGCATTAATTTTGCGTAGTATTTCGTTATCACCATTTATTATGCCGGGGAAATTCATCATTTCCCCTAGTCCGATAACGTTTTGGAGGGTGAGGATTTGCTCTATTTCCTCCACACTAATTCTGGCACCTGATGTTTCAAGAGAAGTTGATGGCACACATGAAGGGGCCATGAAGAATATGTCCATGGGCAAGTTTTGTACCCAATCAATAACAAATCTAATACCTTGGATGCCACAAACATTGGCGAGTTCATGCAGGTCGGTGACTGAGGCTAAAATTCCTCTGGGCACGACTGCTTCAGCATATCGAGCGGGATGGAGCATGGAGCTTTCAATGTGAATATGCCCATCAATTAACGCTGGAGACAAATATTCGCCTTCCAGGTCAATGATTTCTCTTGCCTGTGTATAATCTCCTATACCGGCGACCCTATCACCACAAATGGCTACATTACCCTCCTCTATTTCCCCGATGAAGGTGTTTACAATGCGGGCGTTCTTTAATAGTAGGTCTGGTAGAGAATCCCCTCTGGCTACAGAAATAAGTTCAGCTAGATTCATCGTCCTCAAAAACACATATATCTGGTAAGTTGCGGAATTTCTGATCGAGGTCAAGCCCATAACCAACAATAAATTTATCAGGCAAGGTGAAACCTAGATACTCAATAGATACTGGAGCCTTACGGCGGGATGGTTTATCAGTTAGGGCACAAACCTTTAGGGAAGCAGGCTTTTTCCTTCTCAAATAATTCAGCAGGAAAGAGAGGGTAAGCCCGGTATCCACGATATCCTCAATCACCAGGACATCTCTGCCTTTTACAGGAGTTTTAAGTCTTTGAACTACTTTGACTTTGCCTGAACTCTTCATGTCAGTGCCATAGCTGCAGAGCCTGACGAAATCGATTTCCACTGGCAAATCCAGTTGGCGAATAAGGTCAGCCATAAACACAAAGGAGCCTTTAAGGACGCCGATAAGCAGAGGATGCTTGCCTCGGTAATCCTCTTTTATCTCATTGGCTAGTTTGGCTACGGTGTTCTTTATTTCCTCTCTGGTGATGAGCACTTTAAGTTGATAATCTTGATCTGGCATTATCTTTATCGCTTGAATTGCCTATAGCATTCTGCTAAATTACGCATGGGGCTGTAGCTCAATCGGGAGAGCGCCTCAATGGCATTGAGGAGGTAGTGGGTTCGAATCCCATCAGCTCCACATTTACTTTAGAGCTAACGCTTATTAAGTTGACATAAAGCACGCTAATTGTTGTTTCCCTCGAGAGTAGATGTTTCTTCTAGTTGCTCTTTCCTGGTTTGGTGGAAAAAGAAATACCAAATTGTTATTCCTATACCAGCTACTGCCATCACGAGGGCGGTGATGAACAAGGGGCGAAATTCTGGAGCAAGGAGACTTGATAGGCCACCTCCTAAAGCTCCTAAAGCGAGATAAATTCCCTCCCAGATTAGCAGTTGAATGAGCACACCTATAAAGAAGTATCGGAAACGAATGCGCGTTGTACCGTAAGTAACCGAAGCAAGAACTCCAAGTCCCGGGGTAAGCCTTGCCATAATCAGGTTGGGCAGAGCAAACCGTGCAATTTTCCCCCTTGTCTTTTCTAGGCGTTCCCTTGTGATTCGAATACGTTTGCCAAATTTATCCACGAGCTTGTCTCCAAAAGAGTGTGAAAGCCAATAGGTTGATGTGGAGCCACACAAGCGTCCCGCAGGTGCTACGATCAAGAATGGAGCTAGGGATGCAGTACTACCCGTTCCATGGACAATCTGGAAGCCGGCAAAAACTATTAGGCCTTCTATGATTGGGTATGTAGGCAGACCCATCTCGGTAACCATAGCGAGCAAAAATATAATAGCCAGCCCTAATAAGCTGCCTGCGGTCACAGTCCCAAGTATTTGGACTACATCCTGCCACATAGTTACGAATCAGGAAATTCTTTCTTAATCTTTCCAGTCTTTATTAACTAAGTTTAGCTTATATGCCGTGTGCTAGTAAAGTATCTAGCTCACTGGCAATATTGGAGAAGGAAACGCTACCGAGTTGACTTGTGGTGTTACTTTTCTAGAGATGGCAGGTATGATAGAGTATTTCGTTTGGGGAAATCTTGAAAGAGCGTATTTTCATCGGTGTAGCCTGGCCTTATGCTAATGGGCCTTTGCATCTTGGGCACATTGCCGGAGCATATCTGCCTGCTGATATCTTTGCTCGTTATCATCGCCTTAAAGGCAACGAAGTGCTGATGGTCTCGGGTAGTGACCAGCATGGAGCGCCAATTTTAATTCGCGCTGACCAAGAATCCAGGTCTCCACAAGAGCTAGTATCCCGGTATCACCAACAATTCCTTGATTGCTGGCAAAAGTTAGGTATTTCTTTTGATTTATTTACCACCACGAGCACTCAAAACCATGCTCAGGTTGTGCATGATATTTTTCTAACCTTGCTCGATAAGGGTTATCTTTATAAGGATAGGACACTGCAAGCTTATTGCCCTAAGTGTCAACGTTTTCTTCCCGACCGCTATCTTAAAGGGGTGTGTCCTTATTGTGGTTTTTCTGAAGCGAGGGGGGATGAGTGTGACCAGTGTAGTAGACCATTAAATCCCTCGGAGCTCAAGGATTTACATTGTGTTCTTTGTGGCAGTTCACCACGGTTCGAATCTTCTGAGCATTTCTTTTTACGGCTCAGCGCTTTTCAAGATAAGCTGAAAGAATGGGCAGTAGCTCAATCTCACTGGCGGAAAAATGTAGCTGGCACTACATGGAAATTTTTGAATGAAGGGTTAAAGGATAGGGCAATAACTCGCGATATTAATTGGGGTGTGAGTGTGCCACAGGTAGGATTCGAGGGGAAGCGAATTTATGTCTGGTTTGAGGCGGTTATTGGCTATTTGTCAGCCACTAAAGAGTGGGCGAAGTTCCACCATGAGGAGCAAGCTTGGAAGCCTTTCTGGCAAGGGGATGCAAAAAGCTTTTACTTTGTAGGTAAGGATAACATTTTTTTCCACACCATTGTTTGGCCAGTGATGCTGATGGGCTATGGTGGGCTAAACTTACCTTACGATGTTCCTGCTAATGAATTTTTGACCATAGAAGGCAGGCGGCTTTCTACCAGCCGTAATTGGGCAGTTTGGCTTCCTGATTATCTGGAACGGTATGACGCTGACCCATTGCGCTATATTTTATCAGTGAATATGCCTGAGACTGGGGATAGTGATTTTTCCTGGCGTGAGTTCGTTCGTCGAGCTAACAATGAATTAGTGGCCACCTATGGTAATTTGGTTCATCGTGTTCTCAGCTTCGCTTATCGCAATTTTGACGGAGCGGTGCCTTCCCCGGGTGACGTTGATTCACAGAGCCAAACATTGTTTCATGAAGCGGAGACGATGCTTAACGACGTGGATGGGTTGCTTTACCACTGTAGATTCAAGGAGGCAATTAGAGAGGCTATGTCTTTGGCTCAAAAGACAAATCGTTATCTTGATAACCAGGCCCCATGGAAAACGATTGAGAAGGATCGGCAAGCTTCAGCTAGATCTATTCATACTGCAATATCGAGCCTATCAGCGTTGAAAACTGCTCTTTATCCCTTTCTCCCCTTCAGTTCCGAAAAGCTTCATTCTCTTCTTGGTTTTGAAGGAAGCCTCAGTGAGATCGGTTGGAAATTTCAATTGCTGGCAGAGGGGCAAAAGCTGCGCCAACCACAGCCATTATTTAGCAAGCTGGATGAAGATGTTGTTGAGCAAGAGAGTAGTCGACTTGGCTCAGCGTGTGACTGGTGAGATAAATGGAGCTTGATACTATCTATCAGCCTATCCAGGAGGACTTACAGAAGGTGGAGGAAAGTCTAGTCTCAGTTGCCGATGTCGATATACCTGTTCTAAAGAAGCTACTGGACTACATAATCAAAACTAGTGGCAAGAGGGTTCGTCCTGCCCTTACGTTGTTTAGTGGGAAGTTTTATGACTATGATTTGGGATCTTTGATTCGCGTAGCCACGGCAATGGAGCTGCTGCATACGGCTACGTTGGTTCACGACGATGTTGTGGATAACGCGCTGCAGCGGCGTGGTAAAGCAACAGTAAACAGATTGTGGGGTGATACAAGTGCAGTATTAGTAGGGGATTATCTGTTAGGCAAATGTGCTGAATTAACCGCAGAGACGGAAAATATCGAGGTTATGAAGCTTTTCAGCAACACTGCTATGGTCATTTCTTCAGGTGAGTTAAGACAAAAAGGGCTTTCGTTTGATGGGAAACAGAATAGGGATGATTATTATCGTTGGATTGCAGCTAAGACTGCTTCTCTTTTTTCAGCAGCAGCTGAGGCGGGAGCAATTCTGGCTAATTCTCCTGAAGAAGCAATTCAAGCTTTGAGAGATTATGGCTATAATTTGGGCATGGCTTTTCAAGTTGTAGACGATGTTTTGGACTTTACTGGTAATGAAGTCGAGCTAGGTAAGCTTCCAGGCTCCGACTTAAGTCAAGGGGTATTGACTTTACCAACCATAATCTTTCTAGAACGCTATCCCAACGATGATACGGTAAAGAAAATTTTGGAAAGTGAAATTGCCGAAGATATAGAATTGGCCAGGGCTAAGATTTGCCAATCAACGGTTATTCGAGACTGTGTTGATATCGCCCGCAACTTTTCGCTCCAAGCTTGCCAGGCATTGGAAATTTTGCCTGACAAGTTTCCTCGCTCCCATCTGGTTGATTTGGCTCACTACGTCGTGCGAAGGAAAGGATGAAAAGACTAGCTGGTAGCGGGTTTTGGCAATAGCCCTTCAAATAGCTTATCCAGGTCAGGTTCTTCCAAGGTTTCTCGCTCGATAAGGACAGCCGCCATTTCCTTTAGTTTTGCTTTATGAGTGGTCAGGATTTTCTTGGCAGTGGAGTAAGCGCGTTGAATGAGATTGTGTACCTCTTCATCTATCTCGTCAGCTATCTTATCGCCATAGTCTCTTTGTTCGGTAATCTCGCGACCCAGGAAAACAAGCTCGGGCTTTTGTCCTAAGGTTCGAGGCCCTAGCTTATCGCTCATCCCGTATTCAGTAACCATTTTACGAGCTAATTTAGTTGCTTGTTCCAAATCATTTTGTGCTCCTGTGCTTATCTCACCGAGGGCAATTTCCTCAGCAGTTCGTCCACCTAAGCTAACTGCTAACTTATCTTCGAGTTGAGGTTTAGTCCACAGATGGCGCTCCTCGGTGGGCAGGAAGCGCGTCCAGCCTCCCATTATCCCTCGAGCAATAATGGAGACTTTATGCACTGGGTCAGCATTGGGCAACATCTTGGCTACCAAAGCGTGTCCGCTTTCGTGGTAAGCAATGGTTTCTTTTTCCTTTTGGGTAATTACGCGAGTTTTTCTTTCCGGACCAGCGATAACCCTGTCGGCGGCATCCTCAAGCTCCTTCATGCTGATATCTTTGCGGTTGTGTCTGGCTGCCAGGAGAGCTGCTTCATTAAGTAGATTAGCCAAATCAGCCCCGCTGAAGCCAGGCGTTTGTTTTGCGATCACTTCTAGATCAACTTTTGGTGCTAATGCCTTGCCTTTGGCATGCACTTCCAAGATAGCTTTACGTCCTTTGATATCTGGTGTATCAATAACAATGTGGCGGTCGAAACGTCCCGGGCGCAATAGAGCGGGATCAAGTATATCAGGGCGATTAGTAGCAGCTACGACTATAACATTAGTATTAGTGTCAAAACCATCCATTTCTGAAAGGATTTGATTCAAAGTTTGCTCTCTTTCATCATGTCCACCACCTACTCCAGCGCCACGGTGGCGGCCAACTGCATCGATCTCATCCATGAAAATGAGGCTTGGTGTAGTACGTTTTGCTTGTTCAAATAAGTCTCTAACTCTAGAGGCGCCGACGCCGACAAACATTTCCACAAATTCACTGCCACTAATGGAATAAAAAGGCGCCTTGGCTTCTCCAGCTATGGCTTTGGCTAATAAAGTCTTGCCAGTTCCTGGTGGACCTACCAGGAGAACACCCCTAGGTATCCGGGCACCCAGGGCACGGAATTTCCCAGGTGACCTGAGAAATTCCACTACTTCCTGAACCTCCTCTTTTGCCTCTTCAATCCCGGCAACATCGGCAAAGGTCACTCTAGGGTTAGCGGTGGAATTTAATCGAGCACGACTTTTGCTAAAGTTGAATGCTTGCATGCTTGCTCCACGAGCTGAGCGAAAGAAGAAATAGAACAATACTCCCAGCAAAGCAAGAGGCAACATTACTTGTAACGCTAGCACTCCCCAGTTGGTGCCGCTTGGCTTAACGTCGATAGGAACCGCTACTCCCGCTTCCGTGAGGTAATTAGACAGCTCAAGCGTACTACCTTGAAATGCCGTGGTATATAATGTCTCGTCGTCTTTAATACCAATGAGGGTGTTCCCATCTTGCTTGATGAGATCAATTTGTCCCTCCTTGGCGTAGCTTATGAACTCAGGTAACGCCACTTCTGTAGGACCTTCCTGTATCCTCGGTATAAGGACAAACATGAGGGTAATTGCTACCACTAGAAGCAGTATGTAAAAGAATCCGCCTCGTCGCGATTTAGTTTTCATAACCTTATGTTTATTATAGCAACTATGGTATAAATGTAAAATTAGGCCGTTAGTATCATTGTGAACACGAAGTCGAGCTAACCAAGAAAGTTATAGGTTCCCTGGAGCAATAGAGCATCTCCCTCCAGGTTAGGACTTTCACTGATAACCAATCCGTTGACATTGAAATCTTTCAAAGCTTTAGCTAAGCCAACATAATCAAAATCCGATTCCTTCAAATTCAGATGTTTGATTTCACCCTTTGCACCGTAGGCTGTTCCTGAAACATGTATATGCATATTATCCAGAGCCGCTCTTCCCAATTGACGCTCTATTTGTTCGAGGATGCTGGCAAATTCAGCATATGAGTTGAACTTTCCCGTACGAGCATGCCAATGAGCGAAGTCAATGCAAGGGGCAACTCCTTTAATTTCGCTACTCAAACTTAACACCTCCTCCAAAGTGCCGAACTGGCTGATTTTTCCAGTAACCTCAGGCCTAACCCAAACCTGATTTTGCTCGAATTCTAGCTTGTGCATTGTATCTTGCAGGTTCTTTTTCACCATGGAATAGGCTTTATCTGGCGAGTCACCCATGTAATAAGCGGCATGGAAGACTACGGTTTTTGCTCTACATAAAGAGGCAATTCGAACTGTGTCTAGTAATCTTTGTTGGCTAGCGGTTATTTTTTCAGCTTCCCTGGCATTCAAGTTTATAGAGTAAGGTCCATGCGAACTAAGGACAATTCCCTTCTCTTTGGCCAACTTTCCTATGCTCCGAGCAGCAGACTCTCCCATTTTTACCCCTCTTACAAACTCCAATTCCATGCAACCAAGCCCCAGCTCGGCAATGCGGCGAATACCACGGTCTGTGGAGCGATTTTTGACACTTCGAGGAACCCCCGCAGAACCAAAAAGCAATTCCATAGTGCCTGTGTAGTATACGTGAAGTAGGAAAGCTGGTCAAAAGATTTCTTCATTTCTCTTTGATGTAAAACTATTGACTTAGCTTCAATAGAGATATAGAATTAGCCGATTTGTGTAGGGTCATTGTAGAATCGAGGGCGACCCTTCGAGATAGTAATGCGGGTTTTATTGATAAATCCTCCTTACCCAGAAGCTGAAGGGCTTCATGTTGCCTTAAGCATACCTTCCGTAGCGGCAGTGTTGGAGGAGGCAAAGGTAGAGGTACAGGTTCTAGATTTCTTGGTTAGCAAGTACTCTCCTCAAAACCTTGAGAGGAAGCTAAGAAAATTTAAGCCTGACATTATTGGGGCGACGTCGGTTACGCTCAATTATCCTGCAGCTCGTCGGATTCTTAAAGCTTGTAAAGAAATAGACCATAAGCTAATCACCATCATAGGAGGGCCTCATGTAACTTTTAGTGCGGAGGAGACCCTGCGTGAATCACCGTTCATAGACATCGTGGTGGTAAGGGAGGGAGATGAGACGGTGGTGGAGCTAGTGGAAACCATTGCAAGGGACACCGATCTAAGCCAAGTTAAGGGCGTGGCTTTTAGAAAAGATTCAGAAATAGTGGTCACTCCTGAGCGTCCATTCATCCAAAATCTGGATAAGCTTCCATTTCCAGCAAGACATTTGCTTCCCGTATCTAGATATCTAGCATTGCAGGCGGCGTGTGGTTTATCGACAAGTAGAGGCTGTCCCTTTGGTTGCTCTTTTTGTGTAGGACACCGAATGGTTGGGAAAAAGATAAGATACCGTGACCCGAAGGTAGTAATAGATGAGATGGAGCATATCATAAAACTGGGGTTTAGGTTACTGGCCTTCGAAGATGACTTTTTCACCGTTAACCATAAACATTGTACAGCCATCTGTGATGAAATTACCGCTCGGGGGTTAGATGTCTTGTGGGCAGCTTATGCTCGGGTGGACTCGATAGATAAACCTTTGCTGGAGAAGATGAAACAAGCTGGGTGCTTTAGTCTGTGTTTTGGGGTAGAGAGTGGCAATCAGAAGATTTTGGATTTAGCTCATAAGAAGATCACCCCAGCGAAGATAAGGGAAGCTATTAAGCTATGCCAAGATTCAGGGTATGATTTCATTGCTTCTTTTATTGCCGGGCTTCCCGGTGAAACTGAAGATACTTTGAGGCAGAGTGTAGAATTTGCCGAAAGCCTTGGTGAAGGTGGGTGGGGGTTTCATATTTTATCTCCCTTCTTTGGAACAGAGGTCAGGGAGAGGGCTGCAGAGCTTGGGCTCAAAATATTAACCAATGATTGGGAACGCTATGATTGCAATCAAGCTGTGTGCGAAACTGAAGGGATAAAGGCGGAGACATTAAACAAAGTAGTTGATGGAATTACTCAGATGTATTACGACCAGCGTGTCAGGGATACGTTGTTAGAGAAGCTCTCTGACAAGGAATTGAAAAAATGGCAGAATGGGGAATCGCAAAACTTGATATGGCAATTGTTGCACCAGGAAGTGATTGAGGAACAGGGAAAGATAAGGATAGATGGTAATCCTTCAGAAGTGGAGAAATACATTGCCGAATTACAAACGCGAGTGTGGAATACCCTTTCCTTTCCTCTTGAGTTTGTTAAGACAGAGATTGGGAGGTTGATAGACAACAACTACTTGACTTACCAGTTAGACGGCAAGCACATTGTATGGAAGTGGAATGAGTGAGGTTACTTGTTTGTGAAGGGCAGCAGCGTTGCCAATATGGTCAAAGTGATTGTGGGTCACTAGAAATTGGATCAAGCTTGGCTACATCTTATTGTGGTGTGTTGGATTCCCCTCAATCCAGAAGTAGATGACTTTCTCTGTTAGAGCAGTGATTTCAAGAGGTGGGTGTCCGAGGCATCTTGCCACTATTACCGCGCTCCTTCGAAAAGAAGGATTTTGGATTGTAACTTCTCCTCTAATAAAATAGCAATTATCGAACTAATCTTACGGATATTTTTGCTGATTGAATAGATATGGAAAGAAGCCTGGTTCTCATTAAACCTGATGCTATGCAAAGAGGATTAGCTGGAGAAATTATCTCTCGGCTTGAAAGTAAGGGACTCAAAATTGTGGCGATGAAAATGCTTTGTATGGATAAAGCATTAGCTCAACGTCATTATGCTGTTCATAAAAATAAACCATTCTTTAGGGAGTTGGTCGACTTTACTACCTCTGGGCCTGTCATCGCTATGGTTTTACAAGATGATGACACAGTGAAAGTGATAAGGCAAACGATGGGTGAAACTGACCCGGCAAAAGCTCTGCCGGGCACTATCAGAGGTGACTTTGGTGGAGACATCAGCCATAATTTGATACATGGCTCCGATTCGGTGGAGAACGCTGGAAGCGAGATTGCTCTCTTCTTTTCGGCTGAAGAAATTGTTGACCCTTCTATTGAATTCTGATTATGGGGATTGCCTTATCCCAAAGTTCTTCTAGTTGATAATAATCTCGCTCTATTGTTGTGAATATGTGAACAATTACCGAGCCGAAGTCAGTAAGCATCCAACCTGAATCAGGGGTGCCTTCTTTATGATGAGGGATGACCCCTTTGTTTTTCATTGTTTCGTTAATGCCTTGCGAGATAGCTTCAATATGACGATTTGAATCTCCGCTACAAATGACAAAATAATCCGTAAACGAACACACCTTTGTCGCATCCAGCATGACGATGTTTGCCGCTTGCTTCTGCGATGCCGCTTCAGTAGCTAATTGTGCTATTCCTTCAGCTTTCAGGAAGATGCCACCTCCCCATTCTGTCTATAATTATAGCTTTTTTTTCAGAAATGGGAAAGGGGGTAGCGCCCGCTACCCCCTTTCCTAAATGAGGCGGGAGGTTTACTGGTAGGAAATCTTAGCTGGCTCTGGGGTTCCTACCCTGGATGTTTTGGAAGTGATACCTATATGAGATGTAGGGAATCGTTGATTGCGGCGCAGGAAAGAAGGAACATCAAGGGTTTCGCTACCGCTTGCCATCAAGCGACGAAGCTCTTCAGCGTTAGTTATCCCTTTACCATACTGGCTGGTAAACCCAGTGGCGATAATGGTGAGCTGTAGCTCGCTATCCATCTTCGGGTCATATACGACTCCGAAGATTATATTGGCGCCGGGGTCCACTGCATGGCTGATTACCTCAGCAGCTTCGTTGCACTCGAAGAGGGTTAGGCTAGACCCACCAGTGATGTTGAACAGTATGCCTTTGGCCCCGGTTATGGACACGTCTAACAGTGGACTGGCTAAAGCAGCTTTAGCAGCTTCAGCAGCTCGGTTTTGTCCGCTACCTTTCCCCACGGACATCCAGGCTGGGCCGGCATCTTTCATCACTGATTTGACATCAGCAAAGTCTAAGTTAATTAGCCCTGGAACGGTGACCACTTCGGAGATAGCCTTTACTCCTGATCGAAGAGCGTCATCTGCAAATGCAAAAGCGCTATCAACGTTTGTCTTGGCATCGCAAAGTTGAAGAAGCCGATCATTGGGGATGATGATGAGCGTATCAACCTTACCTGATAAGGCAACCAATCCTTCTTCAGCTACTTGAGACCGATGTGCTCCCTCAAAACTAAACGGTTTAGTTACTACAGCGATGGTCAGAGCACCGGATTGTTTAGCTAGTTCAGCTATTATGGGTATGCCACCAGTTCCTGTACCACCACCCATTCCAGCGGTAACAAATACCATATCGGTACCCTCAAAGAGCTCCTCGATAATTTGGCGGCTTTCCTCTGTTGCTTTAGCTCCAGCTTTGTGGTCGCCACCGACACCTAAACCTCGGGTCAGTCTCTCCCCTAGCTGGATTTTGGTTGGTGTTTCAGCTAAAGCCAACGCCTGGCCATCTGTGTTCATAGCTATGAAGTCAACGCCTTTTATCCCTTGCCGAACCATTCGAGTAACCGCATTACAGCCGCCTCCTCCAATGCCTATAGCTTTAACTTTCGCTGGTGACGGAGTATAAATTTGTTTTGCCATTCTAACCTCCTTTCTAATTCATCGTTAGCTGCGGAGTAGCCTTCTAACAAGAGTCACGAAGCCACCCAGGATTCCAGCCCTCTTCACTCGGAACGCAGCTCCTTCTTTGCCATTAATCGGCCACAGGATTAGTCCAAGAGTGGTGGCGTAGGCCGAATCATGTAAAATATCGGAGATGCCATAGATCCCCGAATTCAAAGGGCGTCCTGTGCGCACAGGTATTTGCAGCACTGAACGTCCTAGTTCCTCAAGCCCGGTTAAGTTGGCAGTTCCACCGGTAAGCACTAGGCCAAATGGGGCTAATGACCGATAATCGCTGGTAGGCATTTCCAGAAGGATGAGTTGAAGTAGTTCTTCGATACGCGAACGGATGATATCGCATAGGTCGCGGTAAGAGGCACTATGACCATTTTCGATACCTACCTGATCTTCCTGCTCGATCTCCAAGTCCGGAGCGACATTACCATATCTCTTCTTCATTTTTTCGGCTATGCTGAAAGGCAAGCCTAATCCAATTGATATGTCACTGGTTACCTGGTAGCCAGCTACTGGAATAATAGAGGTGTGATAAATGTTGCCACCCTTAAATACTGCAATGTCTGTTGTGCCACCACCAATGTCGGCCATTATGACGCCGGCTTCTCTTTCCTCTTGTGTTAACACGGCTTCACTGCTAGCCAGTGGCTCTAGGATGAGATCTTCAACTTCGATACCGGCACTGCGAACACATTTAACCAAGTTTTGCACTGCGGTTGCTGAAGCGGTGATGATATGTGTTTCTACATCAAGTCTAGTGCCGTGCATGCCTACAGGTTGTGTTATTCCCTCTTGTCCATCTAGGGCGTAATAGCGAGGGATAGCATGGAGTAGTTTCTTTCCTTCAGGGACAAAAATGCTGCGAGCTACTGATAACGCGCGTTTAAGGTCTTCAGGACGCACTAGTCGATCGGTGCGTGGAATGGATACTACTCCTTGATTATTCAAGCAGCTTATGTGTCTGCCAGTAACGCCGATATAAGCCGAATCCATGCGTATGCCGCTAATTCTTTGAGCTTCCCTCATTGAGGAAAGAATAGATGCCTTAGCTTCATCCATGTTGACTACTGTACCTTTGTGTAAACCATGGGAAGGAACGACCCCCACTCCTAGGATTTCGATGTCATTTTCTGCTTTAACGTCGGCCATGATGGTGGCTATTTTAGTCGTGCCTACATCAATAGCTGAGATAATCTTCCTTCTTGGCATTTTCACCTCCTTTGTTTTTCGGGATTCTCTGTATATCAGCTGAGTCGCTCGGCTATCCTTAATTTAGCGCTGCGACTGCGTGGGTTGGATTTTGTCTCCAACGAAGTAGGTCTAATGACCTTCCTTGATATGAGCTTTAGGGTAGGCATCTCAGTGCTAGATTCCTGACGCATGAATTGTTTGACTATGCGGTCTTCCAGGGAATGGTAGCTAATGACTGCTAACCTACCGCCGGGGCGAAGGAGGTTGATGGTCTGCCCAAGGGCTGTCTCCAGGTTCTCTAATTCACCGTTGACAGCGATGCGAAGTGCCATAAAAGTCCTGGTAGCAGGATGAATTCTGGCATGCTTGCTACCCAGGACTTGCTTCACTACCCGAGCAAGTTTCAAGGTAGTGTGAATGGGGCGGTTCTGGACGATGCGCTGCGCTATTTTTCGATTGTGGCGCTCTTCACCAAATTTTCGAAGGATCCGCGCTAATTCCTCTTCGCACAGGGTATTGACCAGGTCAGCGGCGGTTAACCCTTGGTTGGTGTTAAAGCGCATGTCCAGAGGCGCCTCGAGGTGGAAACTAAAGCCACGTTGTGCTGTGTCTAATTGCAAAGAACAAACACCAAGGTCGAACAGAATACCATCAACGGGATGGAAATCATGTTGCTTGCAAATATCCTCAATATTGATGAAGTTATCGTTAACCAAGATAATTGCCTCACCGTAATGCGCCAGTTTGGCATTGGTTAGCTCAATAGCCTGCGGGTCAGCATCAATGCCTAGGAGTTTTCCATCGGGTAAAATCCTCTCTAGGATAGCTGAGGCATGTCCTCCCAAACCCACAGTGCAATCGACGAAACGTTCTCCTGGCTGAGGGTTAAGTCCCTCTATTGTTTGGTTAACCAGGACAGGCACATGCGTAGGCAAAGGAACATCCAAGGCTATCACTTACTCTCCTTCATGTTTGAAAGTTCATCTAGGTGGTCCCATTCGCCTATTTGTTCTTCCCAAAGGTCTGGATTCCAAATTTCCACATATTTCTGAGCGCCGATAACAACAGCGCTATCGGTGATTTCAGCGTAGTTGCGTAGCTCTGCGGGGAGTGCTATTCTTCCCTGGCTATCGAAGATAAAATCGAAAGTACTAGCGCCGAAAAGGCGTCTTAGTTTTCTTTGCACATCCGAAGGTCTTACTGCCTTTTCTAGTTCAGCTGCTTGTTTTATCCATTCTCCTAAAGGGTTGATGACGATGCATTTGTCTGCCCCCTTGGCCAGCTTGCCACCTTTTGAATCCTTTAATTGCTCCCTGAATTTTCGGGGCAGGGGCATCCTCCCCTTTTCGTCAACCTTATACCGATATGTGCCGTAGAAGAGACTTTCCTTCATGTCAATTTAGTATGTAATACCAAACAGTACCTACATTGCTTATTTGCTTTTCGAGAATTCCATCATTCACTAAATCTTCTATCTCTTTATCCAGCTCAAATTTAGCTCCTTCATGGTCGGTTAAAATACATTCAAGGGTGAATTTCATTTTGGGATGTCTGGTGCAGAAAATTAAGATTCTCTGTTCTATAGAAGTATGACTGGGTGGTTCCAGAACGGTAGCTGACTTTGCTTTGCTCGCATTCATACATAACCTCCACCTGGCTTACTTCCCCACAATCTCCCACCATTCTCCACAATCATTATACTCTTTACCCCGATTACTTTGTCAATACCTTTTCCCTCTTTTTGGTTAATTTTTTGATTTTGCATCAAGATGTTTAAACATTCTGAGAACAACGAAAACAAAGAAATGGTTCTGTAACTGCTTAATAAATGTGTGATAAGATAGAACAGCGAAAATGAGAATTGATATATTGTGCCTTTTTCCCGAGATGCTTGCATCGCCGTTTGATTGCAGTATTGTTAAACGGGCTAGAGAGCGTGGATTAGTGGAAGTCATAGTTCATAATATTCGGGACTACAGTCATGACAAGCATCACACCGTGGATGATTATCCATATGGGGGTGGTCCAGGGATGGTGCTCAAGCCCGAGCCGATTTTCGAAGCAGCGGAATCAATAAAAGAGCGGGTTGATTACAGTGATTCGCCGATTATTTTACTCACTCCCCAAGGTAGGCTTTTCACACAGCAAGTCGCTAGGGAGTTGGCTCTACATCAGAATATAATGCTAATTTGTGGTCATTATGAAGGTGTGGATGAGAGAGTGGGGGAGCATCTCGTTACTGATGAAATTAGCATTGGTGATTATGTGCTCAGTGCTGGGGAATTAGCTGCCGTGGTTGTTGTTGATGCTGTGGTTAGATTGATACCAGGGGCACTTGGCTCACCACTATCATTTCACAGTGATTCCCATAGTAACGGGCTTCTGGAATATCCTCAATATACAAGACCGAAAGTATATCGAGATTGGGCAGTGCCGTCAGTTTTGCTTTCCGGAAACCATGAAGAGATTGCTCGCTGGCGATGGCGGCAGGCTATCTTGCGAACCTTGAAACGCCGCCCCGATCTCGCTAAACAAGGAAATTTATCTGCTGAGGAGTAAAAATGGATATCAGATCGCTAGTTAAGCCGAGAATAAACCCAAATATTCCTCAACTTTCTCCCGGTGATACGGTGAAGGTTAGGTTGAAGGTGATAGATGCCGGTAAGGAGCGAGTTCAACAATTTCAGGGAGTAATAATCAGGCTGAGGAAAGGCATTGATGGCGGCAATTTTACGGTAAGACGAGTAAGTTACGGGGTTGGAGTAGAGTGTACTTTTCCCCTTCAATCTCCGCTTATACAGGACGTAGCGGTGCTTAAGCATGGTAAGGTGCGTCGTGCTAAACTTTATTACATCCGAAAACTGAGTGCCAAACAGGCTCGATTGGTGGAAAGGCAAGAGAAAGTCCAAGCACCTTAAATGAAATATGCCGATGTAGCGGTTAAGTGTCCAAGCTACTCTCCCTTTTGTTATGCCATTCCTCCTCACTTGAATGTGCACATAGGTCAGGCAGTCTGGGTTCCTTTTGGTTCCAGAATCGTGCAAGGCATTGTTGTGCAGTTGGGTGAGATTCCTTCCGTTAATGTGGTTAAGGAGATAGACGATGTTGCTACTGGTTATCCCTTGCTTTCTCCCACACAAGTCGAACTTGTGAAATGGATAAGCAGGCAATATCTTTCCTCTTTATTTGATGCCATGGCTCTAATGTTGCCACCTGGGTTTGAGCGCAAACTCGCCACTTACTTCCGTCTATCAGGCGATCAAAGTGGTTTATCATTGCTTACGCCAGAACAAGGCGAGGTCCTTCACTTTATTGAGGAGAAGGGAAGGGTAAGTCTCAGGGAATTGGGGAAAAAGTTGGGGGTAGGTAAGGCTGGGCGAATCACTGACAAGCTTGTTAATCTCGGGCGCGTAGTTAGGTTTTCTGAGTTAGAGAAGGCGAGGGTAGAACCAAAAGTAATTCCTTATATTAAGCTTGTTGCTAGTAAGGACGATATTGCTGGTGAAATAGCTCGGCTGAAAACAACCAGAGCCTATAAGCAAGCTGCGTTATTACAATTTCTGGCTGAGGAATCCAAGCCACTTCCCATCAGCGAGGTAAGGAAGCGAGTTAATTGCTCTCTTAAAACAATCAGGGCTCTGGGAAGTGGGCACTTATTTTCTATAGAATTGGTTACTGTCAGGCGTGACCCATTGGCGCATTTCGATATCAAGCCAATGCCTCCAGTGTCTCTTGCCGCATCTCAGCAAGTTGCTTGGAGCAGGATAGAACATAACGGGGGTAAATCCACAGTTTTTCTTCTTTTTGGGGTTACTGGGAGTGGAAAGACAGAGATTTACCTGCGGGCTCTAGCTAAGACCATCGCTGAAGGCAAGCGTGGTATTTGCCTTATTCCTGAGATTGCCCTTACTGCACAGACGGTGGAACGTTTTGCCAGTCGTTTCCCAGGTCGGGTAGCGGTATTGCACAGTGCTCTTTCTTTAGGTGAGCAATTTGATGAATGGTGGTGGACAAGGAGAGGGGAATGCGATGTAGTTATCGGGCCTCGAAGCGCTTTATTCGCTCCTCAACCTGACCTTGGGCTGATCATTATTGATGAAGAGCATGAATGGACATATAAGCAGGAAGATAAATCGCCTCGCTATCATGCTCGAGATGTAGCTCTTAAATTAGCGGAGTTGAGCGGTGCTAGTGTTATCTTAGGTAGTGCCACACCCGATGTTGATAGCTTTCACAAAGCGCGGCTGGGAGAATATCAATTAGTGGAGCTGAAGGAAAGAATTACTTCTCATGGTTATTCACCACTCCCTGAAGTAAGCATAGTGGACTTAAGGGAAGAGCTCAAAGCTGGAAATACCAGCATGTTTAGTCGCCGTCTACTAAGTGCGATGAAAGAAGCTTTGATTCAAAAGGAACAAATAATCCTTTTTCTTAACCGCCGTGGCACAGCCACTTTTATCCAGTGCCGGCGTTGTGGTTTTGTTTTTCGCTGCCCCCGTTGCTCAATAGCGCTCACCTATCATTCAGTGGAGAAGAAGTTAGTTTGCCATAGATGCCATTATGCTTTGCTGCTTCCCGTAAATTGTCCAAATTGTTTGAGTTCACGCCTCAGGTTCTTGGGCATTGGCACACAGAGGGTGGAAGATGAAGTGAAGCGATTCTTCCCACAGGCGGCGGTGCTTCGCTGGGATAGGGATGTAACCAGAAGACGATATGCACATGAAGAATTATTGAGCACTTTTCGGGATCGTAAGGCTGATATACTCATTGGCACTCAGATGATAGCCAAAGGGCTAGATTTACCCTGGGTGACTCTTGCTGGGATAATTAACGCTGATACTGGGCTTAACTTTCCTGATTTCCGTGCTGGTGAACGGACCTTTCAGCTTCTTTGTCAAGTAGCTGGTCGGGCTGGCCGTGGGGTTAAAGTGGGGAAGGTTGTCATTCAGACATATTCTCCGGAGAATTACGCTGTTCAAGCTGCAGCCAAACACGATTATGTGGGTTTCTATGATCAAGAGATAAACTACCGGCAGCAATATAGCTATCCTCCTTTTAGTCGGTTCATTCGCCTGGTTTATACTCATACCAATGATAAATTATGTCAGAAAGAGGCGGAGAGGGTGAGCAGTTTACTCTTGGAAAAAAAACGGGAGGAGGTGCCTGATTGGAACTTAATCGGTCCCATCCCCGCTTTTGCTTCCAGAGTTAGGGGGAGATATCGCTGGCAGATTATCATTCGTGGTTCCAATCCTGCTCAAGCTTTATCAGACATAACCTTACCTCAAGGCTGGACTGTAGATGTTGACCCTGTGGGGATGGTCTAGGTTTACGTTGTAAAAGAGCTGAGCTATAATTCAGGCGTGGCAGTTTTGAGGATTCGCACTTTACCTGATCCGGTGCTGCGGCAGAAGGCAAAAAAGGTAGCTAACATTGATGGCTCGATTCAGAAGTTAATCGACGACATGATTGATACGATGCGGGCTGTCCATGGTGTAGGGTTAGCTGCTCCGCAAATAGGTATGTCGCTGCGCATAGCGGTTATTGAGATCCCTGAGGGGCAGGTCATCACTTTGATCAATCCTAAGATAATAAAGAGGCAGGGCGAGCGGGTGGTTGAAGAAGGTTGCTTGAGCGTTCCTGGTTATTATGGAGAGATTAAGCGCTCAAAAGTAGTCAAAGTGAAGGCGCAGGATGGGCGAGGTAAGGAAATTCGTCTTGAGGGGGAAGAACTTCTAGCACAGGTTTTGGAGCACGAAACAGACCATCTCAATGGCATCGTATATGTTGACCATATAGAAAGCCAGGACAAACTATGGAAAGTAACTCCGCAAGGTAACCAAACTTTAGAACATCAAATAATTTAATTCACCTTTTTCCATTAGTGCTCTGGCATACCTTGCAATTTCTGTTCGTCCATTTTCACTTGGCTAGTGATGTGGCCATGGTTAATCTTATGGAGTGACTCCCTGTGCTGGTGCCGTCAAAACGGCGCTGAAGGCGGGGTAAACGGCTAACACCAAGTTAACAACCTCGGGTTTCATTGCTTGATACTGTGCAATGTACTCAGAACTCGTTTATAATACCCTATTGATCTCGGTGGAATTAGTAACCCAGGATATGATGTCGTTGTTTTAGGATTTCTCTAATGGTCGTTTTATCCAGATTTTAACCACAGGAGGTAGAAGTGCAATACGAGTTAACTGAAGAGCAAAAAATGCTGAAGGCTGCGGTTAGGAAGTTAGCTGAGGAGCAAATTGCGCCCGGGGCCCATGAGAGGGATGAGAAGGAGGAATTTAGCTGGGAGATGGTTAGGCTTTTACGGGATGGCGGCTACTTAGGCATAGACTTTCCCGCAGAGAATGGGGGGAGTGATGCTGGGATGCTGGCTGAGACTATCGTGATAGAAGAACTCTCTCGAGTGGATGCTTCAGTTGGACTTCTTGTTGCTGACCAGGCACTTGGTGCGTTGCCAATAATGTTGGCTGGTAACAAAGAAGTAAAGGATAGATTTCTTCCTAAGCTAAGCACGGGTGAGCATTTGGCTGCTTTTGCGCTTACGGAGACATCAGGTGGTTCTGATGTAGCCGATTTTAGCTGTCGGGCTGAAAAAGGAAAGGATGGATACATTGTTAATGGCAATAAGATATTCATTACTAATGGCGGTGTCGCTGACGTAATTACTGTGTATGTGGTGACTGATCCTGAGAAGGGTGCTTACAAGGGTTCGAGTGTATTAGCTGTTACCAAAGGGACGCCTGGTCTCTCTGTAGGTAAACACGAGGTCAAGATGGGCATCAGGAGTTCTGACACTGTGGAGTTTGTGTTTGAGGATTGTCGTGTGCCTGTTGAGAATCTTGTGGGGGAAGAGGGGAGAGGATTTGCCATTTCCATGAAGACCCTGGATTTTGCTAGACCAGCAATAGCTGCCCAGGCTTTAGGGATAGGTCAAGGCGCTTTGGATTATTGTATAACCTATGCTAAGGAGAGAATTGTATTTGGTGTGCCTATTATCCAGCATGAAGGAGTAGGATTTAAGCTGGCGGACATGTGTATACTTACTGAAGCGGCGAGGCAGCTTTTATACAAGACCTGCTCCATCCTGCAAGAATGTCCTAAGAATATGACCAGGCTATCACCAGAGCAAGTTAGATATTCATCAATGTGCAAGACTTTTGCCAGCGATGTGGCAATGAAGGTGACTGTGGAAGCAGTCCAGATTGTCGGCGGCTTTGGATATTGTCGCGATTATCCTCTAGAGCAACGTATGAGGGATGCCAAGATAACCCAGATATATGAAGGCACAAACGAGATACAGAGACTAGTGATTTCTCGGAATCTATAGACGATTCAGTAAGCAGAGATGGGCTCTTTGTCGGTAATAACTTTCTTGGTTTCGGATAACTTAAGTCTCAAGTGCTTAGGGATAGTAAATATGGCTTGATGAGTAAGCCCATCATAGAATTTCAGTTGTCTTGATATCCTTGTTGAGATTTTAACGTCAATGTCTTCAGGAGTTAGTTTTGCAGGGTCAAGTTTCCGGGAGGCAGAGGCAAAGCCCCACAGGCTATTGAAGGAAGGTATATGAGCTTGATAGGGGCGAACTATGGGGAAAACGTTCGCCATCGTATTAACGATGCCCACGAAGTTCTCTAACTCTGTCCAATCGGCGGACTCGGCTTGAACCGAGATAATGCCATTTGGTTGTAGCCTTTGTTTAACTAGCTGATAAAATTCTTGAGTATATAGCAGGCGAGCTGGTCCTTTTGCTAAAGGGTCAGGCAGGTCAATGATGATGACATCAAATTTATCGTCGTTTTTTTCGAGGTATACTCTGGCGTCAGTGAAATGTAGTTCTACCCGCTGATCATCAAAGGAATTTTGGTGCCATGAAAACAAGAAGCGGCGGCAAATATCCACTACTTCTTCATCAATGTCTACCATGACAGCTTTCTTGACTGAATTGTATGCCAACACTTCTCTTAGGGTAGCTCCCTCACCACCACCAGCAATAAACACCTTCTCGGGGTGGGAATGGGTGATCATGACCGGGTGTACTAAAGCTTCATGATAGATAAATTCATCAACTTCGCTTGATTGAATCTTGCCGTCAAGCACAAGGCATTTGCCAAAGCTATTATTATCAATGATAGCTATAGATTGAAATTTGGTCTTCCCCGAGTATATCAAGTCCTTAACCCTATATGATATGGTAATGTCAGGGCTGACATAATCGTGGAACCATTTATGTTTATCGGGGTCAGAGTCTTTCATAATTTTACAGCGCTCCTAACCTTACTTTTCTCTACCATGCCTCTTCGCAACTCGATTACGGAACAATTTTGGGGCTGTAAGCTTTGTGTTATTAGATTGGCTATTTCCTCGGGATTTACATCGTTTCCGCAAGTAAACACATCTACAGCAGCATAATCATACTCAGGCCAGGTATGAATTGCGATGTGGGATTCAGCGATATTAATTATTCCACTCACCCCACGGGGAGAAAATTGATGAAAGGATTCACCAACTATGGTGGCGCCGCACTGAAGGGCAGCTCGATTCAAGCAATCTCTAAGAAAATCTAGGTCATTTAACACCTCCTTATTACAATTTTTTAACTCTAGTAACAGATGTCTTCCCAGTGCATACAAATCACCTTCCCTCCTTTAAGAGATTTTTAGATTTGCGCCCAAGTTCTCGGGCAACAGGTGGAGATTTTATATCGTATGTTAACAATGGTCAATATGTGCTGCGAAAGAAAACGCCTATTATAAAGTGATTCTGGCTATTCTCTCAATACCAGCTAGATCGGGTATTGTCTCGATAGAAGCTTGGGGGAGGTGACTGCTTATCAATGAAATTATCGGCTCTTTTTGTTCATAGCCGATCTCTAAAAGCAAGCAACCATCTGGGCAAATCTTTGCCTGAATTTGATTTAGTAGCTGGTGTATTACATTCAAGCCATCTTCTCCACCAATTAAGGCTACTGAAGGTTCAAAATTTATTATTTCCGGGGGTAACATTTTCAATTCATGGTTTTTGACATAAGGTAGATTAGCTATTATTACATTCACAGGCTCAGGCAGTGGTTCCAGCAAATTGCCCT
>JABUBO010000049.1_pt1 | contig 30768 bp, 32 predicted proteins | sample 7240361 | NCBI WGS metagenome assembly JABUBO01 (sample SAMN07256346, study PRJNA390944) | subsurface metagenome | isolation source: Methane hydrate marine sediment | place: Pacific Ocean: Eastern North Pacific, ODP site
ACCGCTATCGCTCCTCGCAATGACATTAGACATAGTAAATAAGAGCTACCTCATCGCAATCGGGGAATTTAGGGCAGCGGTAACACTCTCCCCATACCTTGCGGGGCAACTCTGCCTTGTCAACTAATTTAAACCCTTGTTTCTCAAAGAAAGATGGCTCACGGGTAAGACAAAAAACAGTGGGGATGCCCAGATCCTTAGCCTCATCGAGGCAAGCACGGACAAGTGAAGAGCCAATTTCCTGGTTCTGATTTTTCTCATCAACAGCCAAAGACCTGATTTCAGCTAAATCAAGCCAACTAACACGCAAAGCAGCGCAGGCGACAACTTTCCCTTGGTTCCTGACCACAAAGAAATCTCTAATATTCTCATATATCTCGCTTAAGGCGCGAGGCAATATATCACCTTTATCACCAAAGTGATTAATCAGGCGATGCATTGTATCAGCATCGCTCACCTTTGCTTTATCAACTTTCATGCTATCCCTTCTCCTTCAATTTTTGCCATAGCGAGCCATAGAAGTGGCTCGGTGGATGGAGCCTCAGGAACCGCGTAGTATACGGGCTAAGCTTCACCATGACAATTTGCTCCTCTTTCACGGATAGATTAACCCGTCCATCAAGGCTAAGCATGGCTTCCTCTCTGTCAGCAATGCTTAATTCAACCACGCTCTGTGATGATAAAACCAAAGCATAATTTAAACCGAGATGACACGATACCGGCATGAGAATTATTTGAGTCGCTTGAGGGTAAAGAATCGGTCCCCTCGCTGCCAAACAGTAACCGGTGCTACCGGTAGCCGAGGCAATGACAACTCCATCAGCTCGGTATGTGGTTAATTGTTCACCGTCAATTTTCGCCTTTATGTGAATCAATCGAGCAATAGGACTCCGCAGCACAACATCGTTCAGAGCATGAAAACTTTTACCGTCAACGTTAGCTTCAAGCATAGCCCTATCATCGAACCAACCTTCACCATTGATCAAGCGGGGTAGGTTGGATAAAGCCTCATCGGCACTTAATTCGGCAATAAATCCCAGTTCACCCAAATTTATACCCAGCAACGGCACCGATAGAGGAGTAATAACCCGTGCCGCGTGAAGGATAGTGCCATCACCACCAATGCTGAGGATCAAATCTGAGCCAGCTACCTGAGCTCTAGCCTCGTCTTCATCCCAGGCAGAACAATGCCAGCAGGAAATTTTCTTGCTGGATAACAGCTCTTCCAGCTCGCCAACCAAATTTCGAGCTTTCTCCAATTTGGGATGATATAAAATACCAATCGTCTTCACAGGCAAATCAACTGTAGCATCGTCGAATTTTAGCGTCAACTTTTTACTGTCATTGCGAGCCCTTCATTCCCTGTCATTCTGAGGGAGCCCTTCGTTTTTAGTCATTCTGAGCTGAAGCTCTGAGCGAAGCGAAGAGGCGGCGAAGAATCTGGTGCAGCTCAGGGTGACAATAAGGAGATTATCATTGCGAGCCCCCTTTTTACTGTCATTGCGAGCCCCTTTTTTACTGTCATTGCGAGCGAAGCGCGGCAATCCCCCACAAAGAAAACTCTAAATCCCAAATCCGAAACACTAAACAATATCAAATGACCAAAATCCCAATGACCTAACCGTTTTGAATTTAGATATTGGGATTTGTTTAGGATTTAGTGCTTAGAATTTAGGATTTCAACTCTGAGATTGCTTCGAATAGGCATTATTTGTCATTTCACCATCCGATGGTTTAAAATACATTTTTCAAATGGGTGCTTTTGAAGATTTCGTCGACATAGTCAGAAAGACTGAGGCAATGCAGGAGATTCTGAAGAACTTAGTAGATGAGCCTGCAAAGTTGCTAACCAGCATTTGTGAGGAATATGAAGACACCGATAAGCCGGTGCCTGACCACCATCTCCTTCTGGTAGGACAAACTGGAGAGACAGCGGTGAAAGTGCTTCTCTCGGCAAATATGATTACCAAGGAAACCGGACAATTCTCCCTTTATAGCTACAAGCCCACTGAACTGGGGCTCACGTATTACAAGAAATTGCGTGCCGAGCAAACACGCCCTGAAAAGCAACCTGAAGTTGTATAGCCTTATCGATACTCACGCTCACCTGGATGAATTGCAAAATCTCGATTCTACACTTGATAATGCCCGGGAAAGAGGCATCGTCGCCATCATAGCCGTGGGCTCGGATTATCGCTCGAATATAAAAACGCTGGAGATTTCTCAGAAATATCCCTCCTTCGTTTTCCCGGCACTGGGATTGCACCCCTGGCAATTAGGCGAGCTCAATTCTTCCCAGGTCAATGGTGAACTGGAATTCATCGAGCAGAATATCACCCAGGCAATTGCTATCGGTGAGATAGGACTGGATTACGACAAGAGGGTGGTAAAAAGAGCATCCAAAGAATTCCAAAAAGAGGTGTTAGCACTCTTTTTAGAATTAGCCAGAAAATACGACAAGCCGGTGAGCCTTCATACCAGATATGCCTGGAGAGACGCACTACAATTAGTCCAAGATGCTGGCATAGCTAAAGCCGTTTTTCACTGGTTTACTGGCTTTTCCAGTGTCCTCAGAGATATAATTAACGGCGGCTATTATGTCTCCGCCACTCCTGCCGCTGAATATCATGAAGAGCATAGGAGGGCGGTTAAGGAAACGCCAATGGATAAGTTGCTTCTGGAAACCGATTGTCCGGTATATTATGGCCGGGGGACAAAATATCGTTCCGCTCCTGCTGACATAACCAGGAGTCTGGGCGCTGTCGCTCAGCTCAAGGGACTTGACGAGGCTGCAGTGGCTGAGCACACTACCAGGAATGCCATAGTTCTCTTCTCGTTACCAGGTGTCATTGCGAGCCCCCATCGTCATTGCGAGCCCTTCGCCTCCTGTCATTCTGACCCTGACTCTGAGTGTAACGAAGAGGAAAGGGAAGAATCTCAAGATGCTCAGGACAGGCTCCGCGAAGCAATCTCAATCGCTGTTGAATCCCAGAAGGAGGAGTGATGATAACAATAAATAGTGAAGCTGACTTTGAAAAAGATGTCTTACAATCAAAAGCGCCGGTATTAGTGGACTTCTGGGCAGAATGGTGTGGCCCTTGTCTGGCTGCCGCTCCTATTTTGGAAGAGCTGGATAAAGAATATCAGGGGAAGATAGACTTTGCCAAAGTCAATGTGGACGGAAATAGCTCCATCGCCGCCAAGTATGGCATCGCTGCCATCCCTACCATGCTCGTTTTCCAGAATGGTCAGCCAGTGCAGCAAATCGTTGGCTACAAACCTAAAAGGGAACTTAAGCAGACAATAGACGATATCCTGAAAGGCGCTAAGTAAATAGCCCGCTGAGGAAACCAAAATTCTCGGGAAGAAGTGCCAATAACAATGGAAATCCCTTCATCACTGTTGCTGCCACTGCAGACTGTGCCACCGCAGATTCCACGCTGGGCACATATTTACACAGGATAGCAAGCATGGCGCCGCATAGCATACTTCCCATAAAAGCTCCCAGAATAAACCCGAGCAGCCTATCCAGCCAGCCAAAGGGCAAAGCGTGAACCATCTTAGCCACGAACCAGCCAGCTACACCAGCAGCGATTACCGTGACTACCAGAATAATGGCATAGGCAGCTATCCCTGCCCATGCAGCGCCCTCCGAGGAAAGCTTTAACGCAAGTCCCTGATAAAAATGCCCCGCCAGCACTATTCCAACTATCAACCCTAAAATTCCGAATAACGCCTTGATAAATCCCTGCCACAACCCTAACAACCCAAACAAAACGGCGACAGCTATAATGGCTATATCAACCCAGTTCATTGCTCAGATTATAACAGCACTCAAGGCAATTTTGTTATACCTGCGAAACGCGTACATGCATTGTGTCCATCGCTGCGGCGCGAACTGCAAACAGGCTGTTGTCTGCTCGTGCCATTCATGGTTAAATCATATCTGTGCACGAAGAGCAGTTCGGACCAAGTTTTCAGAGGAGAACTGCCCATCTGTAAGGCCGGCAAGAGAACTTTCTCTCTCGAAAATTTCATCCCGAATAGCAACAATCGAGAGACCCTTTTTCTCAAGTTGCTTTGCTCTTCGAGACAAGCCCTGGAAGTACTCTATACATGTTCGAAGGGCCTTGCGGCCATCCTGTACCACATTGCCCATGGAGGTAAATAGAATAAGCCTGTCGGTCTCAAGAGCAACGAGCTTTTTCATTGACCTCGTGATCCCCGCGATATCCTCCTCTGGTCGGATAACCCTTGGCTTTTCTGAAATAAAAAGGTCCGCCGAGAAGCACCAACCTCTTTCAGGTTCCACTAACGCCACGTGTCCATTACAATGCCCGGGAGTCTCTACCACATCAAAATGAAAATGACCTGTTTCTATTTTCTCGGGCAAGCAATCCACTTCAGTGGGTTCTGGATAACCCCAAACCATCTCCTGATATGGGTACAACTTGGGAACCTGGTTAATGAGAGGAACCGATTCACGAGGTGCAAGTATTTCGATGCCAAATTTCTGCTTCAGAAGATGATTAGCACCGATATGGTCTTCGTGATAATGCGTGTTTACGGCGAACTTGAGATTTTGCCCCTCCAGAAATTCGACCAACTCCTCAGCGGTATATTTACAGCCAGTATCAATGAGGAGTCCGTCAACAAGGTACGCTGCAACCCAGTAAAGCGGTTCCCCTCCAAACTCACGGCTCATCTTGATTTGAGTAACTTCCTCAAACTGGTTGACTTCAATCATGCTGCTTTTCACCCCAACTTTTAGTCTTACCCGACAACAGCGACATGGTAGATAACTTCGATATATGCGAGCTTATTATTCCCTGCATCCTTTGTCAGCCTTATTATATCTAAAAGGCTCCATGCTTTGTTGCAGCTTTGCTAAATCTCGCCGCATTCGTCCCTGTAGGAACAATAGCGGCACATCCATGAAGGACATCTCGGAAGCTGGGCTACTGAAGTCGCCTTTTCCAGAAGCTCTATGCGGCGTATCGCCTCAGCCTTTATAGCACCCAGGTTTCTGAACGAAACATCATAGACCATCATCTTGGCATTCTCATCCCTGATATTAGCATAGTAAAGAAATAGTCTGCCTTTAGCATGGTCTATTAACGCACAATCAAAGCCTAGGCGATAAAAATAATGAGGAAATGCTGAAGGTAGCCGCCCCCGTTCCACAAGTGATTGGAATTTGGGGATTCGCACCATTGTGGGCAGGCCCTGACGGAGTCGAACCAAATCACTGAGCGAAGCATGCTGAATCGGAATATTCTCCACTTCCCCGGGAGAACCAAATTGAATCGCTCCCTTAAGGGCACCCGCAAAGCCCATCTCATCCATAGAGCGGAGAGATTCTCCCTTTTCCTCAGCCAACTCATCTTCCGAGATAGCTTCCTGCGATTTGCGACGCTCGAAATATGCCTTGCGAGGAAAGACCAGGTCGTTAGTGCGAAACTGCCGGGATGGCTTTGGCTTGCCAAGCATGTCCAGCAGTCGCTGGCGGGTAACCTCATCAACTTGAACCTTTCCTGCTAAATCAGCAATCTTGTGTGAGGATGGCACCGAACTGGTGCCGCAGTCACACACCGCGGAATAGTCGCATCCTCTGCCAAACCAGTCACATACAGGCAAGTTGCTGGGGTCATTAGCAGTAAGTGCCTGCAGCAACAGGTCTCGCCGGCAATGCATCTCTTCCCGAACTGCGCCAAGGTCGGGAAAGGTGACATGATAGGCGGTAAGGGGAACCACACCCGATTCCCCCGCACCCTGCCGCTCGTAAATGACAATCTCCCCCTTACCAACATTGACCATGGCACAATACATACCTACTTGCTCAATGTAAGTCGGCCTTTGCTGAAGTAGACTCTTTCCTTTCGCCAATGCTGAAGTCGTTTTAACCTCCACGGGAACATTTTCATAGATGTCAATCTTGCCCACTACACCTTCAGCCTCAACAAATTGCTCCAGATATTCCTCGCTGGAAACAGCAAAACCAAAAAGCTTGTGAAACCCGGTCCCCTTCCACATGAGCTGCTGTTTCTCCAGAGGGGGAGCTATCTCCGGATACTTCCTGCGGAAATAAGCTTGCTTCAGATTGGTCAAATCAGTCACCGAAATGCGATATGGAGGACGACGCTCCCTTAGCTTCTCCATCACGGCGTCCTTAACCGAGCGATTAGCCTCGATGTGGGACACATAAGGTGCGATATTAAATGCAGCCATCTTGTTGTTAGCCTATATTATAGTATCTTGTAATCATAACTTCATTATGTTGTATTCGCTCAGATGATAAATGCACTCAGCCTCTTTCATTGTCATTACGAGGAGTCTTACTCTCCCCTTTGTCATTGCGAGCAGTAGCGAAGGGTCACGGGATTGCTTCGCTTCGCTCGCAATGACAGTGAGAATTTGCTTACCCAATTTTTACTGCCATGCCTTCAGCCGGCGAAAGGCTTCAAGTTTTTCTCTATCCCCGATTCTGGCTTTGTCCAGAGCTTGAGCAAGAAACTGGATGCTGCTATCGTAAGTTTTTCTGTCCACAGGATAAGGATGACCATCCTTGCCACCATGGGCAAAGCTATAGCTTGCCGGGTCACGCAGACTGACTGGTGTGTCATAAATTAATTCCGAAATAAGGCTCAATGCACGAAGTGTCTTTGCTCCTACACCTTCAAGCCCGAGCAGTGATTCGAAACTTTGCGGCTGATGCTCGTAGGCAATGGTGAAAATCTTACCCAGCCTGTCAGGGTGGATGTCCTCCAGGGTAATGTAAGGTCGCCGGGGCAGGTTTAATGTTTTCAGCTTATTTAGCTGGGTCACAATTTTATATGGTTTCTCCTCAGTGGCGACCTGAGCAATGGTATCCCTTGCCCTTGTGCTTTCCAAAGCTACCAGATTCAATGCCTCACCTCTACCCTGAGAGCAGATAGCTGACTCAGGCTCGCAAACAAAATCGGTAACTTTCTCCCCCAGCCAGTGGTACCGCCGCGCATAGCGATTAATTTCATTCATGCCCTGCTGAACGACCGCCCAAGAGCCATCTTTGGTGAAGAAGAAAGTATGGTGATAGAGCTGATAACCATCCTGAAGAGCTGAATTATCCACTTTGGCTGACATTCGGCTGGCATAAACCAGAGGCGATGGATTCACCTTTAACAGATGCCCGGAGTTTTCTATTTCAGCAGGAGTCTTTCGAGAAGTCCTGCCTTTGCCGCCGGCAACGAATAGGCCAAGTTCTTTTTCCAATCCTCTCATTCCTTCCTTTAAAGCGCCGCAAACCGTAGTGGTAACGCCGCTGGAATGCCAGTCATAGCCCAGAACACAGCCAAAAGCTTGAAACCAGAAAGGGTCGGAAAGGCGTCGAAGTATCTCCTCAGCACTAAACTCATCAACGATGACAATCGCAATCTCCCTGGCAAGCTGAGACATCCGCCCGAAGAGCCACGGCGGCACCTTGCCATAATGCAGCGGCAAATTAGCAATCCCGGTCCTCTGCGCTGAGCCAGGCATTTCCAGGGATATTATACACTACTACCCCTAGCGGAACTGTCCGAGACAAAACGCACATAAGGCACTGAATAATGACCCAATTTCATGTATACTAGAGTAGCGAGCTGATGGATGGATTACTTTTTAGTTTCAGTTTCGAATCGAATAAACCTGGATTTGTGTGTTAGGTATGCGCTAGCTGGTTTCACAAATAGCATAAGCGGGCTATGGACGTTTGTGGAAATTGAGGAAGGCGATTACATATCGTTTTTGTATGGAGCAAGAGTCTTTAACCTATATATAGTTGCGAAAAAAGAGGCTTTAAAAGGGGCTGATAAAGTTCCTCCGTGGCCACCTGTTACATTCAGAATGTCAGGGAAAACTTATTATTTCCCTTTCAGATTGCATTTGGAACCAGTTAGAGAATTAAACGAACCTATGGTTAGGCCAGAGTTTGCCTATGTAGCTGAAAACTTATTATTAAGGGGAGGCTATAGAAAAACTCACTTTCAAGCGGATCAAACTACTCTTCATGCAGTCTCGCAAATGGGTAAACTATACGCTAAGCCAATCGATGCATTGAACCTTAATGGCTATGAAACCTTTTCACCGAAACTTACATGGGAAAGAAGCTTAGTAAAAATACCAGAAACTTTTTATTTCCAAGAGTTGATACTCCAGTCTACGATTCGACATTATCTATCTGAGGTTGGAGGATTACAGGATTTTTTTCACAAAATAGGCCTCCAGGATCTAAAAGCAAGTGATTTTGAAGTCCTCGGCGAAAAGGCGTTACCCGAGGGCCATATTGATATGCTCATAAAAGATTCAGCCCCACTAGGCGTATCAAGAAAAATTATCATTGAAGTTAAAACAGGCAGCATAAGCACTAACGATGTGAAACAACTTAAAAACTATATGAATGAAATGGGAGATGAGTGTATAGCTGCAATTTTGATAGGAAAGCAATCCTCTAAAAAAACTTTACAAGAGGCAACTAATGAAAGAATTTCAGTTTGTTTCTATTCTTTTGGAGATATCCATAAAGATTCTGAGACTTCATTTGAAGAACTCCTATCAAAACTTCATGTGACTATTCCCACGGAATTACAAACATGAAATTGCAAACTAATATTGGAATAAAGATCTTGCGGCTAAATATCGTTCAAAATTAGATATAGGAGATAAAGATGAATGACAGAATTTCTATAACTATAGATTTAAAATATCATCGTGATCAATTTGATGATCAGCTTGCAGGTGGCAAGGTTGAATATAAAAGGAAAACATATTACTGGTCGGCGCAGGATAGCAATTACGGCTTTGGTTGGGAGATTGAGCCAACTACCGAAGAGGACTGGAGTGATATTTCAGAAGACGAATTCAGCAGAATTACCGCATTGATTGAGAAATGCTTTCATGAACATAAAATCGAATATGTCTTTTGAACCCACATTTGGAAAGCAACTCTGCCTTCTGAACATATCTTTGAGTTTCACAATGGAGATGTAGTCGAGATTGTGAAGGCACTAACAGTTGAAGAGCGATATGGCTTCTCTACCAAGAAAGCCCACATGTTCTTAAGAGATATGGCCGATTTAGGAGTATGGAGATACAAAAGTAATATAGAGAAATTGGATGTGATGAGCGACAAAAATACTATGAGAGTGGCTCTAAGGACAGGGATTCTCCAATTTCGTATCCCTTTGCTTGCTAGTTTTTTGGATGTTTTTTGTTATCAATATTCTATGGCAGATGGACTAAACCGCGAGGCATGGAGAGAGGTATGGAGAGAATGGGGTAGAATCTCTAACAATCATAGACCTCCGACGCCAGCATCAATAGACTACTTGATCTTTAGACTTGGCAAGATATCTTGTCGACCAAACAAACGCTTTTGTCCGCCCGAAAAAGACATCAGTGAGAAAAAATTGGAAAGTTTAATTCCACAGGACAGATTGATTTTTGGATCCGACGGATATTGCATTTTTAGTGAGGTTTGCCAGTTAGAGCGGAAAATGTTAAACGCCCCCAATAGCATTTCAATTGAAGGAAGAACGGGGTGGAAAAGCGGGAAGACCAATGAAGGTGGAGGAGGTGGAATCTCCTCTTGAAGATACGCCCGCCGCATCAGCTAACGCGGTGTATCTAATATGGTCTAAAGAGTGTAAAGGATTACGGTTAACCTTCCCCAACATATTCCATGCTAAATTAGGATTGCACCAGCATGATAACCATAAATGGCGGGGCGAAGTCAGGGAGTGGAACCATAGTCCGCTATTCCGTAGCTCTGGCTAGCCTGCTTGGGAACGAAATAAAGATACAAAATATCAGGGCAAAGAGGGATAAGCCAGGGTTAAGAGCACAGCATCTCAAGGTTATCCAAGCTTGTGCGGAGCTATGTCACGGCGTGGTGGAGAACGCCGCAGTGGGCTCTAAGGAAATCACCTATATCCCGAAGGAAAGATTTGAAGGAGGGGAATATCACTGGGATATAGGGACGGCAGGCTCAACTACCATGTTCGCCCAGGCTCTCTTACCTCTAGCCTGTTTCGCCCAAAAGCCATCCAGATTCAGATTAGAAGGAGGGCTGTTTCAGGATTTCGCCCCCTCAGCCTATCATATGAAGTCCGTTCTCCTTCCCCTCCTAAAACAAATGGGCATCGAAGCCAGGTTGGAAATAATTCGCCCTGGCTATGTACCCAAAGGTGGAGGAGTTATACAAATCGAAGTTGAGCCGGTAGAGAAACTAAAGCCCCTCAACCTTATTGAACAAGGTAAAATTACTAGCATTAATGGAATCGCCCTCTCCTCACATTTGGAGGAGAAAAAGGTAAGCCACAGGATGGCACAGGAATGCCGAAAAGCATTAAGCGCCCAGGGTTATAAGGCTGAAATCCAGGAAATTTACGACAAAAGCTCGCTTCAAGAGGGAGCCGCCCTGGCAATATATGCCGGGACAAGCTCGGGGAGCATAATCGGCTCAGATAGGGCAGGAAGACCGGGAAGAAGGTCGGAATCCATCGGAAGACATGTAGCCCAAAACTTCATAGAGGATATTAACACTGGCGCTGCAATTGATAGGCATATTGCCGATCAGGTTATAATCTATGCCGGGTTAGCTGAGGGAATTAGTCGATATTCCATCCCCAGGATCACCGAACATATTGAAACAAACCTGTGGCTAATTGAGGAATTCCTTGGTGCCAGGACAAAAATTAGTGATAATCTTATAATAGAAATAGAAGGAATTGGCTTTTGATGGAGGAACTGATTAACCGCGCTGCAAAGGATTTGGTGGAAAGCAAATATGCCATTGCATTAACCGGCGCAGGCATGTCCACTGAGTCAGGAATACCCGATTTCAGGGGACCAAAAGGGATCTGGACCAAACAGCCCGAGGCAGAAAGAAAAGCCTATCAGACTTATGGGAAGTTCCAGGCAAATCCAAAGGAATATTGGGAAGAAAGATTGAGCGGCCCCTCCTTATTCGGAGATCTAGGAAAAGTAGCACCAAATCCCGGTCATTACGCTTTAGTTGAATTAGAAAAGATGGGGATTTTAAAATGTGTGATTACTCAAAACATCGATAATTTGCATGAAAAAGCAGGGAGCAAAAGCGTCCTGGATTATCATGGCAATGCGTTCAAACTCAGGTGTGTTTCCTGCAACGCTAGATATGATTTGGAAGAGTATGATTTGCAAAAACTAAGAGATGAGGGCGGATTGCCGCCCCTTTGTAAAAAGTGTGGCGGAACAGTAAAAGATGACATCGTCCACTTTACAGAGCCAATACCTTTAGATATCGCAGAGGAATCGGAGAAAGAAGCATTAGAATGCGACCTGATGCTTATCTGTGGAACATCGGCAGTGGTCTACCCCTTTGCCAATCTACCCCTGATGGCAAGGTCCCGCTCTGGAACGTTACCTTCAGGACTTTATGGCACCGGTTACAGAACTACTGTAAAAATAATCGAGCTGAACGCAGAGCCAACACCGCTTACCCACGAAGGTGTCTCAGATTACTTAATTCAAGGGAAGACTGGCGAGATATTGCCCCAGATAGTGGAACAGGTAAAGAAAGCTTCCTAGACGCTAAAGAGGCCCTGCAGATAGGTATGGTAGATAAGGTAGTCCCTGCTCAGGATTTAGATGCCGCTGCCCTTGATCTGGCAGGAACGTTAGCAAAGAAATCACCCGGAGCTCTGGGGTTAGCCAAGAGAGCAATAAACACTACACTTGAGGTTAGTCTAAAAGCAACCATGGAGTTTGATTTGCGTGCTCAAAGCAGACGTTTTCAAGCAGAAGATGCCCGTGAAGCTATAGCAGCTAGAATCCAGGAATTGAAAGCAGCTCCTAAAATCAAGTAAATGTTCTCCGTGGCAAAAGGTCATAGTTGAGAAGGTGGGGAACTTCAAGGAGAACCTCAAACCGTCATAGAGTCTACGAAGCTTACATCACCCTTTTTAGTCTGGGATTTGGGGTGATGCCGGGCATTCTGCCTCTTTTGGCAATGGGCTTGCCTTCTACCTCGTGGAGGTCGGCAGTGAAATCGATTGGAGGAGCATCGCTGATGTAACTGCCCACAGCGAAGATGTCAACAGGGGCTCCTTCAGTTATGAAGTATCTGATGCGCTCCGGATTAAGTCCACCACTGACGACAATTTTCACCTGCTTGAATCCCTCAAGGTCAAGCCAGGCTCTCACTTCCTTAACCAAATCGGCAGTGACCCTGCCTCTCTCCGAAGGAGTATCCAATCTTACACCCTGCAGCCTTCCCTGCATTGCTTTGGCGACAGTTACGCTTTCCCTGACTTCATCTTCAAAAGTGTCCACCAGGGCAATCCGCGGCACTTCAGGAGAGACATGCTTATCAAAGGCTAGTGTAGCCTGAGCAGTGCTGTCCAGAATGATGATAAGCGCATGGGGTATAGTTCCTGTAGGTTGAATACCGGCAAGTTTTGCTCCACTTGTGCTGGCACAACCAGTGCAACCACCCACAATAGCGGAGTACTCCATGACGCCGACTACTGAAGGATGGACATGGCGAGCACCAAAACTAATCACCTGGATACCCTGAGCAGCATTAATGCATTCTCGGGCAGCAGTTGCCCAGCCACTACAATGGGCAAGAATCCCTAGATAGGTAGTCTCGTAAGTGCCATAACTTTGATAAGGAGCTTTTATCCGCAGGACTATTTCCTTCCTGTCAAAAGGCTCGCCTTCAGATAATGCCCAGACTTCACTATTGCTTTCAGGTAGCACCTTCTCCAGCAGAGCTTTAACTTCCTCCATCCCACAGAGAATCCCTTCACTTCTGGGGAACACCTCCATAGTGGCTACGGGGTTTATTTTCTCCTTTTTAAGTATTTCCACAGTGCGGGGAAAGTAAACATCGGCAGTTTCACCACTCAACCAGGAATCAGGGATTTCGAAATGAGGCTGTGGGACCTTGACTGCGGGTCTGAGTAGTTTGGCTCCAAGCACCTTCTCCATATAATCCAGAGCAAAGAAGTGTGCCCTGTTGTCGAATGAAGCAACGCAATCGACGGGGATTTCAACTTCGTAACCCCTGTTTCTGGCATCAATTACCGCATGCAGAACACAAATATGGGTGCATACACCGCAGATGACTATGGTTTTAGGCTTGAGTGCCTCCAGTTTCTCGTCCAAAGGAGTATTATAGAAAGAGCTAAAAGTCCTTTTTGGTATTATTTCACCTGGATATGGAGAAAGTTCGGGTATGATTTCAGCTTCAGCGGTGCCTTCAATGCAGTGAGGCGGAAACATTGTGAATTCTGGGTCATCGGGCATATGGTGGTCACACACATAGAAGATTTTTGAGTTCTGCTCTAACTCTCGCTCCAATAGTCTCTTGACATTGGGTATGATATTTCGAGCTTCGGTGCCACAGTAAAGTGGATACCCTTCCTCAAAAAAACCACACAGCATGTCTGATACTAATACCGCTCTAGCCATAATTTATTTACCTAGCTTATCAGCTTTCCGGCATCAGGGCCGGGAGTAATGGAATAGATCGATTTCACTTTTACAATAACCACAGCCTTGGGAGTAAGCTTTGGCTCCACAGCCTTTACCATTCTAACCCCGTCCTCAAAATTACTCCCTGAGGTTTCAATCCTGACATCACCCTTAAATTGATATCCTTTTGAATCACCTGCTTTCCAAACTGAAACTGCTGCTCTGGGGTTTGTCTTTAAATTCTCCATAGTTTTCTTCATAAAGTTATCTACAAGCAAAATCTCGTCTTCGCCAAGCACTTTGCCAAAAGCAATCGGAACTACATTAGGTTCACCATCCTTACTAGCTGTAGCCACGGCAAACACCCTCGCCCCCTGGATAACCTGCTTCATTTCCTCAGTGATCTTTGCCATCTTTACCTTCCCCCAAAATACTTATTACACCTTAAGCTCATCAGTAGCTTGGGCGCTCAGGTTCATAATACTTCTCCAGAAAAGCAATGTAATCCTCGAGCAAAGAAGCAGCTTTGCCATCATCGCCACTTCTTAGAGCCTCCGCAGCATCTCGCAAAATGCTACTTTCTATTTCTATCAGCCCCGTTAAATTACATAAACCTCCACTACAAGAACCAACGTCAGCCCGCCACAAATGAGATTCCTTCACCTCTATCATGTGTTCTATATCAGCAAGGGACTGTTCCCTTTTCTCAGGGTCAGCTAACTTCCGCTTGACCTCCATTGCTTCTTCCATCGCCTCCTTGCTTACCATCCACATTTTTGAACCTCCACAGAACTCAATGTCTGAAATGGCGAACGCCGGTAAACACCATGGCAATATTATACCTGTTAGCTAACTCGATTACTTCTTTATCCCTTATCGAGCCACCAGGCTGGATAATAGCGGTAACTCCCCCCTGAATCGCCAATTCAGGACCATCGGTGAACGGGAAAAAGGCATCCGAAGCAAGGACACTTCCCCTGGCTCTATCACCAGCCCTTTTCATAGCCAGCTCAACGCTCACTACACGGCTTGGTTGCCCGGTTCCCATCCCCAATAGTGTCTTGTCCTTAACAACAACTATGGCGTTAGATTTTATCCCCTTTACCGCCTTCCAGGCAAAGAACAAATCGGATAACTCCTTTTCCGTTGGTTGACGATTGGTAACTGTGCGGGGCTGAAATTCTTCCTTGGCCAGGAAATCCATCGTTTGCACCAGGAAACCACCTCGGACATAGCAGAAATTTAGCTGCCTCTGGCTTGTTTCCGATATAGGCACTTTAACCAGTCGTAAGCTCTTTTTTCGCCCCAATAGCTCCAGTGCTTCTGCACCGTAATCCGGAGCCAGTATGGCATCATAATGAGTTTTGTTTATCTCCTCGGCAGTGGCTAAATCTATAGTTCGATTCGTGGCGACTACACCGCCAAAGGCAGCTAGAGGGTCTCCGGAAAGAGCCCTTCGGTATGCTTCGGATAGGTCATCATGGCTGGCGAGCCCGCAGGAGTTGGTATGCTTCATCACGGCTATGGTAGGGTCAGAGAAGTCTCCAAGTATACTCAAGGCAGCATTGAAATCGAGTAAATTGTTGAACGAGATTTCAGGACCGTTGAGATGCTCTAAAAAGGCTAAACCAGCCTCTCTCCGCCTTACATCCTGCTCGGTATAGAAAACAGCCTTTTGATGCGGGTTTTCCCCGTAACGAAGGTGATAACCCTTCTTTAAAGCGATAGTCATTTCTTCAGGAAAAGTCTCCTCGCTAAGGTATTGTGCTATCGCGGTATCATAGATAGCGACATGCTGGAAGGCTTTCTGTGCCAGCCGTTTCCGTTCCTCTAAATCCACATTGCCCTGCCGTAGCCGGGATAAAATAGGTTCATAATCCCCGGGGTCAACTATTACCAGGACAGCGGGGAAATTTTTGGCTGCTGCCCGAATCATAGTTGGACCCCCAATATCAATATTCTCCAGCGCCTCATCCAAAGAAACGTTTCCTCGGGCTACCGTCTCAACGAAGGGATATAAGTTTACCACCACAATATCAATAGCCTCGATTTTATTCTTAGCTAGCTCAGCCAGATGCTGAGGCAGGTCGCGCCTGGCGAGAATCCCACCGTGAACCACAGGATGCAAGGTCTTCACCCTGCCATCGAGAATTTCAGGAAAACCGGTAAGTTCGGAAACACCATGAACTTTTATCCCCGCCTCCTCCAGTGACTTCTTTGTCCCCCCGGTGCTGAATATCTGAATGTCAAGTTCTTGTAAGCCCCGAGCCAAGTCAGCTATTCCTGTCTTGTCTGAAACGCTTAGAATAGCACGCATAGACCCTCCGTCAATCTATCCTTATCCTTTCTTCTCTTTCTGCCTTAATTATCTCACCAATGACTCTGGCTTGGGACAAAGCTTCGATAATTTTTGGTGCATCCTGGCTGGAGCAGATAACCACCATGCCTATCCCCATATTAAATACCCGATACATCTCCCCTTCGTCAATATTCCCTCGTTGCTGGATAAGCTTGAAAATGGGAGGCATATCCCAGGAATTTTTATCAATATGGACGCCAGTTCCTTCAGGGAGGATGCGAGGTATATTCCCTTCATAGCCACCACCGGTGATATGAGCCAACCCCTTGATTAATGACAGAACTGGCTTGAGTTCATGGTAATAGCAACGATGCGGCATCAGCAATTCCTCTCCCAGGGTTTTCCCTAGCTGAGGATAGAATTTATGTAAATGGGAAGGGTCGTCATCTATTCCGAAGACCCGCCGCACTAAAGAATAACCATTAGTGTGCAGCCCGGAAGAGGGTAAGCCAAGGGCTACGTCGCCCGGCACTATGGAGCTGCCATCGATAATCCTTTTCTTTTCAACCACACCAATGACAAAGCCCACTAAATCATAATTTTCCGGGGAATAAATACCAGGCATTTCAGCGGTTTCACCACCAACGAGAGAGCAATTAACTTCCCTGCAGGCGCGAACTATGCCGGTAACAATGCTTTTCACCTGCTCAGTGTGGAGCTTATCCATGGCGATGTAATCGAGGAAGAAAAGTGGGGAAGCACCACAACAAAGAATATCGTTAACGCAATGATTGACGATATCAATGCCTACGGTGTCATTTTTAGCTAAGAGGGAAGCGATTTTGAGCTTAGTGCCTACTCCATCAACGCTGGAGACCAATACAGGTTCTTCATATCCTTTAAGCTGGAACAGATTACCGAAGGAGCCGAAATTTAACACCTCGGGGTGGAAGGTGGTTTTAGCCTCTTGGGCAATGAATTTCTTTATCTTATTGGCTACCCCGATATTGACCCCGGCGAGAGCATAGGTTTGTTTATTTCTGGCTTGCAATCATTTCCTCTTCAAGTTTCGCTTCCAGGGCAAGCTTGTCCATTCCCATCTGCACCGGGATAGGATAGTCACCGGTAAAGCAAGCAAGGCAGAAAATATCCCTGGGTAGGTCAACAGCTTCAATTAAGCCATCGAGACTGAGATAGCCAAGAGAATCAACACCAAGGTAATCCTTAATCATGGGAACATCCTTTTGAGCAGCGATAAGCTCCCATTCCCTTGCCATATCGACTCCCAGGAAACAAGGATGGCGGATAGGGGGAGCACAAATACGAAGGTGAACTTCCCTGGCACCGGCTTTCCTGAGCAAACTGACCACGTGTGGGGTGGTAGTGCCACGCACAATGCTATCATCAACAACAACCAGACGTTTCCCTCTGATAATCTCAGCCAGAGGATTGAATTTCAGTTGAACTCCAAGTTCCCTTAATCTTTGGTCGGGTTCAATGAAAGTGCGCCCTACATAACGGTTTTTCATTACTCCTTCACAAAATGGGATGCCTGAAGCATTAGCGTAGCCACTGCCAGCAGCAGTAGCAGAATCAGGCACACCCATAACAAGGTCAGCATCAACTGGATATTCCCGCACTAGCATCTCACCCATAGCTTGCCTTGCTTTATACAGCAACTTGCCTGCAATGACGCTGTCCGGGCGAGCAAAATAAATATACTCGAAGATACACAGCGCCTTTTTGCCACTTTCCTTCTTGAAAGTTTTCATCCCATCTCGGTCAATAATCACAATTTCACCAGGTTCTATGTCCCTCAAAAATTGCGCACCTATATGGTCTAAAGCGCAGCTTTCTGAAGCGATGACCCACCCACTGTCAATACTTCCTAAACAAAGAGGACGCACGCCCATAGGGTCACGAATTCCGATAAGGTTATCATGACTCATCAGTACCACGGAGTAAGCTCCCTGAAGACGTGCCATAGCATGCCTAATCCTCTCCCCCCAATTCTTGCCTGGAGAGGCTAAAATCAGGTTAGCAATCACCTCAGAATCGGTAGAGGTATCAAAACTATAGCCACCCTCTTGAAGTTCATCACGGAGCGGCTTAGCATTAAGGATATTGCCATTATGGGCTAAAGCAAGTGTCAATTCTTCTGCTCTTGCAAGAATAGGTTCAGGATTGGCAGGTTGTCTTGAACCAGCGGTGGAATAGCGGTTATGCCCGATGCCAATATAGCCGCTAAGCTGGGTAAGATTACTTTCGGTGAAAACTTGAGAAACCAGACCCATTTTCCTATGTGTCTTTATTTCGCGTCCATCACTAACGGCGATGCCAGAGCTTTCCTGTCCACGATGCTGGAGAGCAAAAAGAGCGAAAAAGATAAGACGCGCTATGTCTACCTGCGAACTGTAGACTCCGAAAACACCACAACTTTCGTGTAGCAAAATCGCCTTCCTGGGCTAAATTATAATTGCCTTTACCCCCCCAGTCAATTCGCCAAGATAGCTGATGAATCCCGCCTTTGAAAAACTTCTTGCTCTTGACACTTGTATTTCGTATAATAACGTTTTATATTTTGACACAATGAGTTAATATCTACGGGGAAGTGCAAATGGTAACAGAAAAGAAAACTGTCACACAACTTAAACGTAAAGAGGGTGATACTGGCTCTACGGAGGTCCAGGTGGCGTTCCTTACTGAGAGGATAAAACAACTAACAGAGCATCTTCAGGTGCATATTCATGACCAACATTCTCGACGTGCCCTTTTCAAACTGATAGGGCAACGCAAGCGACTACTAACATATCTTGGCAAGAGAAAACCTGAGCAATATCATTCTCTCATCGCTGAGTTAGGCTTAAGGAGATAACGTGTCTCATAGAGTAGAACAGGTAATAGCAGGCAGGAATCTTATTATTGAAGCAGGGAAGTTCGCTCAACAAGCTAATAGCTCTGTTACCGTTCGTTATGGAAATACCGTTACTTTAGTCACTGTTTGCGCTAAAAAAGAGGAACAGGAAGAGGAAAGAGACTTTATACCCCTGACGGTAGACTATGAAGAAAAGCTTTATGCCGCTGGTAAAATACCAGGGAGTTTTATCAGACGCGAAGGTAGACCTAGCGAGGAGGCAACATTAAATAGTCGGCTCATTGACCGCTCTCTACGCCCTCTTCTTTCCAAAGATTTTAACCATGCGCTACAGATCATTGCTGTAGTGCTTTCCGCAGATAAGGAAAACAATCCCAATACATGCGCTCTCATCGGCGCTTCAGCAGCTCTACTCATTTCAGACATCCCATTTTATGGACCAATCTCAACAGTCCATGTTGGCTATATAGACAATAATATGATGTTGAACCCTACATTTACTCAGATTGAAGACAGCTTGTTTGACCTGGTTGTCGTCAGTAGTAAAGATGCAATAGTAATGGTGGAAGCAGGTGCTAGGGAGGCTTCTGAAGACCTAATAATGGAGGCAATTAAATTTGGTCATGAAGCTAACCAGGAGATTATCGAGCTTCTGGAAAAGCTGGTGCAGGTTTGTGGCAAGCCAAAGATAGAACCCGCGGCAAAGGAAGTTGCTCCTGAACTATTAACTCAGGTTTCTTCACTGGTTGAGGATGAATTAAGTCAAATTTTGGAGCAAACAAAGGAAAAAACGCAACGGGAACAAGCTCTAGCTCAAGTAAAAGAAGACCTAAAACAAAAATTAATTGATTCCTTTCCCGAAAAAGAAATTGAGCTAGCCTTTGAAACCAAGCTCAGAGCAGTAGTGAGAAAAATGGTCTTGGAGAAAAAACAACACTTGGATGGTCGTAAAGCCGACCAGATTCGCCCCATCAGTAGTGAAGTTAGCCTTTTGCCACGTACTCATGGTTCAGCATTATTTACTCGGGGAGCAACACAGGTATTAACGGTCACTACTTTGGGCTCTATTGGGCAGGAACAGCTGTTGGATGGTCTGGGATTAGAGGAAACCAAGCGATTCCTACATCACTACAACTTCTCTCCATTCTCCACAGGGGAGGTAAAGCGGGTAGGTTCACCGGGAAGGCGAGAAATTGGACACGGTGCTTTGGTAGAACGAGCTATCGCGCCAGTATTGCCTGTAGAAGAGGATTTTTATTACACTATTCGTTTAGTTTCCGAGGTTTTCAGTTCTAGTGGGAGCACCTCCATGGCAAGTGCTTGCGCCTCAAGTCTATCGTTAATGGATGCCGGTGTGCCAGTTAAAGCACCCGTAGCTGGAATAGCTATAGGACTCGTTACCGATGAAAACCAATATGTCCTGCTAACTGATATAGAGGGAATGGAAGACGCCTACGGCGATATGGATTTCAAAGTTGCCGGCACAACTGAAGGAATCACCGCACTACAACTTGATATCAAACTTAAGGGAATCGAACATCGAGTCCTCTCCGAAGCGGTGGAACAAGCGCGGCAGGCTCGCTTGGAAATACTGAGTAAGATGCACGAGACATTAAGCACCAGCCGCTCCGAACTTAGTCCATACGCCCCAAGGATGCACCAGATGACCATCGACCCAAGCAAGATTGGTTTTGTCATTGGCACCGGGGGCAGAACCATCAGGTCTATCATTGAGGAGACCAAGGCAACCATAGACATTAAGAACGATGGCACTGTGCTTATTGGGTCTCTTAGCGAAGAAGGAGCCCAAAAAGCAATGGACAGGATTAAGAATTTAACCCAGGATATAAAGCTGGGCGAGATATATACTGGCAAAGTAACCCGAGTGCTAAACTTCGGGGCCATGGTGGAGATCATTCCTGGCAAAGAAGGATTAGTGCATATTAGCGAACTTGCTCCTCACTATGTTCCCAAAGTTGAAGATGTGGTTAAGGTCGGCGACGAAATAACGGTCAAGGTAATCCAAATCGATGAACTAGGTAGAATAAATCTATCCCGTAAAGCGATATCTGAAGGACTTTCTCAACCATCCAATGTTAGGATAGAGCCTTCCTCATCACCAAAGCGATACGGGCAAGGGGAAACAAGGCAACGTTACCCTGGTCGGCGTGAAAAGGATAATACATGACCTGATTGAAACAAAGCGTTAGCAAGGTGAAGAAATGGAACCAATAAGAGTGGTAGTCAATGGTGCCCTGGGTAGGATGGGACAGGAGATAATCAATGCTATCGCCCAAGAGGACAAGATAGTGCTGGTAGGTGCTGTAGAGAAAGAGGTGACTCAAAGGTATCTTCCTATAGTGGGGATGGTGGTTCGTTTTTCAACTAACCTGGATTCTATTTTGGAGCAATGTGATGCTAATGTTTTGGTAGATTTCACCACTGCTGAAGCATCCATGGCAGCAGCCCGTATTGCTGCTAAAAGAAAGGCTAACTTAGTTATAGGCACCACCGGGCTCTCGGAAGAAAACGTCGCCGAAATCGACCAGTTATGCCAAAATTCTGGCATTGGAGCGGTTGTGGCGCCTAATTTTTCTTTATCGGCTGCTGTTTTGACCAAGCTAGCAGAACTTGCTGCCAGGTTTTTCGACTACGCTGAAATTATCGAAATGCATCACGCTAAAAAAGTCGATGCCCCTTCAGGAACAGCGATAAATACAGCAAACGCTATGTCAAAAGCTCGCGGCAAACCTTTCACCTACCCCAAAACAGAAACAGAGGTAATTCCTAATACCAGAGGAGGACAAATAGAAGGGATAGCCGTTCATAGCTTGAGGTCACCAGGGTTTATGGCCGCGCAGGAGGTTATATTCAGTGGAGCAGGACAAAGATTAAGTTTGCGTATTGAGGCAATAAGTCGTGAGGCATATATGCCAGGCGTCATCCTCGCCATCAAAGAAGTAGTAAAGCGAAAGGGATTGATTTACGGATTAGATTCGCTACTAGAAAAGCTGTAAGGGGCCTTATTATGGAAGGATTCAATGTAGCTATTGTAGGTGTAACGGGGTTTGTGGGACAGGAATTTATCAGGATACTCGAAGAGCGAGACTTCCCTGTGGGCGAATTGCGCCCTTTAGCCTCTGAGCGCTCAAGTGGCCTAGAGATTTTCTTTCGGCACCGTCAACTTGAGGTGCAAGAGGCTACCTCGGAGACTTTTCGTGATATCGATATTGCCTTTTTCTCCGCTGGCGCTGATGTTAGCCTACAACTATGCCCTGTAGCTGTTAAAGCTGGGGCGGTAGTCATCGATAATAGCACTGCTTTTAGATTGGAACCTTCGACCCCCCTTGTGGTCCCCGAGGTAAATCCTGACGATATAAAGCAACACAACGGGATAATCGCCAATCCAAATTGTTCCACAATCCAGCTGGTAGTAGCTCTCTATCCGCTCCATAAAGCTAACCCGATAAAACGGGTCACCGTATCCACCTACCAAGCGGTATCAGGGGCCGGTTCTGCCGCCGCACATGAACTAACTCGGGAAACAAAGCTAATCTTAGAGGGTCGTAGCGTATGCCCTCATGTCTTCGCTCATCAAATAGCATTTAATGTGTTACCAGAGATAGACGTCTTCTTGAGCAATGGCTATACTAAAGAAGAATGGAAAATGAACGAAGAAACAAGGAAAATAATGCATTCAAAGGATATAGTTGTCTCAGCCACTTGTGTCAGGGTCCCTGTCTGGTTTGGGCATAGCGAAGCAGTCAATGTGGAATTTACTTCGCCTATCTCTGCCAAAGAAGCAAGGAAGCTACTGGACAAATCACCTGGAATCAAGGTGCTTGATGACCCTAGCGTTAGTTGTTATCCGCAACCGTGGGCAGCATCAGGGTCAAACCATGTATTTGTAGGCAGAATTCGAGAAGATATTTCTTGCCCCAATGGTTTAGTCATGTGGGTGGTGGCTGACAATTTACGCAAGGGGGCTGCTTTGAATGCTGTTCAGATTGCTGAAGAAGGGATAAAGAGAGGATGGATAGCGTCTAAAAGGAGTGTAGCGGCTTAAATGAATAAGCTAGGACGCTTGCTCACTGCGATGGTCACTCCGTTCAATGCTGACGGAAAGGTTGATTATCGACAAGCGCAGAATTTGGCTCAAGCTTTGCTTGACTCCGGCAGCGATGGAATACTGGTCTCCGGCACCACCGGCGAATCTCCCACCCTTTCTGTCGAGGAGAAACTCCGGCTTTTTGCTGAGGTTAAATCCCAGACAGCTAGCAAGGGCACAATTGTCGCTAGCACAGGCAACTACAACACCAAGGAAAGCCAACAACTAACTAAAGAGGCTGAAAAAATAGGCGTCGATGCTTGTCTGCTAGTAGTTCCTTGCTACAATCGACCGACCCAAGAAGGTTTGTTCCAACATTTCAAAGCCATAGCTTCGGCTACCACCCTGCCTTGCATCCTTTATAACGTTCCTTCTCGCACCGTTACCAGCATCACTGCTGATACCGTAATCAGGCTAAGCCAGATCGACAATATTGTCGGTATAAAGGAAGCTAGTGGCAATCTTAACCAGGTCACCAAGATTATCCAGGGAACGAAAGATGATTTCCTGGTTTACAGTGGTAACGATAACGACACCCTCCCTATACTGACTTTGGGAGGATACGGCGTTATCAGCGTTGCCTCTCATCTGGTGGGAAACCAAATAAGCGAGATGATGCAGAAATTCCTGAACGGCAGAAACGAAGAGGCAGCTAGCATCCACCGCAGACTACTGCCTTTAATAGAAGCTTTGTTCATTGTTCCCAACCCCATGCCGGTTAAATATGCCTTGAATTACCTTGGGTTTCATGTAGGCAAACCACGATTGCCCCTTGTTGAGCCAGACAGAAAATCAGCCGAGGTTATTCAGGCAACCTTGAAAAACTACAAGATCGATCTACCCATACCCCAAATTAAATCACAAGCACTAAAATCTAAATCCTGAACAAATCCCAATATCCAAATTCAAAACTGAATTTAGTAGCCATCAGCTTTCAGCTATCAGCCTTCAGTTAACCGCTGACTACTGGTTACTGACCGCTGAGTGCTGTTTGAAATTGTTTAGTATTTAGAATTTTTAAAAGGTAGGCCTCACCTTTATCATCTGCTCCCGCCTTGAACCCACTGAAACCAAATTGATGGGGCAACAAAGTAGTTCCTCAAGCCTGGCTAAATAACGGCGAGCCTCTGAAGGAAATTGTGCAAAATCACGGATCCCATCAATCGGCCCCTTCCAACCAGATAGCTCTTCATAAATAGGCTGGCATTTCTCCAACACAGCGATGTCACCGGGAAAGGAATCCAGTATCTCATTATCAAGCCTATAAGCGGTGCATATTTTGATGGAGGGGAAACCGTCAAAGGTATCAAGGTGAGTTAAAGCCAGTTCGGTAAAACCATTTACCTCGACACTAAATCTAGCAGCTACAGCATCGAACCAGCCACACCTCCTTGGTCTCCCTGTAGTAGCACCATATTCATTAGCCTTTCTTCGTATCAATTCACCAACTTCGTCTTTTAGCTCGGTAGGCATAGGACCACTGCCAACCCTGGTAATATAGGCTTTAAACACACCAACAATGTGATTGATTTCCATGGGACTTATTCCCACTCCCAGGGGTCCTCCCCCGGCCAATGGCGACGATGAGGTAACATAAGGATATGTACCGAAATCAGGATCAAGCAATGTCCCCTGAGCACCTTCTAATAAAATCAGCCCACTATTCCTAATCGCCTCCCGAATTATGGGACCAATATCTCGAACAAAAGGACGCAGCTTATCCCCATAATGGCAATATTGCTCAAACACTTCATCCACTGACAATGGTGACTTCCCATACACCTTGCAAAGAACAGCGTTCTTGAATTCCAGGATTGAGCTTAGACGGTTCCGAAAAGCATCTTTATTTAGCAAGTCTCCAGTGCGTATCCCCATGCGTGCTATCTTGTCACTAAAGGCAGGACCAATTCCCCTTCGCGTAGTGCCTAAAGCCTTGCCACCCCGCCTTTCCTCCTCCAAACCGTCGAGAAGAATATGATACGGCATAATGAGGTGAGCACGGTCACTTATGAAAAGATGGCTGGTATCGACACCATGTTCTTGAAGATTGTTTATTTCCTCAAGAAAAACCGGGGGGTTAACCACCACGCCATTGCCCACGATGCAAGTTGTATGCGCACGAAAAATCCCTGCAGGCACAAGATGTAACCGGAACTCGCCATAAGGATTAATCACAGTGTGTCCAGCATTGTCCCCTCCCGAGAAGCGAGCTACCATATCTGCTTTCTCAGCGAGGAAATCAACTACCTTTCCTTTCCCCTCATCACCCCACTGCCCTCCTACAATAACGACAACAGCCATTCACACCTTCCTAGGCACTAATTCGCCATAGATGAACTAACCTTTGAACCACAGTGACATAAACAAGGACTGCCAAAATCAATAAAGCGATGACTATCTGATTTACCATCAAGCCTATCGCTAATACTATAACCCTTTCCGCTCTGGTAAACAAACCTATCTTGCACTCCAATCCAAGCCCCTCAGCCCTTGCTCTTACATAGCTAACCAGAAAGGAACCAATCAAAACAGCAACAATGAGCACAACTTCCAGAGTGCTCCCCTCCAGCATATACCAAACCAGGAGACCACAAAATATCGCTGCTTCAGAAATGCGGTCAATTGTGGAATCAAGAATAGCACCAAACTTCCTGGTTTGCTTAACGAATCTAGCCAGCGCTCCATCAAGGAGGTCAAATAATCCGGCAACTAAAATTAACACTCCGCCAAGCAAAAAATGCCCGGTGGCAATGACATATGCAGCACCGATGCTTATAGCTAATCCTATAAAGGTAAGAACATCAGGCTTTATGCCACTTTTGCTCAAGATCCCCATTATAGGATTGGTAATGCGTGCCGCTAAATTTGCTCTAATTTCCACTAAATTGGGCATCTTTGCTATTCCTGACTAATCTATCATCCTTTTCCTAGTGAGATAAACCACTTCTTCCCATTCGCTCCCATCGAGGAGTTCAGGGATAAATTAGTTAGCGGGATGTCTTTAGATGACAACACGGCTGGGCAAGGGGAATGGCTGCTTGAAATATTGAATCGCTCAGCAAGCTTCTGAGAATATAAATCCAATGAACCAGAACCTACTATTATCACCAAGGTTACCATCTAAGTCACCTGACTTCATCAGACCCATTAAGCCCGTCAAGTAAGGCAACTTAGTAGCGATGTTTAACTTTGTTAAGCTACACTGTTTGTGGTTATTGTCTTTGCCGCAAAAACGACTTACCCTTTAGCCTTAACCAATTTTTGTTCAGGCAATGAGACTGGGCCCTCTTGCTTCTCTCCAGCAATAAACGCCTCAGTCTTTAAACGAGCTTCATCATCAGAATATTGAATTGGCGGAGATTTCATAAAGTAAGCCGAAGGTGCCACAAGAGTGCCACTTAGACCCCTGTCCAGAGCTAGTTTACAGCACCTTATGGCATCAATGACCACCCCTGCTGAATTAGGACTATCCCACACCTCCATCTTCACCTCCAGATTCAGTGGAACATCGCCGAAGGCACGACCCTCCATTTTCATATAGCAAAATTTGCGGTCAGTCAACCAGGGCACATAGTCACTGGGGCCAATATGGATATTATCAGCACCAATATCGTAATCTAATTGTGAAGTAACGGCATTCTCCTTGGAAATCTTCTTAGATTCAAGACGCTCTCGCTCCAGCATATTATAGAAATCAGTATTGCCCCCGATGTTCAACTGATAAGTTCGCTCCAGTTTGACACCACGGTCACGAAAAAGTCTAGTTAATACACGATGCGTGATTGTGGCACCAACCTGAGACTTAATATCGTCGCCGATGATAGGCAATCCCCTCTCAGCAAAGCGGGTTTGCCAGTAACGCTCACGAGCAATAAAAACAGGTATGCAGTTGATAAAACTGCAGCCAGCAGTCAATATCTGCTCTACATACCATTTAGTTGCCTCTTCACTACCCACCGGCAAATAATTAATCACCACATCAGTACCAGTATTTCGGAGGATGCTCACCACATCAGCAGTTGAACCTGGCGCCTTAGTGATAATCCGAGAAAGATACTTCCCCAACCCATCGTGGGTCATGCCACGTTCAACCTTTACTCCTGTCTTGGGTACATCACAAAACTTAAAAGTGTTATTAGGCGGAGTGAAAATAGCTTCAGCCAGATCCTTGCCTACTTTGTTTCTATCAATATCAAATGCAGCTACAAAATTTATGTCAGATATATGATAGCCACCCAGATTGACATGCATCAAACCGGGAACAAATTCATCCTCTTTAGTATTTTTGTAGTACTGAACGCCTTGAACCAGTGAACAGGCACAATTACCAGCGCCTATGATGGCCACATTTATTGTTCCCATGGCAACAAACTTAGCAGAACTTTACGATCAAAATCCCCGCCAGCCACACCCATCCTTCGCTTGACTTTGACAGATTCCCTACAAGACTTTAAGCCTTACCGATCCTGAATACCTTGGTTCTACATACAGAGCAGGTGCCCCTGACTGCTGGTCTTCCATTCTTAAGAGTAACAGAAACAGGATTTGCAATGTCCCTCTTCGCTCGACACTTGAAACAATACGCCTTCATCCCGATTACCTCCTTTCTCATTAATTATCGTCTACCTACCATATCCGATTAGATAAAGCAATGTCAATACCTTGTTTGAAAGAGCCCAGGTTATTTACCCGAGGCTTGCTCCGTCAATTTGAGCAACTCTACCCCGCGCTCAATGGAATCATCATAGTGAAAGCTGAGTTGCAGAGTGTGCTTTAGCCCTAAATGCAAAGCAAGTTGTCTTTGCAAAAAAGAGCAGGCAGAGTTGAAACCAGCTATCATCTCTTTTTTATCAGATTCATTCCCTAAAATACTGACGAATACTTTGGCATGCCTCAGATCGGATGAAAGTTGAACCTCTGTCACCGAGACGAGTTCCTTTAGCCTCGGGTCATTTACCTTGCGCTCAAGCAAGGTACTGATTTCCTGCTTGATGACCTTGCTCAATCGCTGTTCACGCCTGTTCATAATTAGCCTTAAGCCGGTAATTAATCTCCAGAAAATTACTTTTAGTCTACTCTTTGCTTCTGGTAGAGCTCAATAATATCACCAACGGAGAAATCGTTAAAATTCTCCATGCCCACACCGCACTCAAATCCAGCACTTACCTCAGTAACATCTTCCTTAAAACGCCTCAGACTGGAAACACGCGATTCATAGAGCACTTTGTTTCCCCGCAATATTTTAGCCTGAGCATCCCGCCACATTCTGCCGTCCCTAACATAGACACCAGCAACTTTACCTTGCCGACCACCGTCAAAGACAGCCCGCACCTCAGCACGTCCACCAATCACATCCACGTAAGTAGGCTCAAGCATCCCTTTCAATGCCTTGTCTATATCCTCTATTAGCCTATAAATTACATCGTAAAGCCGAATGCTTACTCCTTCAGCCTCAGCTAATTGCTTTGCTCCAGGAGATAGACGACTATTAAAACCAATAACAATCCCTTTTGAAGCTGCAGCTAGAAGTACATCGCTTTCCGTGATGCTGCCGCTACCAGCATGAATAATATTAACCGCCACTTTTTCTGAACTTAGCCGTTCTAGAGAATTCCTCACCGGCTCAATGCTTCCATACACGTCAGTTTTCAAAACCACATTAAGCTCTTTTATCTGCCCCTTGTCTATCTGGCGAGAAAGAGCGGTTAAGCTCAGCGGAATTTGAGGCACGGTAGCTTCCTGCCTTTTCACAATACTTTGTGCTTCATGTTCATCGGCAGCCACTTTGAAAATATCTCCCGACTTTGGCACACCACTTAACCCAAGTACTTCCACCGGGGTTGATGCTTCAGCTTCCCTAATTTGCTGGCCTTGTTCATTAAACATGGCTTTAATTTTGCCCCAGACATTGCCAGCTACTATGACATCACCTACTTCAAGGGTGCCGTTCTGAACTAGAAGAGTAGCCAAAGAACCTTTGGTCCTATCTAATCTGGCTTCGATAACTGCGCCCTCAGCAGCACGCTTGAGATTGGCTTTTAGCTCTAATATATCAGCAACGAGGAATATGTTCTCCAACAAATCTGATATTCCCTCCCCTTTCTTTGCCGAGATGGGAACACAGACAATATCACCACCCCATTCTTCGATGATCACCCCCAGGTCAGCAAGCTGTTGTTTCACCAGGTCAGGATTAGCATCGGCCTTGTCAATCTTATTGATAGCTACTATTATGGACACTTTAGCAGCTTTAGCATGGTCTATAGCTTCCACAGTCTGAGGCATAACACCATCGTCAGCAGCAACCACCAAAACCACAATATCAGTCACCCTCGCTCCACGAGCCCTCATCGCCGTAAAAGCTTCATGCCCTGGAGTGTCCAGAAAGGTAATCTTACGCTCATCAAGTGTGCATTGATAAGCACCGATATGCTGAGTGATAGCTCCCACCTCGCGAGCAGTTACATTGGTCTTTCTGATAGCATCCAGCAGGGTTGTCTTACCATGGTCGACATGCCCCATGACAGTGACTACTGGGGGGCGAGTTTGTAACTTCTTCCCCTTTGCCTTGCCAACATGCGCCATGCTCTTTGGTTCTGTTTCCCGCTGAGCCTGGTAGCCAAAATCCGTGGCTACTGCAGCTATAGTATCGAAATCAATAGCTTGATTGACATTGACCATAATACCTTTCCTCATAAGTTGCTTGATGACTTTTACCGGCTCAACCTGAAGCATATCAGCAAGCTGCTTTACAGTGAGAGAAGATGGAACCTCAATTCGCGGCAAAGTCGGTGTTGTGCCTTTCTCTTTTCGCTCGCTCTTCGATTTCTTACCCTTCAAATTTAGCTTCCTCCACTGAGGCTGTCGCCATAATTTACCAAAACCTGGCGATTCTCAGCCCTAATTTTTGTTCGTAAAGCATGTTCTAAATGATTCCCCCTAAAGCCCTCCTCCCAGCAATTCTTCCGAGCACATAGATAAGCACCGCGCCCCGGTTTCTTTCCCGATAAATCCATCTCAACAGTCCCGCTATTGGTGCACACCAGGCGAATCAAGTCTTTTTTATCCTTCTTCTGCCGACAAGCAATGCAAGTGCGCTGAGGTATATGTTTATTCCTCATACTCCTCTTCAAAGCGAGGTTTTCTCGCTTTGCCTTTAGCTTTAGGTTTGCCCTTAGCTTTGGCTTTGGCTTTAACTTTGCCTTTAGCTTTGGCTTTAACTTTGCCTTTAGCTTTGCCTGATTTCGCCTCCTCCTTCAAAGTCTCAACTTTTCCTGCCTCCGGCAAAATATCCTCGGCAAAACGAATTGCCACCTCCTCCTTGATTGCCTCAGAGGAAACTTCAGCAACAGCTGGAAATGAGACAGGCTCTGATACCTCAAGCCCATCTACAGCCACAGGTACTTCCTCTTTTGCTTCTTCTTTAACAACCTCAACAACCTCTTCCTCTGCCAGTTCCTTGCGGATGGCTTCCATCACTTCAGCTTTTTCCGCTTCCGCCGCAGAAACACTCTTGATATCAATCCGCCACTTGGTAAGCCTCGCCGCTAGCCTGGCATTTTGCCCTTCCTTGCCTATAGCCAGAGAAAGCTGCCTATCAGGCACAACAACTGTAGCCACCCTTCCCCCTTCATTGAGTTCAATACTCGCCACTTGAGCAGGACTAAGAGCGTTAGTGATGAACTCTTTGGGATCAGCGTCCCAGGAAATTAAATCTATTTTCTCATTATTCAGCTCCTTGATAATGTTCTGTAGCCTGATACCTCGAGCTCCAAGACAGGATCCTATCGGGTCAATTCCCTCTTGCGAAGTTGATATCGCTACTTTGCTCCGCTGCCCTGGCTCTCGAACTATCGCTTCTACCCCCACAGCGCCATTGTGAACTTCAGGAATTTCTAGCTCAAAAAGACGACGAAGTAAGTTGGGATGAGTCCGCGAAACTACTATCTGCGTCCCCCTACTCCCCTGAATTATTTCTAGAAGGTAGAGTCTAAGTCGCTGTCCCACTCT
>JABUBO010000050.1_pt1 | contig 30715 bp, 32 predicted proteins | sample 7240361 | NCBI WGS metagenome assembly JABUBO01 (sample SAMN07256346, study PRJNA390944) | subsurface metagenome | isolation source: Methane hydrate marine sediment | place: Pacific Ocean: Eastern North Pacific, ODP site
AATGTAAAAAAATTAGGGGGCGAAAAAAATAAAATATTGTACTAACTGTGGAGAACAAATTAAAAGAAATGCAGTGATTTGCAAATATTGTGGAGCAAAACAAGCGACCGGAAAAAAATTTATACAAGGAAAAGACGTAAGACTTTACTTGATTTATAGTATAATATTATTATTTATTGGTATTTTCATATTGTTATTGACTTTTTTTTTTGGTCCTGAACCTGGTGTGCGAGCAATTTATTTCTATGAAATGAGGTTTTTTTCATTAATGTTAATAATACTTCAGAGTATATCCATAATTGCATATTTTAGTTGTCCTGAAATTACATATGGAATGATAAGAATTTTAAGAAAAACCAAAAATGAAGAAAATAAACTAATACGCCTGGGTAGGAATATACAGATTTATTGGTTTGTTTTTGTGATTATTTTAATGGTAATTTTTGTTATAACTACGATTATCGTTAACCTTTAATTTGGGACTTTCCTTCTTATTAAACATGCTATTGTTTATTGACTCTTGCTCTTGATTTAATAATAATTTGCTCGCACTCTCACTATTGAAAAGGTTTAGAAAATCTCACGGATCTTAAATCTTTATACCTAAATAATAATCAAATATCAGAAATTAAAGATTTAGAAAATCTGAGAAACTTAAGAACCCTTACTTTAGACCATAATCAAATTGCAGAAATCAAGGGGTTAAAAAAATTAACATTGCTAAAGAGTTTAGAACTCCAGATAAATAAAATTAAAAAGATTAAAGGATTTGAAAAATTGAGAATTTTAGAAAGTCTTGGACTTGCTGCAAATAACATTTCAGAGATAGAGGGTTTAGAGAATCTGGTAAATTTAAGAATAATATCGTTCGCTTCAAATAAAATATCAAGGATTAAAGGGTTAAGTAATCTTAAAAAATTAGAAAAATTGCATCTGCACAATAACCAGATTTCAGAAATCAAAGGATTAGAGAATCTTAAAAATTTAGAAAGGTTATATCTTTATGATAATTACATTTAGAAATCAAAGGAATAGAACATTTCAATAAATTGGAACAGTTAACTCTCTCTAACAATCAAATTACAGAGACTAGCGAAATTAACAAACTTATAGAATTTCAAAATCTAAAATATGTAAATTATGAAGGAAATCCCGTTTTTTCAAAAATCGCAAGATGGCGCTATCTTGATAAAACGCCATCTTGATAATTTGGTTGAACAAAAATTAGTATTTATGTCATAGGTTAAATATAGTGATTATTATAGTAGAATGAAATATTATCGAGCAACTGCTAAAAATTTTAATATTAAAATACCAATTGCAATTTATTAAACAAAAAATAATACAGATTGTTTATTTAAGTGATATAATTTGATTTATAAAGTTTAATATGAAATCTGTTAAAAAATCTACCAGTTTCTCATCAGATTCAAATATCTCAGTATAAATTACATGTCTGTGAACTATGCTATCAATTAAACTAAGAAGGATTTTTATTTTTTGATCAAATTTATTTATAGATTTTTCTTTTTCTTTGAAAATATGTTTTAATTTGATGAGAATCTGATTTATAAAAGGATCGATAAACTCTGTGTAATTTTCAGGATGATTCTTATTTGACAAAAAAACTATTTCCATTGCTGAAATCAATTGTTTATTTTTTCTGTGTTGTAGGACATATTCAGTCATTATTTTTTTTACTAAATTAGGAAAGTCTTTAGGTTTAAGTCCTAAAATAAGGTTTTTATCCATTATTTTTTCATATTCTTTTTGACTAATTGCTCGGACAATATCAGCTTTTCCCCTAGGAAAATATATATTTTGTTTTTTTTCCTTTTTTGGTTCTTTTTAAAGTTTCTACGAGATGATAATTGCCTTGAAGTTCTACAGATCTAAGTTTTTTTAACCTTGAGAGTTCTTTCAATTCATGAATTTGATTATAGGCAAGTATTAGAAATTCCAAATTTTTTAGATTTTTTAAGTTTTTAATTTCCGAAATTTGATTATGTTCAAGGTTCAATTTTTTTAAGTTTTTTAGGTTTTTAAGACCTTTAATTTCCCTAATCTGATTTTTTAATAAATTTAATTCTTCTAAATTATTTAGGTTTTCCAGTCCCTTGATCTCCGAGATTTGATTAGAATCCAGCCGCAATTCTTTTAGATTTTTTAGATTATCTAAGTTTTTAATTTCATTTATTTGATTTTGCCTTAGACTTAGAGATTTTAGATTTTTTTGATGCTCCAGACCGCCAATAGAGATAATTTTGTTAAATATTAATTCTAATTCCTCTAATTGTGTTAGATTTTCTAGACCCTGTATGTGTTCTATATTATTATGACTTAAATCCAATTTCTTTAGATTTCTCAGAGTCTCAAGACCTTTTATTTCCGAGATCTCATCTCTTGAGAGCTCTAATTCCTCTAATTGAGTTAAATTCTCAAGTCCGTTGATTTTTTTAATCTTAAGAAAGCGAATCTTAAGTTTTTTTAACTCGGTTAATTTATCTAACTGATTAATCATTTTTATTTCTTTCATCGATTTAGTACCGCAACTAATCCAAAGCCCCGTTATCTTTTTTTTATCTCCAAAAGATGTTACATTATTCTCTCGTGGAAATTGACGCCGGATGCAACTTAATGCAAAGAATTGATAATATATATGGACAAATTCCTTAACTTGCGGGTCTGTAATTTTTAGTGCTTCATCCAGCACATATTCCATCTCTTCTTCGTTCAAATAATCCATATAGTTTTGATATCTTAAGTATTCCATTACTGGAAGATGCTCGCTTAAGAATCGTTCGGCGATCTCCTCTTTAAATACTTTTTTTGCCAAAGGATCCCCGACCTCGGTTAATTTCTCCAGCAACGGAAATGCTAGGTTTGAGTGAATCAAACGTGTATTATAATCATTTTCGAACCAAACTTGTAAATTAGAACAATGACCCCAGAATTCGATTTCTGGTGGAATGAGAGGTCCCTTCAATTTTGAGCCTTTTTCTAGAGAACGGTCTAGTCTTTCAGATGCCTCATCAACGGATTCAATCTCATCAAATAATTTTATTTTATCAATTGGTATATTTAATAAAAGAAATTTGCACTGATTGAAACGCTTTCCATCCACATAGATTACGGTTTCCTTGCCTTTCCTTCCTTCCTCTAATTTAAGGGAAATATATTGATTAACCTTAAATACATAAGAGACTTCTTTTGTCTTTTTCTTGATACTTACAGAAGACTCTCTGCCCGTCACTTTTCGCTCTTTCCCTCCTGAAAATTCAATATTTACTAAGAAAAGGTAATTTTTATTAATACAACCATTCTTAAGTAAATATTAACAATCTCAAATATTTAAGAATATATACTCATTAAAATAAGTGGTTTTTTTTTATATCCAAATTTCCATTTTACCATTTTTAAATAATTCTTCTTCTTTTTAAATCAAAATCTTTATAAGGAAAATATACTAAAATATAAAAAAAGATACATCCTTCTATAAAGCACCTCTTGGAGACATGTAAGGAAATAAATACAGAAAATATAATTAAATTATTTAAACAATATAATCTTGAAGCATATAAAATAGGGAAAATAATTGGTAAAAAAAAGCTTTATATATATAATAATAAAGAAGAAACTATATTATTTGATATGAGTAAATAAGATAATTTCATGAGTAAATAATTAGAAATTAAAAATTATAGGTATGATTGAGAAATTAGCTGAAAATATAAGAAATAATGTTGAGATAATCCAAAAACAATCATTAAATCATATTGTAGATTTTGTTAGGACTAAATCATATAAAAGTGAAAGGATTTACAGCGATTACGGTGAAGATAGTGCTTCTATTAAAGAAAATAAGAAATTATTGTTATTCACAACAGATGGACTTCGTTCCGAATTTGTTGAAAATTTTCCATATGGGGCAGGATTTAGTGCAATAATGGTAAGCGTTGACGATATTTATGCATGCGGAGGAACTCCTCTAGCAGCAAGTTTAGTGGTCAATTATAATAAAGAAAAAATTGGTAATGAAATATTTAGAGGAGCTTGCGAAGGTTCTCGAAAATTTAAAGTTCCAATTATTAGGGGACATACAAATCAAAACTCAGCGATTTGTTCTCTAGCAATAAGTATGGTTGGAGAAATAAAAAAGGAAGATTATATTTCTGCCGGAAATGCTCAAATTGATGATGACATAATTTTAATTGTTGACTTTGATGGAAAACCTGGGAAAGCCAGCAAATATTATTGGGATACGGCTACGTTTAAAACTTCTGAACAAATATTGTATTCAAGAAAAAGTATGAATGAAGTTGCGTCTAAACATCTATTAAACTCCTCTAAGGATATATCTAACGGAGGTATATTTGGAACACTTTATCAATTATTAACTTACTCAAAAGTAGGAGCTAAGATCGACATAGATTTAATTATTCTTCCAGAGCTTCTGAAAGATTTAAATTATTCAATTTTTGATTATTCTAAAATGTACTTAACTACTTCTTTCATAACTACATGCAAAGAAATTAATACAGAAGAGGTAATTAATTTATTTAAACGATATAATCTAAAAGCACATAAAATTGGAATAGTAATTAAAAAAAAAAAATTATATATATATAATAATAAGGAAAAAACAATTTTATTTGATCTATAGGTATGAAGTTATTTGTGAAAAATCGTATGAAATTTAATATCTCAAAAAGAGATTTATCGATCTTTATTATTCTACTTTTCTCATTTAATTTAATAAATTTATTATTTCTCAATTTTGATAATGTTAATTCATATGAAATTAATTTTAAAACTCAGAAAACTCCGAAAATTTCTCAATCTGAAGCGAGTGAAAACATAAGTGTAGAAATTAAAAGTTATAGTCAATTAATTTGGTTTAGTGGCAATATTGTAATAGAAACATCCAGTAATATAACAGGATTCTTAAAAATTGATTTATCAGACGGTTTAGGAGGAAGTTATTTTCAGAATTTACAGCAAATAATTCCAATTTCCAATACTTCTGAAAACGAAGTTTTTGAGATTCCAATAATCCCTCAGGTTTATCTATTCCCCGGAATGTATAATCTATCACTTATTATTAATTATATTCCAGTAATAGATTCTATAGATGAAGATACAATATTATCTAGCCATTTACAGATTAATGTTGGATTAGGACCTCCGATACTAATAATATTGATTATTATATTTGGAATATCATTTACATTAATTCTTACAAAAAGAGAAACGATAAAAGAAGAGATTTTAACCTATGAACCAGAAAAACAAATCGAAGCTGCATTAGATGCACCTCAAGGTAAGATTAAATGCCCAGAATGCAAAAAAATAATAAATGAAGGTTTAACATTTTGTCCAGAATGTGGGAATAGGATTCCAGAGTTCTTTAGATATCATCCGGAAACTCCTGGTCCTAGTTAGCTGTCTATGCAAATTGAATTATGAGCATTATTTTTAATTTAAAAAAATTTGTAAAGTATATTAAAAATGAATTTTAATTACAAAGGAATTATCTCCGTAATAGGGAGTAGTGAAATAGATTATGAAACCGCTGAAAAGGCTCGAAAAATTGGTCAATTAATTGCAAAGAATAGATATATTCTTGCATGTGGGGGAATGGGAGGAGTAATGGAGGCTGCCTGTAAGGGATGTAAAGAAGAGAATGGTTTAACTATCGGAATTTTACCGACAGGAAATAAATATAATGCTAATCCACATGTAGATATTAAAATTCCGACAGCGCTTGGACATGCAAGAAATACAATAGTTGCTTTAACAGGTGATGGAATTATAGCTATAGCTGGAAATGCTGGTACTTTAAGTGAGATCTGTTTTGCATGGGTATATAATAAACCAATTTGTGTATTAACTAATGTGAAGGGATGGTCATCTAAAATGGCAAATCAAAAATTAGATCATAGAAGAAAAGATAAAATTCATGGAGCTAATACACCAGAAGAGGCAGTAGAAAAGATTATTGAACTAATTGAAACTCATGAATGAAATATTCCAAAAATAAATTTGTAAAGTCCTAGGTATGATATTCCCTCTTTTTCTTCTTTTTACATGACGAAGACCACCCACCAGAACCTCCAATAGCATCAGCACCTGCAATTGCTGCCGCAATAATGAGAACAACAATTAGAATTATAACAACAAATATCAATAAAAAGCATAAGATTCTGAATGCAATAAATATCCAAAAATCATCTTTTATTTTTTTTGTCATTTTTGTACCTTATAACATAATGATTAAGGATATACTAATTAAATATATCATAGAAATTAGAATTACAATCCAATTAGTGATTGCCATGATAAAAATATAAAATTATAACACCAATATTATGCCTATTGCTATTAAAAGGAATTGAAGCCAAAAGTATCCAGCTGTAAGAAATTTATCCTTTAAGATAAGCCCTATTATTAATATAATTGCTGTTCCCCATACTGCTAAACTCACAAAAACATGAACATATATCGAAAAATCCGAAAGCCATATGAATATAGGAACGCTAAGGACTCCGGCAGTAAAAGCGAACATAAAATAAATAATGAGTCCAGAAATATTTTTTCCTTTCCGGGAAACAACGTAAAATATAACGAATAAACTAGCATTTAGGATAATCATTATAACATATATGGCACCAATATCCAATAATGACGCTATTTCTGTGAAAACTATGCCAAAAAGGATTTCACTAATTAACCAAATGAAAGATCCAATAAATATTGTTGGCATTACTTTTTGTAAAAATACTGTACGTTTAGAATCAGTAAGAATATATTTAGAGGCTATTTTTAACAATCCTAAAAATCTATTAAATTGATAATTAAATTATTATCATTCATGGATTTAAAAAGTTATTGTTCAAAAATTTTAAATTAATTTTTTTTAAAAAATACCAGTCAATAATTTAAATTTGTTTTTTTTATTTTATTATCATAATATAAATATAGGCGAAATTGTTTTATTAAAAATATATAGTTAAAAATTATAAAATAATAAGAAATGCAATATCTCAAAAGTGAAGAATTAGCAAAAAAGATTTTATTTACAGGTTTAGACTTCGCAGGAAAGAGCTCAATTATTCTTGCTCTACAGAAAGAATTTTCAAAGATAGCGATACTCAAACCTACTCGAGGCGCAGAGAGGAGTGTATTCACTTTTTTAGGATATGAATTTAGTACTTGGGACCTCGGAGGTCAACAGACTTACAGAATTAATTATTTGCGAAATCCGAGTAAATATTTTGATAAGACTGAAATTGCAATTTATGTAATTGACATTCAAGATTCTGCACGCTTTGATGATGCAATTAGATATTTGAAGGATGTTATTAAGCAATTTAAAGAACTCGAAATTGCACCTCCAATCTATATTTTCTTCCATAAAGTTGATCCAGCATTAATTAAAGAATCAAGGACAGATTTAAACAATTTAATATTAGGTCTTACTGAAAAAATTAATAATACCATAGAATATGAGAAAATTAATTTTTATGAAACATCTATTTATGATTTATATTCTATCATAGAAGCTATTTCAGAAATTTTACTTAATCTTTATCCAAAATCCAACCTTATTGATAGGACTCTTTCTGAATTTGGGAAAAAAATTAAGGCAGAAGGACTTATGATCATAGATGATAATTCATTACTTGTTGGGAGATATTACTCGAATGATGAAATTAAACAGATTTTAAGTGCAAGTTCTCCATATTTCCTAACATTACACGATAGGTTTAATGAGGCAGACATCGAAGGTTCTACAAAAAAAGAGGATGAGGGAATGGTTGTGCAAAGATTTGGAAAATATTTTCAATTTAAAGAAATTAAGTTCCGTTCTGATCCTGGGGGACGGTATTATCTGTTGATTGCGAAAGATACGTATGAATTTGATATAAATTTAACAAATGAATTTATTGAAATTTTCCAAGATATTTTTACAATTTAAAACAATAAAAACTCGTTTCTTCTATAAATTCGAATATATCTACATTTTTATTAGATTATTGAAGAAAAAATATATAACTTCTAATTATTATATTTCAGTTAGAGAAATTTTGTTTCTCCTTCATTAAAGTGTTCCATAATATAAGAACGATAAGGAAACTAAAGATTAGTGAGATTTGATTGATTATTTGCCCAAATTGTGGAAGCACCAACGAAGATAAGTCCCAATATTGCCGAAAATGCGGTTCATCAATTTCGAAAGTGTTTTCTCCACCAAAAGTAAAAATTCCGATCTTTAATTCTGTAAATAAAGAAATTGTTGGGGATAAACGAAAGAATAGAAATGATTTAAAAACGATTCAGAGAGATACTAAAGTACCCCTAAAACAAGTAGAGCAAAATAATATATGGACTCCAGATATTCCTGATAATGAGAAACATGATTTTAATTTCAAAGAAATACCAAAAATTTTAGAGATTGATGGATCTTCGATAAAAGAAGGAAAACCTACTTCAATATTACAAGAAATACCTCCACAACCCTTTTCACTTCAAAGTATTCCATTAACTTATAATAAAAAGCAATCTTCCCAAGTTCAAAATATTCAATCTCCAAAAAGAGAAGAGATATCTTCGGCAATGACGAATGCAATTCAAGCCCTTACAAAAAATCTTTCATCTAAAAAAAAGCCAATGAGAACTTTACCAAAATCTCTTAAAACTCAACAGGAAATAAAATATGAGGAAATCAGCTCCAACAATTTGGATGAAATATTAAAAAATATATCAAGATTAGATAAGAATATAGAAGCTTCGGCAATTATTAACCCTGATGGAGTGATATTATCTTCCGCACTTTCAGGAAGAGTAAATGACTCGTTGTTTGCCTCAATTGGAAAAACATTATCAGTATTAGGTAATGATATAGTTAATGCATTAAATACTGGTGCTTTAAAATCCGTTACAATTAATGGAACTCATGGAAAATTTAGTTTATCGCCAATAGTCAGTGATGTTCTTCTTTTAATTTTAAGTGGTCCGAAAGTGAAGGCAGGAATCATACATTTAGCTGTTAGCTTATTTAAAAAGAAATTTAAATCATATACGGAAAAGAAAAAATAATAATCTCTAATTGCTGAATTTTAAAATTTATTTGTTAAATTTTTTTGAATTGTTATATTAGTGATTATTTCATAAATAAAAAATTTTTCGTTGAAATCAAATTCTTGGATAAATCTGTTTAAATGAAAAATAGATACAATAGGAACTTGTATGTAACTTAACTTAACTTTATTCTCATTTAATGTTACAATCATTGGAATAAGTTTAAAGGGTATAAAACCTTTTATTTTTTGGAGCTCATTCTGATTTAAAAGTTTAGTTATTAATTTGGATATTACATCAGGATTTTTTATTAAGGCATGCATTCTTCTTGATTGGAGCTTTGATGCTTTATTAATTGCTGATAAATTATTTGTCCTACAATTCCAATGTTTTGCATCAATTAAAAGAATCAGTCTTCCCAACATAGCAATCACATCTATTTCATATCGTTTTTGATTAGTTTTTCGACTATAATTTGAATGGTCAGTAAATCTAAAGTTCTTAATAACTCTAAATTCATATTTATCAAAAATTCTTGAAATTAAGTCTTCAAACTCTTTCCAATTTAGTAATTTTGATAATTTTGAAATATCTATATCTAAATATTTTACAGCTTCTAAAATAAAAAGAGATTTTTTAACTTCAATATGACTTTTCCGGAATGTAAGCCCACAATTAGTAGATGTCAAAAAAATTTTTATTAATTCGATATCATTTTGTGAAAAATCCTCAAAAAAACCATAATCGATATTGATATAAATACCAAGATCTTGAAATTCAGAAGGTTCTAATTTACGGATATGATTATATATATGTCGAATAAATTTAGTAAGTTTTTCATACTTATCAGAAATTGAATTAACCATTAAATCTCGGAGATTAATTTTTAGAATAATAATTTAAGGATTAATTTTTTTAACTTTTTAATAATTTATAATACCAAGAGCTAAAACATTTATTAAATTTTTATCAAAGTTCTATTGATTGAAAAGGAGTAAAACATGAAGGATAAAAAGCTACAAGATGAGTTTGAATTAGTTAAAGATTTAATCCCAAACGTCATAAATAGTAAATTAGAGATTGTTAAATTTAAACCTGAAGCAATTATCAATTCATTATTACTTGAAACAGCCGCAACAAGAATGGAGGCTACCCTTATTACTCTGGATGTAATAAGAAAGATAATCTCTGCAAATCTAAAAATTTTAACTGCACCTTTAATCCGGGAATTAGTAAATGCTTCATTATTATCAAAGGGGTATGAATTATATCGATATCAATATACTAGATTAGGATTTCCTTTTTACGATTTTGGTAAGAAATTGGAATCTCAAAATATTAGTAGCGAAGATATCTTTAATCATTTAAAAACAGAATATCAAGAGGTCCAAAAATTAATCCTAAAATTAAAAAAAAAAGAATTTAAGGACAAATCATAAGTTTCGCGTTAAAATAGAGAAAGAAAAGATATCCTTATTTTTCAAAGATTTAATGATTTCTAACGATTCTATAATTAAATTAAATTAAATTTATGTTTTGGAACCAATTAAAAATAATTAAAGATTTAAATAAATTAAATAGATTAAACTAGTAAAAATCTATTAATTGAAATAATAGGTAGGAAAGGGTATAAGTTGGCTAATAGTCAGAATTCAAATGAATCCAATAATAACGTGAAGAATATAGAAGAATCTTCACTTATTAAAGCTATTGTTGTATCCATTTTTGATGCGGAAGGGCCAACACCTAAATATTATTATCCTGAGGATTTGGATGAAAATTCACGCCTATTAATAGCAATGAAAACCATAAGTTTGCTTATGGGAGAGGCAACATATCAAGATGGCAATGCAATAGAAGGTGTTAATTATTTTGGCATTTTACCTTTCCCAGATATTAAATTAAATGGATTAACCTATTTTTTTCTTATATTTGATCCTGAAGCAAGAGGTCAAGCAAAAGCGGCTACAATTACTATTTTAGTTGACGAGGAAAACAAATCATTTTTCTATGATAATATTAAATATTTACGAGTTATTATTGACAAATCTGCTTCTCAAATACAAAATGCTAAGGACTCAAATGAAATGAAAAATATTTTAGATTCTCTACGTATGCAATTATTAAATTTTATTAAAGATTTAAAGCACCCCTTTTCCCAAACTCGACAGATAAAAATTTTATTGGCGGGATTGGATAGGTCCGGCAAAAGTTCATTCGTTCTTGGAATAAAGAAAAAATATTCTGAAATAATAAAAGTCTTACCAACTAAAGGTGTATCAAGGGAAATAAGTGAGTTATTTGGTGCTCAACTGATCCGATGGGAACTTGGTGGTCAGAAAAGCTACCGAGATCAATATCTTAAGGAAAGTGAAGTTTATTTATATAACGTTGATTTATTATTTTTCTTAATTGATGTTCAAGATTTAAAGAGAAGGGAGGAAGGATTAAAATATTTTAAAAGATTAATTGAATCTCTTGAAAACATTGATGATTACCCTCCGATTGTTTTATGTTTGCATAAAACAGACCCAGATATAAAAAATGAAAAACGAATTCGCGAAAACATTGAATTCATAATTATGAGCATTCAAGAATTTACTCAAAATTATTACATTAAGATATTTGAGACATCAATATTTGATCACTGGTCATTGGTCTCTGCCTTTTCCTACGGTATTAGCCGATTATCTCCAAATAGAGAGATTTTTAGAAAACAATTGGAATGGTTTGCTAATAAAACTGATTCTGAAGCTATTTTACTCTTAGATGAAAAAGCAATAATTTTATCTAACTTTTCCAGAGATGATGTCTCAGGAAAAGTTTTCGAGATTTCCGCCCCTCATTTTCAGACATTATATAAGACATTTAAGGAATTTAAGATTTTGAAAAAAGATTTTCTTGTGTCTTCTGGAATTTCTCAAACTAAAAAGATATTATTTAAGAAACTAAATATTGAGAAATTTAATTTATATCTTCTTCTATTCATTAGTAGCGAAAATTTTATTGAGAGAATTGATGAATATTTGGATGAATTTATTTCACGGATTAAAATGTTGATACAAACATACATTTAGGAAAAAATAATTATATTTAGGAATTTGATAATTTAATATGTATAAGAAAGAGAATCATTTTCATACATTACTTTATTTTCCTTCTTACTTTTACCAGTTTTTATGAAGATATAAATTATGACTAAAAAAGTTATTAGGATAATTAATCCAACTATAATAGGCAATATAGTATTATCTTCTATTAGATTTACTTCAAGAACTTCGATATGTATTAAAGTTTCATATTCGAAAACCCCATTGGCTTGATATACAGGATTAGGAAGAACAGAATATTCACTAACATAGTTTGTTAAAGAAGGGATTTCAAACCATGCACCTATATTTGCTGTTAAATGAATGAAGTCCATATAATTAAAATAATTATATCCGGTGCTGCCCCATGTAGGATCCGATGGGATCCACCCGATGTTGGGCACATAATATTCCAACCAAGCATGAAGTAATGTATTGGAATCAAGTATTCCTGCGGAAGATGATGGTGAATTTTTGGTAAAATTGCTATAATAATACCATTCGGCACCTACTCCGAGATTATTATTTGGTGTAGCAACACCAGCTGCGGTAGCATTACTTAAAATCATACCAGTACATTTCCTAGCTGGAATTCCTTGAATTCTTAATAAAGTAATCATTAAATTAGAGAATTCACTACAATCTCCCTCTTTATTTTGATATGCCCACAGAGCCCCCCTTTCTACGGCTTGTCCTACATATTCAATGTTTTCAGAAACATAATCGTAGATTGCTTTAGCTTTATCAATTGGGTTGGTTAATCCCTCAACAAGGCTATTAGAAAGAGATATCAAAGTAGGATCATTCATTTCAAAAAGTGGTTCTGCTTGACAATATAGCTCATAAATTATATCTGAAGTGTTGTATATACCAATATTTTCCATAGGGATATTATCATCAAAAGAAATTTCACTCAATGTTATGACATATTTTTGATTAATCAAAATAGGAGCACTATTTAAATTGTTAATTATGCGATTAAATAAAAAGTAATGATTACCAAATTCATCTGTTTGAGTAATTATTTCAGTTCCATTACCTTCAATTGAATGATATTTTAATGAAGATACTTGTATTGGGGGAGTAAATTCATATTCACTGGGGATACGATTATCAAAAAGAGAATATTTTAAATAAAATGCATAAGGATTTGGACCTAAACGAGTTAAAGTCCAATTTAGAGTAATTTCGTAAGTAACATTTTGAATCATATTATAATGTGTTATTCCTGGGTATTCTGATTTAATCGAAACTTGTTCTAACCCTTTCACAAAATTAAAGTGAATAAATGAGATATGACAGAAAGTTAATTCAAATAAAATAAATGTTAATATAATAGTTTTTTTTTGCATAATATTATCAATTCTCATTTTTATCCAAATAATAAAGTCTTAAAATATAAAATTGATTATTTAAAGTTGGAAAATTCGTTTTAAAGTATATATTAATCGGAAAGAGGCTTATCTTTGATTTATAAAGTATTTTTGATTGATGGGGATGCTGGAATTCTTATTTTAGAAAAATCTTTTAAAGAATTTAATAAAAGTAAAAATTTAAAAACAGAATTATTAACTAATTTCTTTAAAGAAGTAAATAAGATGATTGATGATATACAAGATGCCATGACCAAGGGGAGTAGAGTAGGTGATACAAATAGGATTATTTCTGGAGAATACTCCACGATAATAATGTACTACCATTCATTGTCTCATGTGCTGTTTTGCTCAATATCTGATGATGATGATGATAAAGAAAAACTAATCGAAATATTACAAAATTTTAGTTTAACTTTTTATAAAAAACATGAAAAGGATTTAAAGAAATTTAGAAAAACCTCAGAGAAAAATTATTTTTTAAGTTTTATTGATGAGATAGATGTATTATCAGTTGGAGGTCGTGGAGCAGAAATTTTACCAAAACTAATTATTGCAAAAAATGTACTTGAACGTATCAAAAATATGGGTATAATAAATAATAAAGAATTAAAAATTGCTCTAGAATGTAATGGAAAAAAATCCCCACTCCGAATTTCAAGAATTTTTAATACTATAGAAAGCAAAATAAGAGAGAGCCTTAAAAAATTGGAAAATCTAGAAATTATTAAATTATAAAAACTCAAATTGGGAAAAAAAAGAAAATTTCAAAAATTCATTTTAATTAATAAACTCAATATAATAATTTCATAATTTTTGAAAAACCATAAAAATCGAATTATCATGGTACAAAAACCAATAGTTATATCACCAAGTAGAGAAAAGCATTTTAAAAAAGGCACTGGATTTTCACTTAAAGAAGTTAGAAAATCAAATAAAACATTGCAAGATTTAAAAAGCGCAAAAATAAAGATTGATTTTCGCAGAAAAACAGAACATCAACAAAATATTGAATACTTAAATAATTTAAAATTAGATTTGAAGGAAAAACCAAAACGTGAGCCCTACAGGAAAAAGGAAGAAAAACCTAAAAAAATAATAAAAAAGAAAGTAATTAAGAAACCTCCAATAAAATTAACCGTATTAGAAAAATTAGGGCCATCTACTGAGAAAAAAATGATGGAAATTGGAATTCCTGATGTTCAAACATTAATTAAAGAGGATCCTAAGGAAGTTGCTAGCTTAGTTTCAGGGTGTTCAGAAGAACGAGTAATTAAATGGATTGAAGCAGGTAAGAAATTAATTGAGTAATTATACTTAATAAAGAAAGTTAGTGGAATAACATTGCAAAAAAATTATTATGTTTATTCTAACGACAAATGTAAAATAGTAATAAATAAAACACCAATCTGGTTTGAAGAAGTAAAAGTAGAAGGGAATCATGAAAAAGGAACAATATTCTTCGAATCTCATGATGAATTTGACGAAAATTTTGGTAAAAGTGTAAAAATTGAATTATCCTGGTACCAAAAGGCAAGAGAACAATATTATCATGCCAAAGAAGTGCAAGATTCTATTGATACATATAATAGCATTAATATTGTAGTTACAAAAAAAGAAAACATTTGGCTCTTAAGTCATGAATGCACATATTGGTTTGGAACAAGGACTAAAATGATAAGAAAAGGTTATTACCCTTCAAAAATCATTCACTCAATATTTTTTTGTGAAATTACTGGGCGAGTTATAACTATTCATTTTGAAGTAATTAGAAAGTATTATTTAAACTATGAGAAGTATATAATTGAAATGCTTCAATCAATTGTATGCCATTAAATAATAAATACATTCTTATTTTATTGATTTTACTTTTTGTAGCCAAATAAAAAAATTATCATTTCTTGTGGGTCCCCCTAAAATTGAGAATTTTCGAACTTTAAAGTGTTTAGTTAGTTTTTTAACTTCTTTTTCTGAAAATAAGTGGTAATAGCGAATGTAAGTTCCTTTATTATTCGATTTTTTCCATGGTATAATTATATCACCAAATTCTTGCAACCCTTTGCTATATTGAGATTCCCTATATTTGAGAGAGAACTTTCTTTTTAACCAATCTTTTATGAAATATTTTCGAAACCTTTTTTGCCATTTTCGCCATACAGATAAGATAAATGAGCCATTTTCTATCATTAAATTTGAGAGATTATACATAAAATCTGAACGAATTTTTTTGCTATATAAGTGATGAATCGAAGCGATTGCAAAGATATGGTCAAATACTTCTTTTCTAAATGGAAGGTAAATTAGATCAGATAATATTATTTCGATTTTTCTCGTTTTTAAGCGATTATTTCCATGTCTAATCAATTCATCTCTTTGATTTTTAATAATTTTCAATAATTCGATCGAATTATCTAATCCGATTATTCGAAAATCATTTTGGTTACCTCCAATAATTGACATATTCCTCCCATTTCCACATCCAGCATCTAAGATCGTTCCGGTGATGTCAAGACTGCCCTCCATTATGGATTCATAAAACTCTTTAAACGCTTTCCAGGGCTTCTTCCTTTTTAAATCAAAATCTTTTGCAAAACAATCATAAAAACCCATTAAATCTCAATTAAAAAAAATATACTAAAATATAAAAAAATATTGATACTTCTATAAATTATGGAAAATATTGATTATTTCTTTCAAACTTTTAATCAAGTGCTTGGAGAAGATATTTTAACTTTTTTTGGAAGATTTTATGATTATTTATCTGATTTATTTGTAGAGGCTTATATTAAATTAGAAAATGAGACTAAAAATGATGATTTTACAACTTATAAAAAAAATATTGAAAATATATTTGAGGTCGTTTCATTAGGATTAAGAACAATTGGTGTTCCAAGGGATGAGATTATCTCATTTAAAAATGATTTTCTAAATTCGATTAAAGATAAATATGAAAATATTGAGAAGTATAGTCAAATAGTAGATTTAATTTTACGACCGATTATAGAGGCTTCCCTTATTGAAATTATTATCCAATATTTTATAAGTAAAAACAAAACCCAACTTTTAAATCTCAATGTTTTCAATTTACTTCCAAGAGGATTTATAGAGAAAGTTGAGAATTTCAAAGAATCTTATGTCTCACCTACAATTACTAATTTTTTAAAAAGTGATAAAATTAAAAAGGAACCTACTCCTATTTCCGTTGAAGTTAGGAAAATACCGGCAAGATTTATTAAACCTGCAGAAAAATCTATAATGATTCTTTTAGAAAAACTTAAACAACAAAGAATTGATAGTGAAATCATTCTACGTAAAGAGACTCCTATCGAAAACAATCATGAAGCCACAGAGATTTTAAACAAAATTAGCAAAATTCGAGCTGAAGATCTCTCTCTTATTGAATCAACAGAAGTTAAACAACCAATCGCGGAAATTAAAATAAAAAAATTTATAGATATTGAGAGTGAAAAATTTATTGAATTTTTTGGTGATTTTCCTCAATTATCTTCAATTATTAGAAATAGTATAAAAATTAATATTGAAAATTTACAACAACATAATTTTAAAGAGTTTCAAGATTTAGAAACATTCTATTATTTCATATGTTCTTTAAAAATGATGGGGTTAAATTTACCTTATTCTAGAAACGAGATCGTTAATAGATTACAAAATTTTATCTCTAATAAAGTTTTTTGTGCAGGAATTGGTTCAGCCCCTGATCCTTTAAATGTTTTTTTTGGAACTGCAATTTTTTCCGAGTTTAATTTATTATCACATGAAAGCATTGACATCGGAAAGATAAAAAAATTTATTTTTGGAGAGCTTTCTGATTTTATTCCATGGAAATTACATCTAAATACATATTCTTTATTAACTTTTAAAATTTTAGAAAAAAATGGAGTTTCTACCCAAAAATATTCCCAATTAGAATCCAATTTATTAAAATATGATATCACAACAGCCGAAGACTATTATCCAAATATTGATTTATTTGATAAAATTCTTTCTCTTAAATTATTAAATAATTTTGGTGATTTAAGCGATATTTCTCAAGAATTTCTCAGACAACTCAAACAAAATATTACAATAAATGGATCTATTAATGACAATCTTACTGACACTGCTAAATTTTTGTTAATGGCATCTCTATTGAATTTAAATAATGAGATAAAAGATGAAATAAATAAAATGAAAAATTATATTCAAAATGAAACAATACTCTTTCATAATCCAAAAGGTCTTAAAAAGTTAAATTGGAATCTCGATAATCTTGGATATAAAATAGAAATTAGGATTTTATATTGGGTTTTATTAGCACTCTCTCAATTCCCAAATAATTAATCTTCTATCATCCATTTTTTCATCTTATATTCAAATTTTAAAATATTTTTTATAAAGTTTCATGCTGTAAGTTTAATTCTTCTCTTATCTACATTAGTATTACAAATTTCAATGAATTTGTTATTTTCCTTTGAAATTGGGCACTCTATAAAATCATTAAATATAGAATTTTTTAAAAATAAATCACTTGATCTTTTAGAAAGTAAATTTCTTCTAACAAGCTGATTTGGTCTTAATTTAATAATGGCACGAGTTTTTGTCTTTTCCATAAAGATTTAATTAGGTTTTTCTTTCTTGAGAAATGGAGTATTATTGAAAAAATAAAATTAGCAATAATTCTGAATTTGGGATTATTAAATAAAATAAGTAAAGCATGATGGCCCTTTTCTTCCTCTGAATTTGAAAGACAGTTGAAAATTTGTACAATATAATATAAAAAATAAGGAGTATTACTTAATTTAATTTTTAAATTTATCTAGAACCTCTTTTGAGATATTTCGCAAATTATTATTAAAATCAAATTTAAATCCTTCTAAAATTTCTTTAAAATCGCTTTCTAAATCTATCCAATCTAGTCGAAAGCGGAGATATTCCCAATCTAGTTCATCTTTGTTTGCAATTAAGATTTTTAAGATATCACTAATATCAATCGAACTACGATCAAATCTAGCAAGCTTTGTCAAGATATAATCTTCCACAGCTAATACATAAACATTAGCAAAAAATTTCCGTATTTTTTCCACCATTTGATCATCCCAATGAAAGGCATCACAAGGTTTTAGCCATATTTCAGCTTGATCGCGTTTTCCAAATACCGTAAATAAATCATGATTTAAATTTGGATTTTGGACAGTTGAAATATCATTATTGTATAAGACTTCAATAAACCGGTTTAATTCCTCTCGAGATTTAACATATATACAAATATCAATATCCAGCGTTGTTCTTGCTACATTATAAGCAGGTAGTGCTAAACCACCAATGAGAACGGCAGGAATCTTAAGTTGATCTGCTACATCCAAAATTAATTGAAGAAAACTACTTGTCAATTTGAATCAACTTGAGTAGGTCCTTAAAAATTTGTTCCGGGGTTTTGCCTCGCTCGATTAAGCGTTGGAATTCCGCTACCTTTTTATATGCCCGTTCTACATCTGAAAGAGTAACATGAATAGGGGCTCGTTTTCTTTTTTTCACTATCATATTCTCCTTAATAAACTAAATATTTCTTGTTCAATTTATAATTTTATATCCGATTATGTTCAAATCTAATCTCTTATGGACAAAATATTTTTTTATAAGATAATAGTAAACTAAAAATAAATTTTATTTTATATAGTTAGCAAAATCTCTCAAGTTAAAAGCGATTGCAAGACTTTAAAGGCTTATTTCATAGTCTCTCCTGCTAAAACTAGTTCTATCAAATAGTTTCCTTTTGCTTCATATTTTCGACCAACTTCATCCATGCCTTTAGTTAAAGAATTTAAAACATCGAAAAGATCTTTTCCATCTTTTTAAAGTACTTCTTTTACAGTTTCCACGATATCATCTACTTTCAATTCTAAAATTAATTCTGTTAATTCTCTCAATTCATAAGTTTTTAATGTTCTATCGTCAATTTTTTCATCTTATTTTCAAATTTTAAGATAGTTTTTATAAAATTTTGTGCTGTAGGTTTAATTCTTCCTTTCTTAACATTCATGTTCCAAATTTCAATAAATTTATTATTTTCCTTTAATTCTACTATAACTTTCTTGCCAATTTTTACCCATTTTTTATTACTAATATATGGAGCATTATCTGAAATGCCTTTACAATATTCTTTTGCTTTTATCGTATAGAACATCTGGACATTAATTTTCAAATTAGATCTTCTTAGATTTAATACTTTAAATGTAAATGGAAATGTTCGACAAAACATAGGGCGTAAATTATAAATTTTACACTTTTTTTTTTCATTTAAAAAGATACATGCCCCAGTAGATTTTTTTAATAGCCCAACAAAAGTGTTTCCTTTTTCAGTAATTATCGGCGGAATTACCATTTTTTTAATAAAATCATTTGAGAAATTTTTTTCATAGATATAAAAACCCAAAATTTCTAAAATTTCATTAAAAGTTAAATTTAATCCTTTAGTTATTCTTAAAATATCAAGATAAGTTGCATTAACTATTGTTTTTTTATCGGAACAGCAATTCGCGCAATAAATACATCGAAATTTGAAACGATCCTTTTGCATTTTAATATATTAAAATAAGAAGGAATAGTTTTTAATTAATCTAGAAATTCTTTTTTCAACATACTAATAATATCGTCGCGATCGGAATTATCAATATTTTTTGCGTCTTTACCCATTGAATTATATCTATCAGGAGGTATATCATGAAATAATGATAAGATTAAGATTATGGCGTTCTCAACGAGCTTGTAGTTTTGGTACAAGTTCTCAATTTCTTTCTTTTTTTTCAAGAAACCCATTAAGCTTATGTAAGTTTGATCTTCGAATACTTCTGTTTCTTTAATAGTTCTATCCTTTTTATTAAAGAATTTAAGAATCTGGTCATAGGCTTCCAATTCTTTACCGCTGTTAATAGTACTCAAACCTTTTAATATTTTTTAATATTATCGATAATTTCTCAATAATAAGTTCTTATATTTCAAATTTTTAAAACTCCTAAAAAAAAAATATAATATGCTCATATTATGTTCTGTGGGTTGAAATTCTTCATAACGATTCTATTTTTGTCGTATGGTATTCTTACTGCTTGGAAGTTTATTATTTTTGTCGGTACATATAAAAATTAAATCTTTTAAAATTGCTCTTATTGGTATCTAATTATTAAAAAACATTTTTTTTCAAAATAGTAACATTTAATTAATTTCTAAGCTAATTTTTAAAAAAATGGAATCAGAAACTAATAAGAAAAAAATGAAGTATCATAGTATCTTTCTTTATGCAATAAGTTTTTTTCTAATTTATTTTGTTTCATTTGGTATTCCAGGAATTCTATTCGTTACATTTATCAATTTTTTTTTAATTCCGAAAGTATTAAATGTTTCAAATTTTCTGGATCTTTTTACGAATCTAAACTCTCTTATTATTTTAATTTTTACTCCAATAATTATAATTGTTTGTTATTTATTACATTTATTCATAATAGCAATCAATTTAAAGATAGTTTTTTATTATACAGAGAAAAAGGAACCTACTAGAGATGGTATAATTCCAAGAGATTTCCCTAATAAAGCCTTAAAGTTTTATCATGTAAGATCATTTATATTAAAGTATCCGAAATGGGCTTTTTCAAAAAGTCCATTCCCTTGGCTTACCATTAAATTATTTAATTTTATTGGTGCAAACCAGATGGGAAAAGGCACAACACTTGAAGAACAAGTTGTTGGTGATAAATTAATTAAAACGGGAAAAAATTGCTATTTTGGAGTAAATAGTGCTTTAGCTAGCCATTTAGTAGAAGGGATTTCTGGAAATGTAAATTTCTTTACTATTAAAATAGGAAATAATGTTACATTTTCAGCATTTGGATTGGTAGGTCCAGGCACGGAGATAGGTGATAATGTAGCCATACTTCCAATTTCTGCTGCGCCAAAACATAACCAATTGAGAAGTAATAATTTTTATTTTGGATTACCCGTAAGAAAAATATTTAAAAAAAAAATAAAAGAATGTACTGGATTAACCGAAGACCAAATCATAATCAAAAAAAAATCAAGAGATCCATAAAGATATGAAAGAATCAACAGAATCTACGAAATCTATGGAATTAACTATTGACGTTCTTACAGGAAGCGGAATGCCTAAGGATGCTTTGAAATTTTTATGGCTTTATATTCCGATTATCTGGTTTGCCGGAACAATAACTTTAATACAATTCACATCCTTTTGGAAGGATTTTATTGGTATACCTATACTTTTTTACTTATTATTACCATTTGTGATATTTGTAGATATTTATATTTTTCTTGGTCTTTCATTGTTTTTTACTAAACTATTATTAATTTTTATAAATCTTATTCATAAACCAAAAGAAGGAATTTTTCATATTAGAGAAGATAGAAGAGTTTATCTTTTTTGGTGCATCAGAAAATTACTAAAAAAATTTGTAATATGGTTTGCAAGAAATACCCCTCTCCCATATGTTGATATTATAGCTTTTAGATGTTTGGGAGTGAAAGTGAATTTTTCAAATTCAATATTAGACAGCTGGTTAGATTTAGAATTTATTGAAGCAGGAAAAAAGGTTTTTATTGGACAAGGTTCAACGGTTTGTAGTGGAATCGTCGTTGGAAATTATTTAATAATAAAAAGGATAATATTTGAAGATCTCGCTATAGTTGGGGGTCATTCTGTTGTTTCTCCAGGAACAATTATCCGAAAAAACGCAATATTGGGTGCTGCATCAATTACTAGCTTTAACCAAGAATTAGAAAAAGATTGGGTATATATAGGGATTCCAGCAAGAAAATTTAAACTAAATAAATATGCCGAAAGTAATAGAGAGATTATTATAAAAAAGGACGTCGAATTAAAAGAGACATCTATAGTTAAATATGAAAAAATAGAAAAAAAAGAAGGTGAAAAATAACGGCGACTCCTGTATCTTTAAAAATGGCTCCTTTTACGGCAAGTGTTATAGCTAAAAAGAGATATTTTATTTTATATTTTATTTTAATATGGGGAAGTTGCATTCCTCCCATTTTACAATTTTGGTTTTTTTGGAAAATTCTAAATATTAATGAATTATTATTTTTTGCTCTTTTGCCATTAGAATTTCTTCTTTTTTATTTAACTTTAGTTTTTAGTTCAATATTTTTTGCGAAAATAATCTTAATTTTTGTAAATTTATTTCATAAACCTCGAGAAGGTGTGTTCAAAAGAGATCCTAAAAATAGAGATTATTGTTATTGGAGCCTCCGATCAATGATTATAAAATGGCCAGCATGGATAAGTCATTCATTCCCTGTTCCTTGGCATGATGTAATTTTAATGAAAATATTTGGAGTAAAAACAAATTTTTCAAATTCAACTTTTGATGGATGGGTAAATTGTGAATTTATTGAATTTGGAAGTAATATATCGGTTGGTCAAGCTGCGATAATATTATCTTCAATGATTATTGGCGATTATTTAATCATTAAAAAAGTTAAAATAGGAGACAATGTAATCATTGGCTCGCATTCAGTCATTTCACCCGGAACAATTATTGGAAAAGATTGTATCCTTTCTGCATTTTCTTATACTATGGTTGACCAAGAATTAGAAGAAGGTTGGGTTTATATAGGGATTCCAGCAAAAAAATATAAAGAAAATAAATTTATAAAAACTGAAAAAGATTTAAAGATTAAAAAGAAATTAAAGGTATCAGAAAAATGGGATAGTTTCATTGAAAAAAGAGAGAGTATTACTTCAAAATAAGAAAAAATTAAGATAAATCAAATTAAATAAAATCTTCTATAAATTAATCTAATTCTTTTGGAATATATCCATAGGTTTCTTTAAATTTAGCTTTAACATCTTCAAGAGTATATACTTGAGATTGACCCCCCATTGATTGAACAATAAAAGAACCGATAACGGATCCTAATTTACAAGCATCTTCTAAAGACATTCCCTTGACTAATCCCGATAAAAAACCAGAACGATAGCCATCCCCTGCTCCCGTTGGATCAATAACTTTATCAACATGAGCACAAGGAATTACATAATTAATGTTTTGCTCCTTAGAATGTACAAGTGAACCTTTTTCACCTTTTGTTATTATTACAATTGGTACCAAATCAAAAAGTTCTTCTTCAGATAATTGAGTTTTTTCTTTTATAATATCAAATTCATTTTCATTAGAAATCAAAATTTTAGCTTTCCTAATGATCCCGATCAAATCCTCAGAAGAAAACAATGGAAGGACTTGTCCGGGATCAAACATGAAAGGTATATTTAATTCTTCCAATTCTTCTGCAAAATGAACCATAGCAGGAACATTCTGAACTGAATTGATAGCAAAAAAGTAGTCGTTAGGATCTTTAATTTTAGATTTTAGTGAAAAATCAACATTTTTATCAAGAGCTCCGCTATGAAAAGTTATCATTTGATTTTTTGAATTATCATTTACCACAAAACATGCTGCGGTATATAAATCATCGTATATTTCAAGAATTTGATTTATATTATCAAATTTATCTAAATGCTGTTTATAACCTAGACTTATAAAATCCTTTCCGACGGAACCACATATATCACAATGAACACCCAATTTACTAATGTGATAAGAAATATTGCCTGCAGTCCCTCCGAATTGACAAACTCTAGAACTGGCAGTTACAACTGATTGATATTTTCGATTCTCTACATCAATACTAACAGCATCTAGGAAGTTTTTATCGAAATCCATAATATGATCATATGCAATAGAACCTAAAACCAGAATTATTTTCTTGTTCATACTTATTTCTAAATTAAAAATAATTATTATTAAAAATTAATCTTACGTTCAATCTAAAAAAAAGTAGTGGAAATTAAAATTTAATATATATAATTTCGGATTTCTTTATTTTTTTTTATCTTTTCTATTTTTAAATATAGTATTCAAATATGATTTATATAAGATTAATATTAACAGCATTAATTCAAAATCAAAAGACATAAAAGATTTCTAATTTTTTCTTATACAATGGTTGATGATCAACAAGACTTTGACAAATTTGATACTTTATTCCATCCTAAACATATAGCTTTTATTGGAGCTTCAGAAAAATCAGCTCTCGGATCTATGCTTTTTTTGAGATCTTTTAAAAACTCTCAATGGTCAGAAACTTTTTATCCAATTAACCCAAGAAGTGAAAAAATTCTTGATTGGAAATGTTATCCCTCTGTTCTAGATGTTCCATATCCTGTTGATACGGCTTATATTTCCACAAAGACAAAATATATCCCAAAAATAATGAAGGAATGCGTTGATAAAAGAATTCCTTGGGTGACAATTTTTTCCTCTGGATTTTCTGAGACAGGAGATCCTGAGAGAAAAAAATTAGAAAGGGAAATAGTTGAGATAATTAAAAGAACTGATACAAGAGTTATCGGCCCCAATTGTTTAGGACCTTTTAATGGAGAAACAGGGATGGCTTTTACTTTTTCTACTCCATTTGGGGTTCCTGGCTCAGTTTCTTTTATGAGCCAATCTGGGGGCCACCTCACTCAATTAGTTGATGTGGGTTTTAAACGTGATTTGCGATTTCGATATGGCGTTTCATTCGGTAATCAGATAGATTTAAATTGTTTAGATTTCTTAAGGCATTTCCGTAGAGATATTAAAACAAAAGTAATTGCTATATATTTAGAATCTTTTGGATCCGCAAATGGTCATGAATTTTATTTGGAATTGAGAAAGACAACCAAAACTAAGCCAGTTATAATTTGGAAAGGTGGATTTACAGAAGATGGTTCCCGTGCGGCCTTTTCACATACAGGAGCTATAGCTTCAAATCAAAAATTATGGGATTCAATGGCAAAGCAAACAGGGGCAATCTTAGTAAAAAATAATGATGAATTTTGGAATATAATAAAAACTACAGAATTATTATTCTTAAATCACCTTCCTAATGGAAGAAATGTAGGAATTATCACACCTGGTGGTGGATCATCGGTAAATGTTACTGATTTATTTGCATTTCACAATTTAAAGGTTCCTATGTTAACATCGAGGTCTCAAGAAAAAATTGCAAATATTCTGCCAGATGTTAATGTGAATATCAAGAATCCGATAGACTTAGGGGCTTCTGGGTTTGTTGTAGATATTTTTGCAGATTGTATAGAGATTGTAGTTGACGACCCCAATATCGATATCGTGATCGTCCCCTTATGGCCAGATCATTTGTATCGACATGTTTTCAATAGAATGATTAAAATTCAAAAAAAAATTTCAAAACCATTTGCTTTTTGCCTGCCTAGCATTGCAGATTCTATTGAATTGGCAAAAAAATTTAATGGTGTTAAGAAAAATTTACATAAAAACCGTGTTCTTTACTTCTTTTCTTTAAAAGAGGCTGCAAAAAGTATTTCTTTATTTTGTGATTATTGTGATTATTTAAATTTTGGAAGATAATCTTTTTGCAACTCAACCATTTCGTTAAATATTGCTTCAGCCATTTCGGCGTTTCCAACATTTGGATCAACGGTTAAACATTGTAATGCTATCTCACGGGATCTTTTTATAACAGCATCAATACATAAATCCTGAACACATGCTTCGATACGAAGTAATGCTGCTATACCTTTAGGCAAATAACCGATTTTTATACCATGAACCCCATCACCATCAACCCACACAGGTCCTTCGATTATTAAATCTTGAGGTAAATTATCTACAAATCCATCATTCGGTATATTTACTGAACTTTCATAACTCTTTTTATCTGTAATAATTGCTTCAATTATCGGAATCGCACGCTCACCAGTAGAGCGTTTTGGCAATAATCTCAACCTTTTAGATATTCCTTTTTTTAATCGTCTATGAAATCTCATAATGCGGTCGTAAATTGCCTTTCCGCCTTGATCGATAAAGTCAATCCAATCTATCATATCTTGAGTTTCTGTAAATTCCTCTCCAAATTGTAGATACTCACCTAGATGATTATCACAAGCATAAGAGAAGTATCCAAATCTTTTTAATACCTCAAATGTTAATTCAGAATATTCAAATCGATTTTCAACCTTATTAAGATATTTCAACGCTTTATTATTAAATTCAGGCATTAAACTTTTACCAGTTTTGAAATCCTCTAACCCAATTAAAAACCCAAAGTGATTTAATCCAACAGCAGTTATTTTAAAATCTTCGATTTTTTTATTAAACATCTTAGGGAGAAATTTATTTAAATAGCCTATTTGATGACATAGACCAATAAATTTCAGATTTTTCGTGAATCTTTTAATTGCTAAACAAACACGGGACATTGGATTTGAAAAATTAATTAAAAACGCATTTGGACAAATCCTCTCAACATCTTTCGCGATTTCTATAATCGGCGGAATTATTCTGAATGCATGAAAAGTTCCTCCAGGACCTCCACATTCCCCTAGAATCTGCGTTGAGCCATGATTTCTTGGTATTTCATAATCTTGTCTCCATAATTCCATTCGATCACCAACTTCAATGGAATTTATAACAAAATCAGCACCTTTAAGAGATTTTTGACGATTTATTGTACGCTCTATGGTGAAATTCTTTCTCAATTTTTCATTTTCATTAACAATTAATTCATAAATTATTTCTAATTTCTCTTTATCAATATCGTGTAATATAATTGTTGAACCTTGTAAAACTTCGCTTGAAAAGATATCAGTAAGCATAGAAGGACCAAATGAAGTACTTCCTGCTCCAATTAATACAATACGATAATTCTCCATGATGATTCATTCTTAAATAGAATTATTAAAAATCTTTTATTTTTTTAATAAATATTAAAAATAATGACAACAATATGATTTTATATTAATTAATTAATTATACAAATAACTAATTGTTTAAAATTTTAATGAGGGTATAAATTGACACAAATGTTTGGTACTTCCGGAATCAGAAAGGTTTTTAAAAATTACGGGGGAACTGAAGCTCATTTTACTCCAGAAATGGCGTTAAAGTTAGGATTAGCTATAGGTTCATATATTAATGGGGGTGTTGCAATAATCGGCAAAGATATCCGCACTGCCGCATTACCTATTGAACACGCATTAATCGCTGGTCTTATTAGCACAGGATGTAAGGTTAAGACCGTTGGCATTGTTACAACACCAACTCTTGCAATGTCTTGCAAAATTCTTAATGGAGATTGCGGAATCATGATTACTGCATCACATAACACTCCTGAATATATTGGTGTCAAGCTATGGAACCCATCCGGCCTAGGGTTTTCAGCCGAACAGGAAGAAACAATTGAAGATATATACAATAAAGAAAAGTTTAATAAAACTGATTGGCGGGGGATTGGCAGCGCTACGCCAATATATGATTTAAACGAGTTTCATGTAAATGATATCTTAGAAAAAATTAAAATCCCAGAAGATAATCATCTTCATTTAATCGTAGACCCTGGGCATGGTTCCTCGTGTGATATTCTCCCAATAATTCTTAATAAATATAATATTAAATATATGACAATTAATGCGCAAATGGATGGAACATTTCCAGGAAGATTATCTGAACCTAACAAAGAAAATTTAAACCAATTAAGTAAATTTGTTAAAATCTCAGATGTCCAAGACATAGGAATTGCTCTTGATGGTGATGCAGACAGAGTTATTTTTATTGCTGAAGATGGTAAGTTAGTTGACCCAATTAGATTACTTGCTTTATGTGCAAAAGACATACTGACAGAAAATGGCGGAATACCCGAAAAAGACCGAAAAATAGCAACCCCAATTAATAGTTCCAGCCTGCTTGAAAGATTACTAGAACCATTAGGTTATAAGGTAATTAGAACTGAGGTTGGAGACATTAAAGTTGCAACAGCATTAAAGGAAAAGGGAGGCATTCTTGGTGGCGAAACCAGTGGTACATATATCTGGCCAAAATACCACTACGGACCTGACTCTCTTTTAACTATAGCGTATGTTTTAGAGATGATAAATAGAGAAGGAAAACCATTAAGAGAATTATTAAAAGAGATTCCGGATTTTCCATTTGTTCGAGAGAGTTTTCAATTAAAAGAAGATATTCCTTTTACTAAAGAAGTAAATGAAAAAATAATAACAGAAATGAATAATTTGTTTCAAAATTTGGGCAAAGATCATGTTAAAATAAATAAATTAGATGGCGTTAGATTTGATTATCAAGAAGGCTGGGTGATGGTGAGAAGAAGCGGAACATCTCCTAAATTAAGAATTTCTGTTGAATCAACAATAGATATACCTCATGCTAAAGAAATATTTCAGATGACTCAGGAAAGAATGGATAAATTAGGTTTGATAAAGGAAAATTAAAAAAATTGTATTATCTCTTAAATTTAAGGTTTTAATAATTCCCAATTGATATATTTTTCTATAATTTCTAAAGCAATATGTTTTTCTTCTGGTTGAATTCCCGGTTTAATTCTTTCTATATTATATAAGGTCGTGTATGTATCACTGGGGCTTAACAAAAGCGGAATACCTAATTCATCTGCTTTTACTTTAACTGAAATGTCTGGTTGGATATAACCAGTTAGGATGATTACAGAAACATTAGATTCGAGAGTGGCTAAAATTAACTCACTTCTATCTCCACCAGTAATACAAGCAGCATTTACACTCTGTCTAACATACTTCATAGCGCTAGGAACATCCATAGCTCCAATTAATATTGATTTAACATTTTTATTCATAGATTCGTCTGGTGGATTGTTTATTAATTCAGCACCAATGCCTTCCATAATTTCTAAAACTGTAGGTTCTGATAATGAGGGATCTTTTTGAATTATACCTACTAAAGGGATATCATATTTTTCGATATGTTTTTTCTGTAATTCTTTGACTCTTTCTACATAGTCAAAATCGATTTGGTTCATAATAAGCCCATTTATTTTCATTTCTCTAAAATCGAGATACTTCTTTGTAAAAAGTAATGTATCTACAAAATTATCAGTAGAGACATCTAATATAAAATATATTCCATCGATTCCTAATTCTTTTGCAATTGTAACATCATCTAGTCCAACTCGGCAATAATATCTAAAATTAGGCGTTCCCTCAATAATAACCATATCGCAATCTTGTTTAATTTTCTCATAAGCCTTTTTAATTTTCTCTGTATATTCAGTTCTTTGTTCAATATCTATATTATCAATATAATAATTAGGGGTAATTGATACAGGACAAATCGTATCTATATCATGCTCAGATTCAATAATATTCATAAAAATAAACGAAACATCGCGATCAGCCTTGTTGGTTAATTCTCCAATTGGTTTACCCACAGGTTTGAAATATTTAACATTATAGCCTTCTTTCTTGAATTTTTGGAGCAACCCCATAGCAATTAGAGTCTTACCAGCTCTTTCATTGAATGAACTCAAATATATTGTTTTTACCATTTTTTCTCTCACATATAATTTTAATTTTATTTTTCAAATAAATTTTAATTTTATTTTTTTTCTGTTTATTAATTTAGGATTTAATTGTAATTTTAATATCAACAGCGGAACATCCTTTAACAAAGGATAATAGAGGATTTATATCCAATTCTACTATTTCAGGAAAATTATTTACCAATTGAGAGAGTTTAAGAAGTACATCAATAACTGCAACGATATCTGATGGAGGTTCACCACGAACTCCTTGGAGTAAAGCAAAGATTTTAGTCTGAGATAATAAATTAGTTGCATCTTCTCTTGTAAATTTATATGTTAATGAGAATGCAACATCTTTAATGAAGTTAGCATAAATACCCCCGCTCCCAATCATGATCATCGGTCCGAAAGTAGGATCTCTACTTATTCCCAAAATTAATTCATTTACTTTAGGTTGGGCTTTAAAATCAATCATTTCTTGAATTTCTATACCATAAATCTTTGCATTTCTAGGTCCAAATTTTTTTACTTTTGTCATAATTTGAGTATAAGCTTCTCTAGCTTGTTTTTGGTCAAGAATATTCAATAAAACACCTCCCACATCAGTTTTATGTAAAATCTGAGGGCTTACAACTTTTGCTACTAAGGGAAAACCTATCTCATTGCTTATTTCAAAAGATTGGATTGGAGAGCGAACTAATTTAGATTTTGGCGATGGAATTCCATAAATTTGAAATATTTCATTATTTTCATAACTTAATAATACTGAGCGATTAC
>JABUBO010000051.1_pt1 | contig 30595 bp, 32 predicted proteins | sample 7240361 | NCBI WGS metagenome assembly JABUBO01 (sample SAMN07256346, study PRJNA390944) | subsurface metagenome | isolation source: Methane hydrate marine sediment | place: Pacific Ocean: Eastern North Pacific, ODP site
AAATAATTCTAAACAAATAATAAAAGCAAGAATTAAAAAAAAATTAGGAATATATTCTCCCAATAGAAACGTCTTTAAACCATTTCCAATCCTAAATATTCTAAGCCTAAATCTATAATCCACCTTTCATATCCACACACTCGAGCGATTGAGAACGGCGGGCTGAAAGGGTCGCCCGTAAGCTTCCCTCTTACACCCCCAGTCTCACCAACCCTGTCTTTTACAGGAGCTCTCGTCCCCCTTCCGCGGTGCACGTCACCGCACCCCGCTCATCATCGATATGATATCTGCGAAGAGGGAATGGGAGATTATTTTTTGGTTGGGCTTCGCGCTTAGATGCTTTCAGCGCTTATCTCTTGGCGCGTGGCTGCCCGGCGATGCCTTGTCAGACAACCGGTAAACTAGAGGCGCCGGCCTCATGTTCCTCTCGTACTGGTGAGACCTTACCATCAATCTCCCAACATACCTGTCAGATAGAATCCGACCTGTCTCACGACGGTCTAAACCCAGCTCACGTTCCCTTTTAATGGGCGAACAGCCCCACCCTTGGAGGTTATGTGCGCCTCCAGGATAGGAAGAGCCGACATCGAGGAAGCAAGCCGCGAGGTCGATAGGGACTCTTACTCGCGACAACTCTGTTACCCCCGGGGTAACTTTTCTATCACCTCAGCTAGCCACAAAAACCTATACTGAGGATCGCTAGACCAGGCGTTAGCCTCAGGATTCCTCGCTTTGCAGAATCCTGTCAGGCCAGCTTTTGCTCTTATACTCTACAACGGATTTCTGTCCCGTTTGAGCTGACCTTTGGATACTCTAGATATCTTTTCTAGAGTGAGCCGCCCCAGCCAAACTGCCCGCCTGCGGTTGTTCAACGCATAAAGCGCCGTTAGTGTTTTAAAATAAAAAAGTCGGTGTTCCATTGTTGCATTCCCACCAACCGGAGTTGATGGTTCGACGCTCCCGACTACACTCTGTATCTTATTCCAAAACACAACAACAGGTTGCAGTAAAGCTCCACGGGGTCTTCTCGTCCCGACAGGTATCTCTGGACTGTTCTCCAGAGTGTGATTTCATTCGTCAGAAGGCTGGGACAGTGGGGAGAACGTTGGACCCTTCATGCACGTCTAAACTTACTAGACAAGGCGTTTGGCTACCTTTCCCCTTCCTTAACGAGATCGTTAAGGAATTAAGAGAGTTATAGTTACTCCCGGCGTTTAGCAGGACTTACTCGCGTTGGACCGCGGATTGATCATACTGCCACTGGCCAGGTTTCAGTTTCTGTAAACACGCTTTCGCGATATCAGAAACCTATGTTTTTATTAAACAGTCGTCCCCCCCTAGTCACTGCGACTTAAAGATCCCTACACACTAATGCATGCAGAAATTTTCAAGCAAGCCTTATCCCAAAGTTACGGCTCTAATTTGCCGATTTCCCTAGCCTCCTTTACTCGAACACGCCTTAGGCTACTCACCTTGGGGCACCTATCGACAGTGCTCCAAAATTTGATACACTTGTGTCGGTTCTGGGTACGGACACGGCGTTCCTTGAATTTTGCCTTTTCATTGAATCCTAGGATCAGCAGAACCCTCCACATTTGGAAGGCTATTCATGCTTTCTGGTGGGTCTCAAATTTACTCTACTCGCCACCATTATACATTTAAATAGAGAGATGTACGACAACTCTACTCCACCTACCTAAAACTGTCAACAAAATTCCGTGCGTTACCGCAAAATGTAGCGCCGTGGTACAGGAATATAAACCTGTTTCTCTTTCGCGCAGAACATTTAAGAATGCACTTAGGACCGACTAACTCTTCGCTGACGACGCATTGCGAAGAAACCCTTGCCCTTTCGGCGGATGGGATTCTAACCCATCTATGCTATTACTATCGCCAGGATCTGCACTCCGGAACGGTCCACTGGAAGTCACCCCCCAGCTTCCGCCCGAACCGGACGCTCCCCTACCGGATCACGAATTCTTCTATTCGTGCCCCTGGGTCTCGGCAGCAGATTTAAGCCCCGTCCATTTTCGGGGCTATTTTTCTCGGCAAATGAGCTGTTACGCACTCGTTAAAGATTGACTGCTTCTATATCCATCTTTTTGCTGTCTTCGAAAAATAACGCCCTTTAGTTTAACACTTAACCTGCATTTTGGGGCCTTAACCCAGGTCTAGGTTGTTCCCTTCTCGGCGATGACCCTTACGGCCACCAACCCGTTTCCCAGTGTCTACAGCGCCGGCAAATTCGGAGTTTAAGAGAAAAGGGGGGAATCTCTTCCCCTTACTTTCCAATTAGTGCTCTACCTCACCGGCTACCTCGACTGAGACCTGGCTGAGACCAGCTTCGGGGAGAACCAGCTAAACCCAGTCTAGATTAGCCTTTTGCTCCTATTCTCAGCTCATGAATACGAATTGCACGTCAGTTATCCTGCAGACCTCCATCACCCTTTCGAGTGACTTCATCTTGGCCAAGAATAGATCGACTGGCTTCGGGTTTTACAGCAGAAACTTTAGGCCCTTTCAGACCATTTTTCTGGATGCATCCCTTAGAAGATAATACAAAATATCCGAAGATTTTTATATAAATCTAATGTGATAATACATTTGCAAAAATATCGGTTTCCCTATGCCTACAGAGGTTATCTCCTTAAGCTCGCTTCTACTATAAACTCCCTGGCCCATGTTTCCAGACGGATGATGCAACTCTGGTCCTCTAGTCTCGAATGTACTGTTACCAGCATATCTTCGACTAGAATCTATCCTTTCGAGCCGCATCCTTAACAAACTATTTGGTTTCAAGCACTTTTCACTACCCTTCCGGGTTACTTTTCATCGTTTGCTCACGCTACTAATTCGCTATCGGTCTTGGAGAATATTTAGATTTGCCAGTTTGTGTCTGGCATATTCATACGAGAAAACCATCCCGCACTACTCTGGGTATCCAGTATCAACCTTGTAATTTACAGTTACACGGCTATCACGCTCTATAGCTCTTCATTCCAGAAGTATTCACCTTCATTACCGAGGTCGTGCTGGACCCGTACTCCACATCTCCCCAACGTTTCCCTTGGGGATTCGGTTTGATCATTTCCGCTTTCGCTCGCCGTTACTTACGGAATCACTATTGTTTTCTTTTCCTCCACCTACTAAAATGTTTTACTTCGGTGGGTTCCCCACCCCTAACGGAGTTTTCATGGATTATTAGGCCATGAAAGGATGTCCCATTCGAGAATCTCAGGATCAGAGTCTACCTGCGACTACCCTGAGCTTATCGCAGCTTGTCACGCTCTTCATCGGTTTCCAAGCCGAGATATCCACCAAATAGTGTAGGCGTATTGGATACTACTAAGAGGAAGATTTAGAGTGCTTATATTTAGGATTAGTTTGTTTGTTTTAATTTTTTAGATATTTTAATACCTAAGACGTTTACCTGTTTGGAAGAATATATTCCTATGAGCACAAGATCAAGAGATACATGGAAAGCTTAAAGGTAATGAAATTTGAAATTATTGAAATTCTGGATTGTGTTTCCAAGTTAATTATTATGTAATTATAAAAATTTTAAATTTCTTGTGCCTAGCTTAAACATCATTTCCCGAAAAATCATATGCCCCAAAATTTTTGATTTTCTTCCATAATGTTTGTGCTAGTTATTAGGATATTGCATCCTGTTTTGGGGCGAGGATGAAATAATTTACTCCTAATAACTTATAAATTTAATACCAACATAGTATTAAAAGATCTTTGAAATTATAAATTTTATGTTTTTAATATTATTAAAAATAAAATAAATAATTATTAGGTTTTAATGATTATGGACAAAATATATGTTGGAACTTCAGGATGGGGTTACCCAGAATGGAAAGGGGGTTTTTATCCTCGTGTAATAGAACCAAATGAATATTTATTATATTATTCTGAAGTTTATTTTACAACTGAAATTAATACTACGTTTTATCAAATCCCCCTTCAAAAAACAATCAAGAAATGGGTTGAAAACACACCCGAAGATTTTATTTTTTCTGCAAAAATACCCCAAGACATCACTCATCAATTTAAGTTAAATTTAGGTAAATGTTCATCTATATTAAAAAAATTTTTAGACGTTATGGAACCTTTAATTGAATCAAATAAACTTTTAGCGCTTTTATTACAATTGCCTCCTTCATTTAATAAAAATGATAATTTTAAAGATTTAAAAGATTTTATTGAGTATTGGGATCGTTCAGAAAAATATGAACGAGTAATCGAATTTAGACATACATCTTGGATGGATGATGAAATTTTTTCATTTTTAAAAGAAAATCAAATAACATATTGTGGAGTGATAGAACCACTTTTACCTCCTAGAATGGACATAACGAATCCAAATTTGTCTTATATTAGATTTCATGGATATGGGGCCAAACCATGGTTTAATTATAATTTTTCGAATGCAGAGATTGAAAAATGGGCTAAAGAAATTAAGAAATTAGATGGAAAAGTTAAAAAAATTGGTATTTATTTTAATAACCATTTTTCAGGATATGCAGCCAAAAACTCATTAGTTCTTATGAAAGAGCTGAAAATTAATCCCAGAAATCCTCCTGGGAGTATTAAACTGACTAAAATTAAAAAAAAATCTGGAGCTATTCCTAAAAGTCAAACAGACTTAAATAAATTTTTTAAAAAATAAATTATTAAAGTTGGTGAGACTGTTTTTTATGACAGATGTTATTAATATTGGAATTATTGGAGCTGGAGCAATTGGATGTCTTTTTGGAGGGAATATTTCCAAAGTAAAATATAATAATATCACAATAAATGTAACTTTATATACTCGAGAAAGACATAAAAAAGCAATTAGAGATAATGGTTTAATACTTGAACAAAACGGTAAAAAAGAGAACCTATTAAACCTAAATGTTTTTACTGAACCAAAATATCCAAATCGTCCAAATATTAATGATAAATTTCCATTTCAGTATCTCTTTTTAACAACTAAAACTTATGATCTTGAATCTGTAATAGATGAATATTGTGAGCTTATAAAAAATTCCAAATATTTTATAATACTTCAAAATGGGATAGGAAACGTCGAAATAGTTAAAAAAAAAATCTCACATCTTAAAATTTTGAGGGCAGTCACAAGTAATGGTGCATTAATGGAAAGAGATGGTTATGTAATTCGTACGGGGGAAGGTATTACCAAAATTGGCTTCATAAAAACAGAGAATTCAGAAAAAGAAACGGTTAAAATAAATAAAGAAGACAAGAAAAATCTTGAAACCTTGAAAACAATTCTAGATTTAGCTAATTTAGAAACAGAAATTGTTAATAATATAGAAAGTGTCTGTTGGGAAAAGATTTTTATCAATGTCGGTATTAATTCATTTGGAGCTTTAACTGGTTTAAGAAATGGAGAATTGCTTGAAATTAAAGGGTTAAGGGATATTATGAAACGAGCCGTTATAGAAGCAGTGAAAGTCGCTAAGAAAAAGGGGATTGAGCTTAAGGCAAAAAATTATGTTAAAATTATGTTAGAGGTTGCTAAAAAAACATCAATGAATAAAAATTCTATGCTTCAGGATATTTTAAGTGGTAAGAATAAAACTGAAATCTCTTTTATTAATGAAAAAATAGTATCTTATGGAAAGCAATTAGGTGTAGATGTTAGTATTAATGAAGTTGTATCATATTTGATTCATGGATTAGAAAAAGCTAATAACTAACTATTAATTTATTCTTCAATTAAATCTGCTTGAAGAGCCATAAAATATGCATTTTCCCCATCTTTGTAATAATTTTTTAATATTTTTTGTTTTTCAAAATGCAATTTACTCTGATAAAGATTTATGGCTTTAAAGTTAGATAATCTCACTTCTAGAACAAATTCTTGAACATCAAATTTTTTTACTTGAAGTAAACTTTTTGCTAATAATATCGTTCCGACTCCTCTTCCTTGAAATTTTTTGTTAACTGCTATAGAAACTAAATGCCCTTTACTTACAACCTTAAGCCCAAAATTAGAAATTCCCTTTTCGATACGCCACATAATATATCCAATAATTTTATTTGTTTCTCCTTTTAACTTAGCTACTAAAAAGGAATCAGAAAATGAGTCTAATATACTTTTATAGAAGAAATAAGGATAGTTTTCAGGTAATGTCTCCTTATTTATTTTTTCTACTTCATGTATATCATTTATTTGACATGGAACTACTTTAAAGAAGTTATCTTCTTTATCGTGATATAATGTGTGTAAATAAAATTTATTATCAATAACCATATTCTTAATATATTTAAAGATTTACTAGATATAAAATTTTTTTTTAATTTAAATAATTTTTTTTTTTTTATTTACATAATATTAGGCAATAATTCTATTATCTAAAAGAGACTTCTTTTTGTGTTTCTATATATTCTTTTATTAAATTTAACATAGTGCAAATATTTTTTTTATTATTGAATTTCAATATTATTTCATTTAATCTTTTTTTAGTATGTTCCTTTAATTTCGTGGCGATCTCAATCATTTTAGGTACTACTCGGATTATGTTATCTACAATGGTAATATCAGCATTAATGGATGTTCGACTTAATGGATTAAGATCAACTGCAATCACTTTTTTTCCTAATTTCTTCAATGCTTCTGTTCTATCACCATCTTCCAAGGGAACAAATACCACATCTGCTATTTTTATTCCATTAGGGGCAACTCTTCTACGATTACTGGTCAATTCTTCAATCTCAACCATTTCTATTTCGTTTATTCCTAAAATTTCTTCTGCACCTGCCTTTACTAACATATTTTTAATCGCTTCAACTCGTCCTTCTTTTCTATAAAATAAATTTATTTCTAATTTAGAATTGAGTATTTTGGATAATTTAACTAATTCTTTAGAAATCAAGGCAGCTGTATTTCCATTTACACTTATTATTGGATGTTTAGCAATCATTAACATAGCTACAGCAGCATTCATTGCTTTTATCGCCGGTGGATTTGTTTTTTCTCCAAGAATGTAATCAAAAGCTTCACCTCTACCATGAGCAATTAATCCCGCTTCTGCAACTACTAAGTTTTTCATTCCTATTATTAATTTGTGTCTTTCTCTAAGAGATTTTGCACGCGGATGTGAGTCTGGGATGAGATCAATATTTTCATTAGGTTGGTTCATCTTAAATATAAAAAAATATAAAAAAATATTAATTTTATTACAGATTTTTTTAGGTAAGAGAATTAAATGTCAGAAAGATCAAAAAAGAGTCAAGACTTAAAAAAATTTAAGACAAAAAAATTATTAGATTTTTTGCGTAAAAAGAAAGGATTTCATACCGAATTAATAAGTTTGTATATTCCTCATGATAAAAAACTTTCTGATGTTACTAATTATCTTAAAAATGAGGTTGCTGAAAGTCAAAATATCAAATCAAAATTAACTCGAAAGAATGTTTTAGATAGCATTGCAAGTTTGCAAGGGCAGTTAAAAAATTTTAAAGAAGTTCCTGTAAATGGATTAATTATATTTTCTGGAGCAATACCACAAGGAAATGCTCCAGGTACAGAAAAAAATGAAATTTATATATTAGAACCTCCTGAAAAAGTTACAATCTTCAAGTATCATTGTGCTAGTGAATTTTTTTTAGAACCATTAGAATATATGTTAGAGGAACATGATGTATATGGTTTGATTGTTATTGATAGAGGGGAAGCAGCCGTTGGATATTTGAAAGGAAGTTATGTGAAGATACTAAAGGATTTTACCTCTGGAACGCATAGTAAACATAGAGCTGGAGGTCAATCATCGGTAAGATTCTCTCGGCTTATAGAAGAAGGAAAAATAAGATTTATTAGACGTGTTGCTAATTATTGCAACGAAGTTTTTTTAAATGTAGATGAATTAAAAGGGATCTTTATAGGTGGTCCAGGTTTTACAAAAAATGAATTTGTAAAGGATGGGAGTTTAGATTATCGACTAAGAGAAAAAATCATAAATACCGTAGATCTCGGCTATGGTGGTAAGGAAGGAATAAGACCTTTAGTTTTAAAAATAAAAGATGATATTAAAAATGTAAAATATATACGCGAAAAAGAAATTGTTCAAAAATTTTTAGGGGAATTAGCAAGAGAAACAGGTAAGGCAGTTTATGGTGAAGAGGAAATTAGAAAAGCTTTAAATTATGGAGCGTTAGAATTTTTAATATTTTCAGAGGATTTAGATCTTATTGCTGTAAAGATTGAATGCAAGGCATGTAAATATTCAGAAACAAGAACTGTGAAATTAGAAGAGTTAGCAAAAGTAAGGGAAGAAATTCAAAATAGATCATGTCCAAAATGCCAATCTAGTTTGTTTAATATCACTAAAGAAGAATCATTAATAGAAGAATTAGGCGAATTGGCCGAGGCTTCGGGAACAAATATTGAAATTATTTCTACAAACACAGAAGATGGGGAGATGGTTTTACACACTTTTGGTGGAGTTGTAGGAATATTAAGATATATAATTGATTTTTAAAATATAATTTTTAAGTCAAATTATAGTAATTACTGATTTAAAATTATCGGTCCGCTAGGACATATTTCTAAATAAAAAATTTTAACTTGTGGTTTGTAGGATTCATATATTTCAACAACATCATTAACTCTTTTAGAGTCACATAATGCAAATATTGATTTTCCTAATTGATTCATACTTGCTTTCACATTTGTCAGCTTATTGAGAGAATTCATTAAATCCTGACATTCTGAAAGGTTTAGACGGTTTAAGAGATTTGTTTGTTTTACAAAATTAATAGATTCGTCCAAAAAAATAAAAATATCGGGAGATTTTAATATCCTTTTCATGGCTTTTTTTCCGGCATCTTTTATTTTTAAGCTTAATAAGGGATCTGATAAAATTGATTTTGTCTGTATTTCACCAAATGTACCAGAAATTATCTTTAAGTTTTGGGGATAGGGAATTTTTTCTACAATAAATGGATATCCAGGCTTTAAAATTATACTAAATCCTCCATGCCATAGACCTGCTACAGTACCTAATCCTGTTTTATTCTCTACTTCTGCAATATGGGCAATTTTTCCAAGTTCATCATAGGGTAAATTTAAATCCATAAGAAAATTAATCCCTAATGCTGTGCCAATAGCTCCTGAACCGCTTGCCCCATAACCACAGCCAACAGGAAGATCAAAGTTATGATCAATTCTCATTTTCACTTTTTTCTTAAAAAATTCCTTTAGGTATAAGAAGATAGAGTTTGTAGTCTTTGCATTCTTAGTTTGCTCTTGTCCATTAATTAAAATCTGAACTTTATTCTCCTTAGAAGTTTCAATATCTTGGATTGAGATTTTTGTATATCCAAATGCTGTAATACAAAAACCCGCTCCTCGAGAACCAATTTTCTCTGGGTTCCCAATTTTGATTCCGTTAATTTCATCAACGATTTGAAAGAATCCAGAAATTCTGTGAGGTACTTTAATTAAAATTTCTGAGGTATTTAATGACATAGAAAGCTTTTTTTATATATTATCTAATTAATATTACAAGGTTTTAATAATCTAAATAAGTTATTGTGAAATTTATGTCTCTTAAAAGAGTTATAAAAATTGGAGGTTCCCTTTTATTTGAAGGAGATAAGATTAATTCGACGAAAATCAAAAAATTTTGCGAGTTAATTAGGCCCAGAGATGATATTTTAGCTATTGTTTGCGGAGGGGGAATTATTGCTAGAAAATATATTCAAACACTTAGGGAATTTGGTGTAAATGAGTCGAAATGCGATATGATGGGTATTTACATATCAAGATTAAATGCTAGATTGATAATTGAAGGTTTGGGAAATGCATCTTTTCCAATGGCATTAAAAACAATAGAAGATTTAGCAAAAAATATGTTATTTAAAAAAATTTTAGTGCTTGGCGGATTACAACCAGGTCAATCTACTACTTCAGTTGCATTAGAAGTCTCAGAATTTTTAAATGCAGATGAACTTTTAATTATGACCGATGTTGAAGGTATTTTTAATAAAGATCCAAAGAAATTCCCAGATGCTATAAAGTTTGATGAATTAACAAAAATTCAACTTCAAAATCTTATTCTTGAATCATCTAGCAATAATCAAGCAGCAGCAGGTGAATATCGTATATTTGATGCTGTATCCCTACAAATATTAAAGAGAAGTAATTTAAATGTAAGAATTTTTTCGGGAAAGGATTTAACTCAGTTAAAAAAAATTTTAGATGGAAATCCATCTGGAATTGGTACGGTTATTAAGTCAGGTCAGAATTGAACAAAACTTTTTAATTTTATTTTATTATTTATTAATAATTATTATTAGGAGTCTAAGTTATTGTCAAGTTGGAAAGATAAAATACAAAAAAAATATGGTCCTCATGAACATTGTATTATCTGTGGAAGGGCTATACCAGAAGGTAAGCAATATTGTGGCCAAGATTGTAAGGATTCTGCAATATCTTACGAGAAAAAAAAGAAAAAAAAATCCAAAATTCAGATGTATTTTCTAATTGGTATGATGGTTGTAATGTTCATTGTCATCTTCCTAATGGGGGGAGGCTAATTTTTTATAAATAAAATAATTTCAGGAATGCAGGAGGAGGGATTTGAACCCCTGTAGGCCTACGCCACAGGATATCTTCTTTTTTCAATTGATCTTGATTTTAAAACTATGTTAAACTATTAATTATTTATAAGACTAAGTCTGGTTAAAGTGATTATAAAATAATTTTTATTTATTGAAATATTATTTTATTTAAAAATTCTTCAAGCAGGGATAACCAAGTTGGTCAACGGTGCCGGACTCTTTTGGGAAAAAAGTTTTCTCATTAGCTGGACTCAAGATCTAATTAATATGATTTCCGTTGATCTCACTAATTTCAGATGAGATATCCGGTGAGATAGCTCTTCGTGGGTTCGAATCCCACTCCCTGCATTTAAAAAATGAATATTTATTTAAAGGCTCGGATTTTCCGATAAAAAAAGATTAGCTCGTTAACGATTTTATTATCTAAATTTAATCGAATACTTCTTTTTGGATTTTTTGCATGAGTTTTAATGGGTAATTCATCGACAATATTAGATTCTACGAGTGAATCAATAACCCTTTTTGAAGATGAAGTAGAGATTCCAGCTTCTTTAGCAATTTTAGAGATATACTCCCATTCAACCTCTTTTTTCAAAATGTTATCAAGAAGAAGTTCAAGAATTTTTATTCGAACCGTATTACCAAAGATATTTGTAAGAATGAATTTTTTCAATTTAGGAAATCCTCGTAATGAAATAAAATTATTAATTTTTTATTTTCCTTTTGTATTCCTCTAAAATTTGATTCAATAATGTTATAATTGGTTTAATAAGCTTGTTCTCCATTTCTTTTCCCTTTAAAAAAAATAATAATATAACTGGTTCTTTTAAATAACTCGCTGCTTTTTCAACAATCATTTTAGATAATAAGTTATGTTCCATTCCAAAAAGTTGATACGAAACAGATGTTGATTTTAGAACATCGTTTAAAGGTGGTGTGCTTAAAGTAATAGAACCTAATCCAAAATTTACTTGATCAGATATAAAAAGGACATAGCCTCGATATAATTTTACTAAAGTAAGGTAAATAGTAATATTATCTATTTTTAGATTCTTTTCAGCAATTATATTCATTTTTTTTATTCTCTATTCATTTCGTTTCTATTTAAATTTATACTGAAAGATTTGTTTCTCTTACCGCTTCTTCCACCTCGTACCCTTGATGGACAATCAGGGCTAATGCTTTTACAAATGCCGTTGGATCATCTGCTTGAAAAACGTTCCTACCATAAGCAACACCTGAACCCCCCGCGTCTATTGATGCTTTAGTTATTTCTAAAATCCCCCAAAGTCCTCGCTTTTCTCCCCCAGCAATAATCACGGGAGCCGTACATCCTTTCACAACCTCTTTAAAAGAATCAATATCATCGGTCCAATTTGTTTTTACAATATCTACACCGAGTTCAGCAGCAATTCTTGCGGCAATTTTAACAACATCAACATCATATTCATCTTTTCCATCTTTTATTATTTTTTCACCTCTAGGGTACATCATTGCTAAAAGTGGCATTCCCCATTCTCTACATTCTCTTGAGAGAGTCCCCAAAGTTTGAAGCATCTCTGGATCTGTATCTGTTCCCAAATTAATATGAATTGAAACACAATCAGCACCCATTTTCATGGCATCTTGAACATTATTGGTCAAAACCTTATAATTCGGATTAGGACTTAAATTAGTTGACCCTGATAAATGAAGTATTAGACCAATATCTTGACCATATTTTCTGTGGGCGTATAGTGATATGCCGATATGACCTAAAACAGCATTAGCACCCCCCTCAGCAATTTTGTTCACAAATTCTCCTAAATTACTCTCTAATCCTTTAATTGGTCCTACAGTTAAACCGTGATCTAAGGGTATAATAATTGTTTTTCTGGTATTTCTATCCATGATTCTTTCAAGTCTAATTAATTTACCAATATAACCAGACATTATCAACAACTAAATTTTTTATATAAAATATTTTATTCCAATAATATAAGTATTAATGTTTATTGGTTTTAATTAATATTCTATAAAATTAAGATTGTTATCATTGAAGAAAGAAGAAGATTTTAAAAAGACTCTTTGTTGGAATTGTAAATTAGAAATTATTGATAAGAGTATTCAGCGATGCCCAGAATGTAACGCAATTTTATATCCAAATAGTTTTATAAATTGGACCAAGAGTTGGTTATTATTTCTTCTTATTTTATGTATTGTACCGATTTCAATTGCATTAATATTTGTTTACTTTTTATAGAGAAGGAATTAACAAGTATAATATATAATCCATAATTACTCCAATTCTTCAAATACAACATCAGAAACCCGCCGTCGTCTAATATCAAAATCATGATCAACATGAGCTGTTAAACAATGTCTTTCCTTTCCCTTTCCATGAATATATGAAATGGGAACAACAGGTAATTCTGATTTAAGAACTTTTTTCTTTGGAACAGGAAATGCAATTATTTCATTACATCTATCACATTTAACAAGCACATATTTTATTTCTTTAGTTTCTCCTTTAGTTATTTTTTTTAAGAGTTCGGGAGAAACTTCGGGGGAATCGAGTTTGATTATCTGTTTTGGAGGAGCTACTGGAACTTCTGGGATTTTTAGGTCAGATTTTCCATCTTTAAAAAATTCTAATGATTTTTCTTTTTCTTTTTTTGTTTTTTCTTTTTCATTTTTTTTTGATGGAGTAGTAGATTTAATTAAAGATCGAAGTTTTGACGATTCTTCTGATTTCTGCTCTGAAGGTAAGATAGGGACAGATGGTTTAAGTGGTTCTTTAATGACCTTTATTTCTTCAATTTTTCTTGTCTGGATTTCTTCCTCTTCATGTTCCTTATCTTCTAAATTAATTATTTTTTTTATAACTCCAGGAAATCTCATTGGAAATAAAACAAATATTAAGTTAACTATAGTTAAAGCTAATAAAAGAAAAATAATAAACAAAAAAGAAAGAGTTCCATCATACAATTGTAAAATTCCTATATTATAAATAAAGATTATGGTAATAAACATAATTAATATATTTGTAATTGACAATTTACTAATATTTTCTAAATTTAATAAGTCTCTACGCCATTTCCATGAACTATCAAATGTGCGAAATTCTCCAATTTTAGACCTAATTTTTTTAGATACAAATAAGGACGAAATTCTTCTTTTAATTTTCCAAAGGGTCTTATTAGGTAATCTTTTTAAGATTTCAATTTTTAAGATTTTGTTATTATTATCTTCTTCATTTTTTGGATCTAATGTATCGAAAATCCTAAAATCTAATTCACCAAATTTCTTAATAATTTTTTCTATAATTTCCTTAGCAAAAATTTCATCAAATTCTTCAGCAAATTCACCTTTCCAAAAACCCCCAATTTTATTTTGAGCATCAAATATAAATATAAAATTATCATAAGACAATTTTTTAGAAGATATGATTTCTTTATCTTGAATTAAATATAGCTTTATTTGATTTCACCACTTAATTTGTTTTCATTACTATTTATTTAATTTAAGAAACATTGAGATTAAAATAATTTTTTATTTTCATAGTTAAAATTTAAAATTAGAAATTGTTAAAAAAGAATTTTAAAGGAAAAAAGAAAATACAAGTAGATTCATTTAAAAAATTGTGTTAAATACCAATTATTGACAAATATTGCGTAAATCGCTATAAATTTTTGCCAATTCGCTCATGATATTTGCATTATTTTGTTGAAGATAATAACTTAGATATCCCGAAAGCCCATCTTCGGCTTTTATCCAATCAAGAAAAGCCGTAATTTCACTTTTTAGTTGAGGATCGATAGTTACTCCTCCAGAAACGGGAGCTACTGGTTGGGAAGTTCCTAATTGGGCATTTTCATCCAAATAGGGGTTTTTTGAACATAGTCTTGATAAGGTTCGAGCTGTATCCATATAAGCACAATTTATATCCGATTCGGGTTCGACATATGCAATAATTTTATGCTCGTCATCCTTAGCCCCAACAATGTGTCCCTGCCCTTTTATGTTAGTACATACCATTCTTTCAATAGTACATTGTAACATGGAGTATTTTACACCAGAAATCATTACAAACTGAGCATTCATTGAACTCCATGCAGATGAAACCTTACTAATATCTGAGCTAATATCCCAATTATCTGTTGAATAAACAATATCTCGAGCTCCTGTTATAACAGCAACGGCAATTATAGATGGATCTCTTTGCATCAATTCAGATACAATTCCTTCATAATCAATAGACATAAAAATCAATAATTGTTTTTTTGTTTGTATTAGAAATAAATTTGTTAAAATATATTAAATTTTTAATTTTTTAATATTATTATTTTTTCATTTACTTGATTTTTTATTGACAATTGTAATCTTACCAAAAGTCGGTCTGTAATGGTTTTTATTCTCATTTTCACTTAAATTTTTATTTAAATCATAATTGAGTATTTCTGAATCCGTCTTTAAATTAAGTTTATTATTATAGAAGTTATGATGAGCTTCATCACTTTTTTTTAACTGTTTTATGTGATCAACAAGTTGATTTTTTTTACTAAAAATTTTTCCACAAATTGGGCAACTAAAATTATCTTTTACTATAAATAATGGGATTTTTACCTTAATGTGGGTTTTTTTTTTTGAGTTTTCTTTATTCGAGTGTTTTTTACATTTATGCCGAATTAATCGCCCATATATTGGATATTCAAAAAATACCTTAGATCCATGGGAACATTCCCAATAGAATACATCATTTTTACATTTGGGACAAACAGTTTTAAAAGCTCTTAATAAACAATGCGGTCCATGAATACTCCTAAACATATTTAATGTCATTCAATATTAAAAAGCTATAAAAGTTATTTAAATTTTTTGTCGATATTAAATCATCAAAAGCTTTAAAGAAAATTATTATTCTACACAATCCCAAAACCCAAACATTTAAAAGTGTTTATTTCTTTTTTTTGTAATAATAGATTGGTTTCTTGGTTTGAGGGTTAACTTTTTGTGACTACTCAAGATGAAAACGAGATAAATTTAGAAAAATGCCCGGAATGTGGAAATTTCACGGTTATTTCAGATTTATCTAGAGGAGAAATCATTTGTAACACATGTGGATTAGTAATTAATCAAAGAATTATTGATTCCGGACCGGATTGGAGAGCATTTTCATCAGAAGAGAGAGCTAAAAAAATTCGAGTTGGAGCTCCTTCAACATTTACACTACACGATAAAGGATTAAGCACAACAATCGATTGGAAAGATAAAGATGCACATGGTAAAAAAATTAGCCCAAAAATGAAAGCTGAAGTTCATAGATTGAGAAAATGGCATACTCGATCACGGATACATAAATCAATTGATAGAAATTTGGCAAATGCGATGAATGAATTAGATAGATATTGTTCTCAATTAAATCTACCAAGTTCTATTAAAGAATCGGCTGCAATAATATATAGAAAAATGGTATATAAGAATTTAATAAGAGGTCGATCGATTGAAGCTATGTTAGCAGCTTCATTATTCACAGCTTGTAGATTAAAGGGATTTCCTAAGACTTTGGACGATTTTATCGAATTTTCTTCCATTACAAAAAAAGAGTTGGGGCGTTGCTATAGATTAATATTAAAAGAATTAAAAATAAGAAATATAAGAGTATCATCACCAATCGACTTTATTCCAAGATTTTGTGCGGATTTGAGTTTATCAGGTAGAACTCAAAATAAAGCTGCAAAAATCCTACAGTTAGCTCAAAAACATTATATTACTGCAGGAAAAGCACCTACAGGTTTAGCTGCAGCTTCACTTTACATCGCCGCAATTCAAACTGATGAACGTCGCACACAAAAGGCAATTGCAGATATTGCTGGAATAACAGAAGCAACTGTAAGAACTCGGTATAAAGAGCTAATATCAAAATTAAATTTTAATATAGAACATTAAATCATCCTATTATTTTTATTTTCTGAAAAGAGTTTTGGAATTTTACAATAGAGCGATATGCTATCGATTAAAACTCCACTGACAGGCAAGATAAGTGAAAACCATCATTCATAAAACTCTCAATTAAATTTAATAAATTCTGAAAGTAAAATTTTTTAACTATGAATCAATTATTAATTTGATTATGTATTATTGCGCTAGAAAAGGTTGCAACAAAGAAGTTACTCGTGATGAATTAAAGGCATTACCCGGAATTAAATGTAGTCATTGTGGGTATCGAATTCTCTATAAGAAGAGACCAGGTGTAATTAAACGAATCAAGGCTATATAAAAAAAATAGAAAGACTTTCTTTAAGAAGTGTTTTATTATAAATAGAACTTAAAAAATTGCTACTTCTATAAATATTTTAGATATAAAGCGATTTCCTTTTCTCTTCAGAATTTTTATCCATTAAGTGGAAATTATCTAAATCGCGCTCCAATTTCTCTTTCTTGATTTTTAGATTTTTAGTAATTTCGTCAATTTTTTCTAAAGTATATTTTCTTTCAATTGGTAAATTAAAGTTTTCTTTTAATAAATTTATTAAGGATATTGATGCCTTTAGATCTGTGATTTCGTCATTAATTACCGCAATATTATCGGTTTCTGCTAAAAATACAATTCCATCAATATTAAATCTGGCTTTTACTAATGTGGGAATTAAACCATTAGCACCAACAATAACTCCTTTTTTAATCCTTTTACATTTTCCATCCTTGATAAATTGATCTATAAAATCTTTATTTGTTGTACTAAAAAATATCGAAGGAGATTTAGATGGATTATTAGTTGGAAAAGCTCCCAGAGAAATTATTAATTTTATTTTAAATTTATACATTAGACTTGCGATAAAATCTGATATTTTATAAATTCCCTTAGGATTAAGTGCCTGAGAATCTGCTGTTACTAAGAAAAAATCTCTTATATTGTTTGGATCCTTCCAAAACATTATTTCTGCTTTAGGCGCAGACAATAAACAATCATCAACTATTGCTCCAGCTGGATAATCATTAAATATAATTTCTAAATATGGTTTTGCCTTTAGGAGACCAATGATTTGATCGATTGCGAACTTGCCTACATCGGCTATGCCGGGCATACCGAGGAGACAAATCGGATCATTTATCGAGTCAAGTGAAAGGTTGATATGTTGAATAATTCTAAAATCTCTCATATTTTTATTTTACCTTTAAAAAATCGATTTTATCTAAAATTAATGCTAAAAATATTCTTATTTAAATGATGTAATATCGAAGAGAGTATTCAGATAAGATTTAAAATATCTTTACAACAATACCAACATAATATTTAAGTATGCGAAATAATGTTTCTAAGATGATATTAATGAAAGAGTTAAAGTATGGATGCAAAAATTGCGGTACTTGTTGCTCAGAGGTGCCTGGGACGATCGAATATCCTACTTATAAAAGGATTCCACTTTATCCTAATGAAGCAGATAGATTAATTGAAATTGCAAAAAAGAGTAATGTTTCTTTTAAAATAATTGAAGATTTAGTTTTTCCAGATGAAAAAAATCAAAAAATTTTAGTGGTTACATGGAGAATTAGATTAGATAATAATAATAAGCAGTGCGCCTTTCATATTAAAAATGGTTGCCAAGTACATGATGTGAAACCACTCGCATGTAGAGCTTATCCGTTGGCAATAAAGCAAGAGGATGCTTTTAATTTTAAAATTAGCATAGATCCTTTATGTAAATGGGTCATTGAAAACTATGATAATTTATGCAATATTGATTTTGAGCAAATTAAAAAAATCTTTCCACGTGAATATATATATGCACAAAAACATCTAAATAGAAACAAGAGTATTATGTTAAAATTAAGAGAATTAGAGAAAGCAAACAAGATTAAAATATTTAGGAAAATTTCAAACATAAATTTCAATAAATATCTAAAACAATGGGAAAGGGTTGAAATTAGAGTATGAAGAAAATAATTAGTTTGCTTTCTGAAGGATTTGATAGCCCTATTGCCACTTATTTGATGATAAAACAAGGTTTTCTCCCAGTTTGCGTCTCATTTATCACAAATAATGAAATTATTAATAAATTTAAAAGTAAAATAATTAAGATCGTAAAAATTCTCTCATCTTTTATTCAAAATGTAAAGATAAAGATATTCTTTATTGATCATACCAATAATTTAACATTTTTAAAAGAAAATTGTGAGAGGAAATTAACTTGTATTTTATGTAAGAGATTTATGATAAGAATTGCAAAAAAAATTGGGGAATTGGAAGGGACAAATTTAATTTTAACAGGTGATATTTTAGGAGAACAAGCAAGTCAAACATTGGATAATCTATATGTATATCAGCAAATTGCAGAGAATGCAACTATAATAAGACCACTAATAGGTTTCAATAAATTGGATGTTTTAAACATAAGCAGAAAAATTGGTCTATATGAGGTTTGCTCAGAGAAATCAGATTTTTGTACAAATTTTCCAGAATTCCCCGAAACCCATGCTAAAGTTCCAATAATTGAGGAATCAGAAAAAAATATTCCAATTTTATCATTAATTGATCAATCAATAAAGGAAGCGGAGATAATTGATATTTAAATTTTTAATATATTATTTTTGTAAATTTCGATAAATTCCTCATCGTTTAGATTGATTTTTTTAAAATTCTTCAATCCTAAAGATAAAATTTGAGCCAATAAATGCTTACAGATACTATTTTTTTTATTAATTACTACATTTTTATAAAAATCAAGACAGTCGCAATATAATCCTGGGTAAAGGATATGTTCTCTCTCATCACCTATTGCAGTCCATAAAATTCGTTTTGATGGAGTAAAAACGTACTGAATAATTCCCTTTTCCATAGTTTCTACTGCTTTTTCGATTTTATCGGGGAATAATGCTTTTAATTCATTTTCTAAATCTTTATCTAAGACTTTTGATTCTTCAATTTTTTTAAAAATTGAATTAAAAACATTTTTTCTCATAAACATTAATCTCCTTCATAATCTTCATTATTTTCGGGCTTTGCCCATATCTCAAGAACGTGAGAATGTACTCCATCCCCATACCTCTCTCTTTTCTCACATAAAGATAATTCGAATCCCTCTTCTTTTAATTCCTTATTTATCTTATCAATATCTGCCCTTGAAAAAGAATCCGGGTTAAAGAATGACACGAGCTTAAGATTAGGACGTCCCTTATCGGGTGGATTCTGACGAATTTCCTCTTCTCTTTCTTTTTGCTCTCTTTTATCTAATTTTTTTCTTATCTGCGACACATCCTTTATTTTCTAAAAAACTCGTTCTTAAAATGAAAATATGATATGTTTTTGGAGGTTCTTTAACCTTATATCTTAATTTATAGTTACATACTTTTATAATTATTTATAAATAAAAAAGAAAATTTCATATTTATAACTTGGCAGACCTCCAATTTACTGTTTAGTACCAGTCCTAATTGACATTTTGAACGTTGGGAAAATATTTATGTAAAACTAAGAAATAGGAAACAAACCAAGGTTGCAAATTGATTTCTGTCGTCCTGTCAAAATCGTAATTACTTGTATGATCATACCAATCATCATCCCAATCTTCGATCATAAAATACAAAAATTCTTTTATAGCATTATCATCAATAGCTTTACCTTTTGTAATGTATTTTTCATACCGAGCATCCCAAGCAATCTCATTAAATTCATATGGAACAGTTCCGGTTTTAATCCATGTTTGCATTCTTCTATTAAAATTCACCGCCGTGTGGACTCCATCTTGGGACATGAAATCCGTTATTAAAATTTTTATAATAGAAATTGTTTTCCTTCAATTCCACGCAAATAGCGTGGAAATGCCTCTACAACTCTTGATTCCAAAGGTTCTAGAACAGGAAACTTACATTCTCTTTTAAATCGACAGGAATAACATGATTTTTGGCAATTTGGAAGAATTTGAGCTAACTCAAAAAGAATTTCTGTTTTGTTTTTTTGGTTTGAAGTTTTATATGAAATTTGCTGAAAATATTTATTTGCAATCTCATTAAGATTAAATGCTATTGCTAATAATCCGAAAAACTTCCATACACTATAATGTTCTAAGGCAATTGTGTCTATTTGAAAGAAATTATTTAAATGCTTTAAATGAGATAGTAACAAGATGAATTCAGAAGTATCTAAAACTTTTAAATCTTCCTTTGTAATATCAAATAGATTAGCTAGTAATTTCTGTTTTAAGATCTCAATTTCATTATTAGAATAAATAATCAATTTGCCAAATCCCGTATTAAGCTCAGGAATAAAAAGTCGCACTGTAGGTATCGATAAGAAACTACAATCTTTCAAGTAAATATGATATCCTCTCTTATTAAGGAAATCAAGAATATAGTTGACTTCATCTAATAAATCATCTTTATTATATTCTTCAAATTCAATGGTTCCATAATCTTCCTTTAAGAATTTTAAATATTGAGGCGGGAAATAGTTGTTTTGTGCGAAAGATTCAACTAAATAATCTCTGAAAGGCAAAAAGAGATCCAATTGTGGAAATGCTTTATATAGATTAACAATTGACTTGCCATACAGAAAATTGTAAAAAGCACGCAACCTTAGGTTGTTGATATCTTGTTCAGCTTCTGTAATACACCTTTCTATGGCAACGTCCAATGAAGAAGCTGCTCCAAAAGTCACAAGTTTTCTATTGAAATTCTTTTTTTCCATTAATTCCTTATTTTTAATAATAAATAAGACAGCGACAGAAGGAATATTTAGATCAAGTGAAGCATCTTTAACTATAATCTGAATGTTATCTTGCTTAAATTTTTTAATTAAATGCCGAATATGAGGAGATAATCTTTTTTCAGGAATTGTAGGCAGTTTGTTTTTTTTTTTAAGTATAGAAAAGGATGAATAACGTTCAACAATTTCATTGAATGCATTTACGAATGCCTGTTCATAAGAATTTCCACTAGCACAACCTGTTGTGAATTTATTGATTTTATTCATTATCCAAACGGTTCGATTAGAAGTTATGTCCCGATAAGGGTTATAATAAGATGATTCAATTTCAGAGAGTAGAAATTTATACACAAAGGAATAGGAATTTTTCTTTAAGAGATTAATAAATTCTTTATTTAATTTTTTATCTTCATCTGATACATTAAATTTAAAATAAGGCAAGATCTGAGATTTATAGGGGTTTCTTGAAAAGAAAAAGCCTACTTGGATCCTCTCTGCTAATTCTCCATAAAAACTCGCCATTGCATCTTCTATTGTTAAGCCTCTGCCGTAGGCTTTGAAAAAAGGACGAAATTTATGATAAATAAAACCATGGATTGTCCATATGTTAGAAGGGGATTTTAGAAACGGGTGAGGCACAATTTTAAAGGAAGTATTTTTAAAAAAATGTTTTAATGTATTAATAATCCATTTAACAGTTTCATTTGAATAAAATGTTTTATCTTTATATTTTCTAGGTTGTGATTGAAATTCTTGAAAAGGTGGTACATTTTTTTCACTAGGAATTATATTTTCTAAAATAATGTCATTTAATAAATATTTTGCAATCAATAAATCTTCTGCTTGAATTATATTATCTGTCCTATTTTTTTTTGCTTTCACAACATTTTATTCTATTTAATTAATTTTAAAAAGTCCATAGTTTTTTAGAACAATAAATTTTAATCTCAAGAAAGAAATTTAATTATCAATCTGATTATTAAAAGGATGTATAGGAAAGAGAAAAGTGCGAATTTTACATTTTCCAACAAGATATTTTCCAGCTATTTCAGGCGCAGAGCTTTATTTTCAAAGAATTTCTGAGATTTTATCAAGAATTTATGAGTGTATAATTGAAATATATTGTTCAAATGCTCTTGATTTTTCAGCTTTAACCACTCAAAAAGGAAAAAGAATTACCACGGAAAATATGTATTTTAAGAAAGTGAATAATTTAACAATCAATCGCATTCCTATAAAATATAACCAAACCTTAGATGAACAAATATCTTTTATTAAAAAATTTCCAAGTTATGAAAGTTTAAGTATTTCTCGTGAGATTTTAGAGTTATTCCTTAAAAACGGTCCAAATATTTCTGAAATTTTAAATTATTTTGAAAAAGAAAATGAAATGAAATATGATTTAATTCATTCCACCTATCTACCTTATTTAAATAATCTAATCAGCTTAGTTTTAGGTAAAATGTATAATATTCCAACTGTTTGTACTCCTTTTTTCCATTTTGCAAATCAAAGGTATAAAAATCCGTTTTATTTTAAACTTCTAAAGAAATTTGATATGATAATATGTTGTACATCTTTAGAGAAAAGATATTTAATTAAAAATGGGGTAAAATCGGAAAAAATTGAAATTGTTCCTATGGGTATAGATTTGGAATATTATGAAAAGTGTAATAAAATTAATTTTAAAAGGACTTTTTTTGGTAAAAAACAACAGAATTTCCCGATGATTTTTTTTTGCGGTAATAAAAATTTTGAAAAAGGAGCAATATCTCTTCTTAAAGCAATTCCATTAATTTTAAAAAAAAAGAAAAAGGTAATTTTTACATTTATAGGTCCCAGCACTGAGGCTTTTAATAGAGAGTCAAAAAAGGTTAAAAAACTCAAAAATAAATTTATAGTTAATTTATCTCCTTCAAATTTGAAAGGTTATTTTGATATAAAAAAAATATCTGCATTTAGAGAATGTGATATCTATGTTATGCCTTCCCGCTCAGATGCTTTTGGCATATCATTCTTAGAAGCATGGGTATTCAAGAAGCCTGTTATAGGTGCTAATATTGGGAGCACTCCAGAGGTTATTGATAATGGAAAAAATGGGTTATTAGTAGAATTTGATAATACTGAAGATATTTGCAGTAAAATAGTTTATCTTTTGAAAAATAAAAAATATGCTAAACAAATTGGCAAAGCAGGATATCAGAAAATAAAAGACAAGAATTATTTATGGAGTCATATATCTGAAAAAATATTTAAAATCTATAATAAATTAATCGAAGGAAATAATTCTTAAAGTAAATAACATCATGAAAGTTATTGCAGGAAATCCGTATTTAAAGAAAGATCAAGGAAAAATTTATTTTGATGAATTAGAATACTCTATTTTGGAAAAAGATTTTAGTACGCCTTATTATGTTTTTTTAGAAAACCGGATTAAAGACAATATAAATATTTTTAATAGTGTATTTTCTTCACATTTTGAAAGATATGAAGGATTTTATTCATTTAAAGCAAATTACTTGCATGAAATTTGTAGAATTATTAAAGAGGGAAATTTTGGTGCTGAAATTATTAGTCTGCCTGAATTAGAATTAGCATTAAAACTTAATTTTTCTCCCAATAAAATAATTGTAGGGGGTATTTATTTAACCGATCAGTTAATTTTAAAATGTCTAGACAATAATATAAAAGAAATTATAGCCTACAGTCTCTTAGATATAAAAAGAATCAATGATCTTGCAAAAAATTATAATAAAACTCAAAAAATATGTTTAAGAATCAATTCGGGGAAATATGATGCACGTTTAGGTGTTGAAATTAATGAAAGTACAATAGAAAAATTACATCTAATTTTATCTGAGTGCAAATATATAGAATTAACTACAATTCTTTCCCATTTTAGTACTCAGATGAATAGTATCGATCTCTTAAAAAAAAATTGTATTTCTTTATTAACAAGTTTAAAGAAATTACAAAAAAAATTGCATATTGATATAAAAAATATAAATTTTGGTGGAGGGTTTCCTGAAGCTGTCGTATTTAAAAAGGAAAGACTTGAAAATTTTGCACTAAGTGTAAAGAAATTACTACAAGAATATGATTTTTCTCATTTAAACGTTTATTTTGAGCCAGGACGATTTCTAGTTGGTGATGCAGGTATTTTAATGTCAAAAATAATAAATATTACTGATAATAGATGGATATTTCTAAATATTGGAAATCATATAGTTCCTAAATTTGCGCGTTGTAATTTAAGGTTTTATAATTTGAATAATTTAAACGAATCTTATAATACTAAAACATCTATTGCGGGTATAATACCTTCTGATCAAGACGTTTTGGCAAAGAATTATTATTTTACTCCTACTTTAAAAATTGGGGATAGAGTTCTTATTTCCAATGTTGGTGCTTATTGTTTAACGTTTTCTAATAGATTTCCATATAGGCTACCAGCTATTTTGCTAGTTAAAAGTAAAGAATATAAAACAATATTTAATCCCACAAAACACCAAGATTTTTCACTTTAATTCTGGTATCATCCACGTAATATATTAATTCAAATTTTTGTTTTTTGATTTTTTTTATAACCAGATATATAATATATTAAGTGAATTTTTTATGGAAAGTTTCATCAAAGCAGCAAAAAAGAGAGAATTAGTTAGACCTAAAGCTCAAACATTATCTTCAGCCAATATAAAAATTATTGGGACTGGAGGAGCCGGAAATAATACAATACACCGTCTTATGAAAATAGGAATTAGAGGTGCAACTTGTATTGGAATAAATACAGATAAACAACATCTAGATGCAATAGATTCTCATCAAAAAATATTAATTGGCAGAAATTTAACGAGGGGGTTGGGTGCCGGTGGAAATCCATCAATAGGAAAAGCAGCAGCGGAGGAATCAAGAAAAGAATTAACTCATGCATTAAGAGATTCAGATCTCGTTTTTATTGCCTGTGGGGAAGGTGGTGGAACAGGAACTGGAAGTGCTCCTGTAATTGCAGAAATTGCAAAGTTAGAAGGAGCAATTGTAGTTAGTGTTGTCACTTTACCATTTAAATCTGAAAAAGGAAGAATGGCAAAAGCCCTAAAGGGGCTTAACATATTAAGACAATATGTAGATACTTTAATCGTTATTGATAATAATAATTTATTAGAAATCGCCCCAGATTTACCTTTATTAGAGGCATTTAGCGTTGCGGACGAGGTGTTGGCTACGATCGTGAAAGGAATTACGGAAACAATTTCATTACCGTCATTAATAAATTTAGATTTCGCAGATGTTAGAACTATATTATGTGCTGGTGGTGTTACCATAGTGGGCGTAGGAGAATCAAATAGCCCTGAAAACCGAGTTGATGAAGCGATTAATGATGCGTTGAATTCCCCCTTATTAGATTTGGATATTCAAGGTGCAAAAGGGGCATTAATACATGTAAGCGGTGGGCCCAATATGACATTAGGTGAAGTCAATAAGGTTGCTGAAATAATTTCAGAGAAAATGGATTCAAAAGATGCGCTAGTAATTTGGGGAGCGAGGATAGCAGACGATCTTGAAGGATATATTCGAGTTATGTTATTACTTACTGGCATTAAATCACCTCAAATAACAGGAAATGGTTATACTCCAAGACCAGCTATATTAGATCCTAAAATTCCTAGATCACGACCTACACTAAGTGATGCAATGTTTAAATTAAATGAAGTTTCTACTGAATAAATTCATCAATATTTTATTTAATAACTCTTAAAAAGAAGAATTATTTTTTCTAAAATATTATTGTTGAGTTTAAATATTGTTCTTTTTATATTTCTAATGTATGGATATAGAAAGTAGTGATGATATTCAAACTGAAATTGAATATATCATATTTAATCTAAGTATTTGGAATTATATTTTCAAAATAAAAAAAGAATACTTTCTAGAGGGATATACATTATTTTTAGAAGAGCAAGATAAAATTTATCCCCGTTTAATTGTTATTCACAAAAAATATGATAATAATAATTTCTCAATTTATTCTTATGAGAACATTTGATATTAAGGCGGGTAAAGAAAAATTTATTGAACTTTATTCAATCAAAGAAATTGAGAACAGAGAGGATTTGTTAAAAAATTTAAAGAAAGTATTCTGTGGTATTGATATATTAAGTTATGCATCTCAAAAAGATTTAAAAGGATTTTTGTAAAACTCACTAAAATTCGGGTTTATAGATTTTACGAAATTCTTCTTTTTTCATCTCCCTATATTTCTTTTCTAGAAAGCTCAACACTACATTTAGTGGAGCTCCAGAAATTATCATTGAGAGAGATTTTCTAGCTATTTTAATTTCTTCAAATCCTCCAATTAAGCTCACAGTTCTCCCGTAAACGGACATTGATACACCAGAAAATTTTTCAATTGATTTTCTCATTTCCCCATTTCGACCAATAATTCTACCTTTTAATCGTTTAATTTTTTTGTGAGATTTACCAATTTTTTCATCCAACTTTATTACTTCTAAGAATATATCTTCTTTTAGTAATTTTAAAGCCTTTTTAGGATTAAAACCTCGGCCTATTGCGGAGATTATTTTTTCGGTTAATAAAACATTAAAAGGATTATAATTTTCATTATTTGGTTCAAAATTTTGAACTATGTCAACTTCTCCCGTCTTACTATCAATATTTAATTTTGTACCTGTTAAATTTTCAATTTCCTTTTTAATTTCTCCATTATGTCCAATAAGGATGGGAATGCGAGCCTCAGGGATTTTCATATTATATCAAATTGTATAAACATTAAAAATAAATTTCTTTTTTTAAAAATTATTAAATTTTAATAATATCATAATATGCCTCTTTTACTGTTGGAGTTTCTATTCCAAATTTAGAGAAAAAATTTATTACATTTTTTATATCTCGAATTAAATACTGATCAGATTTAGGGTGATCGATAGAGACGGCTTGCGAAATATCAATTATGATAGGCTTTTGATCCAACATAAGAATATTAAATTCGCTTAAATCGCCATGGACTAATTTCGCTTTATATAAAACTTTTATAAATTGATACACCTCATCGAATAACTTCTCAGGATTTTCCAAACTCTTGACTTTTTTTAATATTGGTGCTGGGGTAGGTCCATCTCCAATATATTCCATAATTAAAACATTATTTTTGACATATATTGGCTGAGGGACAGATAAACCCGCACGATATGCTTGTTTTAAATTTTTAAATTCTTTTTTAGCCCATAGAAAAATAATCTGGGAAGAATTTTTACCCACTTTCTTAAAGCGCGGATCCCCAGTAATATAATTTTTCATCCACCGAGAAGTATTACTATCAATTTTATAGATTTTTATTGCAATTTCATTTCCTTCTTTATCATAAGCTAAATAAACATTAGCTTCTTTACCAGCATTTATAATTCCAACAAATTCCCCGATTATTTGCTTATCTAATAATTTTCTTAATAAAAAGACTGTTCTTTCATCAAAAACACTGTCCACCGCTAACCTAATTGCTGATTGATCTTTCTTTTTAATTCGTCTTTTATCGATTTTTTTTATTTCCAAATCTCTCGATTCTTCCATATCATATTTTTCGATAAAATCTTCTTCTATTTCCTCAAAATCTGTATTATTTTCTTCCATCTCTAAAAATTTATAAATTCTTTTTTTTGTATTTTAACTTTTTTGCTGAAAAAAAATTGATAGTTCTTTATTATTCTATTTCCATGGGTATCTATTAAATATACTTTATTCTTCCCAATTTTATCTACTATATATTTAATGTTTTTGGTAATTACTTCATCTTCCTTTTCAATTGGTAAAAATTTTATTAAAGTTTTTATTCTATATATGTTTTTACCGCGTTGAACATCTCTACTCATCAATTTTTTAGAAGATTTTATTAAAAAATTATATTCTGGTTTTAATAATCGAATTATTTTATTGGTTTGATTTTGTGTGCTTAAAAAAATATCAACACCATTTTTAACATATTCGATTTTTGTAATATACTCAGTAGAATCTTTTTTTGATACATTATCTATATAATTTTTTATCTTCTCTTTAGCGATTTCAATTAAGTTATGCTGTTCCTCGAAAATAACTCTTAACTGAATAATTGCATTAATCTTTTTTTGTTTTATACTAATACAGTTGTTACAGTGGCCATATTTTAATTTAACTTTGATTTCTTGAGTATAAATTAAATCTTCATCATATATATGAACTCCAGTAATCATAAGATAAATATCTTCAATAATTTTGGCATTTGGGGAAATTTTTTCTTCCAAGATTATTAATTTGAATTCAATATTTTCCTTTTTTCCATATGGTTCTAATAAATAATAATTAATAGCTGATTTAACAATCTCTAATATATTTTCTGTAGAAGGATTTAGCCAAACTTTTACTTTAGAGTCCTTAGAAAAACTACCACATTCTAAACATATATTTAAATAAAATATATCCTGAAATTGAAATAATGGCTTATTTTTAAGAAAACATCTCAGACAAGTAAATTTATCATAAATTTTTTCATTTGTAGAAAATTCTTTTCCACAAATAGAGCAAAAACGGGTTGGACGGGTTGGCGGCATATTAAAATCTCATCTTTAACGCCAAAGGTATATTATTAATTTTTTTAATAGTTGATTCATTGATAATTCCACTCTTGATTGCTTTTCTAATGATATTATTACCAATAATATTAAAATTCGAAGATATTGATAATATATTTATCGCTTCATCTATATCAATTAATTTTCCTCCATAGAAATCATTAGAAATCTTCAATTTATAATTATCTTCGCATAATTCTTTATTAAGAAGATCATTATCACAAACTGCAATAACCTCAGTACCTCCTTGAAAATGAATTTTAAGATAAACTTGCAATAATAGTACACCTTATTTTATTCAATAATAGGAGTTCGTGCTCCACATGCTTGGCAAATTAAATATAATTTCTTATCTTCTTTAGATATAATAGTATCAGGTTTATTACATATTTTACATAAAACATATTTATTAACATACTCATTTATATGACGATTTAGAACATCTTTTTTAGGTCGTCCTTTTAAAAACAATTGCCCTCCTCGATCTTCGCCCATCATACCAATATTTTTTAAAAAAATTGGTAAAAAATGTTTTACATCTCTATTTATCTTTTGAATAATTTTTGAAAAATTTAAAATTATTGTATTTTTTCCTTCAGGTCTTATTTCAACATCTGGAATTATAAATCGCTCTTTTTGTTTAGCCCCTTCGGGAATTTTATCCATTGCTTGTTTTAAATATTTTTTATATTGTTCAAACTCCAACTTTATATTTCCCTAATACCTTATTTTTTTTGTTTAATACTTTAAATACTCCTTAAATATTTTAATTCTCAGAAAAAAAAAAGTTTTTCGATTTGCTCTCAATCTTGTAGTTTTTACATCTTGATATAAAATATATCTAAAATATCCATTATATCAGTTGATAATAATTTTCTTCAACTTGATATATCCTTGATTCAATTTCCAATTCGTTAAGATATTTTTTTAAATCATTTTCATTAAAAGCTAATGATTTCTGTAATTTTTCAAACGAAATTCCTTTAATTTCACCGCCTAATTCTTTAATTTTTTCTAGAACTTGTTCTTTATCATCATCACTTTTAAATAAATGATTCATTTCATATTCTTCAGAAAGCTCATCAATAGGAAAATTATCTTCAATTTTCATTGGAATTTCCATTAGATCAGTGGTTTTAAGTTTTTTGATTATTTCTGCATCTCTTAACAGTACAAAATTGGGATTTTCAATATGCTTAATCATTTCGGGAGAAATAGAAAAATAATTTTTCCACTGTCTTATAATGCCCATTACATCAACCAGATCTCCTTTCACAATATGGGAATACTGTTCAGCAACAACACCCCAAAGAATCGCCCTTATTATGCCAGTTCCATCATCCAAATCGAATTCTAACCTTGAATTAAAATCTGTTTTATCTAAATCTGATTTTTCTTCAATTTTTTGACTAATAATTTCCTTTTTATCCAAAACCGTTGCGTAGAGCCTAACTCGTTTATATTTTCCAAAAATAGTAAATAGTATTTTCTCGTCGGGTAAGTATGTCCCTTCAAGAATATGTTTTATCCAGCATCTTAATGCTGGGTACCTTATTAATCTTTGAATATTATTACTCATCTTAATTCTTAAATTTAATAAATATTATTAATATTTAGGAAAAATCCTAATTTTTATTATTTTTTTTGGAAGTTTCAAATATATATTTTCCCCATTAATATCATAATATTTTACTTTAAAATTACTAATTTGAAA
>JABUBO010000052.1_pt1 | contig 30353 bp, 22 predicted proteins | sample 7240361 | NCBI WGS metagenome assembly JABUBO01 (sample SAMN07256346, study PRJNA390944) | subsurface metagenome | isolation source: Methane hydrate marine sediment | place: Pacific Ocean: Eastern North Pacific, ODP site
GGGAGCTATGATTTGGTTGGCTTTATTGTTGGAGTGGTAGAAAAGGCAAGTATTATTGATGGCAGTCCCATAAATGCAGGCACTGTAATTCTTGGCTTGCCATCCTCTGGTTTACATACCAACGGCTACTCGTTAGTGCGAAGAGTTTTTAGAATAGAGGATAACCCCTCCTGCCTAAATAACTTTTATCCCGAGCTGGGGAAAACTCTGGGCGAGGAACTGCTCCAAGTCCACCTCTGCTATTATCCTGAGCTTAAACCGATCTTATCCTTAATTAAAGGTTTAGCTCATATCACTGGCGGCGGGCTTATGGGGAATATACCTCGCATTCTACCTCAAGGTCTTGCTGCCCATCTGCACAAAGGTTCCTGGAATATACCCCCTATCTTCAAGCTTATTCAGAAGCAGGGAAATATTGAGGAGACAGAAATGTATCGCGTGTTCAACATGGGAATAGGCATGACCATTGTGTGTTCACCACAACAAGTAACTAAATTGACTGCTGCTTTACCCCAAGCCAAGGTTATTGGTGAGGTAGTCAAGGCAAAGGGTAAGGGAAGAGTAATAATGGGTTAAGGAAGTATCATGCGTGCTGTCATAAGCGTTTCAGACAAGTCAGGTGTAGCTGATTTCGCTCGAGGTTTGCAGGAGCTAGGCGCCGAGATTTTCAGCACCGGCGGCACTAAGAAATCACTGGAACGGTCTGGAATAAAAGTCCACAGCATCTCAGAGCTTACCGGATTTCCTGAAATCCTCAATGGTAGAGTAAAGACGCTTCACCCTGCGGTTCATGGTGGCATTCTGGCAAGGCGCGACTTACCTCAACACTTAGCTGAGCTGGCTAAAAACCACATCGAAACTATCGACATGGTTGTAGTAAATCTTTACCCCTTCATCGAGACGGTGACCCAAAGCGAAGTTTCTTTGGACGAAGCGTTAGAGAACATCGATATCGGTGGCCCAACTATGATTCGCTCAGCAGCGAAGAATTTCCCCTCAGTCCTGGTAATTGTCGACCCTGAGGATTACGACCCCATTCTGCAAAAGCTGCGCCGGGGCAATGTAGATTTAGCAGAAAGAAAAAAATTAGCCCATAAAGCTTTCCAGCATGTGGCTATCTATGATACTGCTATCGCTCAATATCTTAGCGAAAAAACTTTCCCGGAGGAAATGACCATAGCATTGAAGAAAGCTTATGGCCTCCGTTATGGTGAGAATCCTCATCAAAAAGCCGCCTTTTATCTCGAGCAAAATGTGAGGCAACCACAAGCTGTCTTAGCTTCACTAAAACAAATTAGCGGCCCTGAAATTTCCTTCAATAACCTTCTTGATTTTGATGCTGCCTTAAATATTCTGAGCAACTTTACTGCTCCCACTGTGGCCATAATGAAACACACCAATTCCTGTGGGCTTGCCAGCCATGCTAATTTGGCTGAGGCTTACCGAAGAGCTTTGGCTGGAGACCCAGTAGCTGCCTTTGGTGGTGTAGTTGCTAGTAACCAAGTTATAGATTTAGCCACTGCCCGAGAAATAGACCAAACTCATTATGATGCTATCATTGCTCCAGAATATGAAAAGGAAGCCCTAGAGCTATTAAGACGTAAAAAGAGCTTACGCCTTGTCGAGATACCAATCGCTGATAGCTATCAGCTGACAGCTATCAGCGATTTCCGCTATGTCCAAGGCGGCTTTCTGATCCAAACACCAGACTTCTTCAGCGACTCAGAGCTTCAACCTCGCACAGTTACCAATCGCCAACCTACAGAGCAAGAACTATCAGACTTGCTTTTCGCCTGGAAAGCAGTCAAGGGGATAAAGTCCAATGCCATAGTTATTGCTAAGGACAAAACATTATTAGGCATGGGAGCAGGACAACCATCTCGTGTGGTAAGTGTTGAGCTGGCTTTAAAGAGAGCTGGCGAGCAAGCCAAGGGTAGTGTTCTCGCCTCAGACGCTTTCTTCCCTTTCGCCGATGGTCCTGAATTAGCCATTAGCCACGGAGTCACCGCCATTATCCAGCCCGGCGGCTCAGTGAGAGACAAAGAGGTAATCGATGTGGCTAACAAGCATAGTGTAGCCATGGTATTCACCGGTATTCGCCATTTTAGGCACTGAGCTCAAAGAGAAAGATGGGCTGACGCTGGAAAGAAGGCAGAGTGCATCGCCGATCTAGAAAATATGATAGAAATTGAACAACCTCACTAGATCGCGCTGATTATGGTTCCTGCTGTGGCAGTATTTGCGGCTTGACGTACCAGATAGACAATGAAATAAACATATCGCAGAGAATCTCGGAGGCTTTGAAAGTGGATGATAGCGTGAAGGCAGCTTCTCTGCCAGAGGATTATATCGCTTTCTTGAAGCAAGACTATCGAGGCGAGCACCTTGAGCATTGATGGCAGAGCAACCCAAGGTCCTGAACCAGAGGATGACGAGCGAGGGATACAGAGCTTCTCACTAACTGCTGTTTGCACAGGAAGCCCAAGAAGTCCTATAATCGGTCATTGAGGCTATGGCTAGGGTAGTACTTGTATCGGACATGTTGCGTGGGTTTTTCGAGGAAGGTTATCCACTTTACTGTGGCATCGACGCCCAAAGTATCATACCCAATGTCAAGAAACTGCTGGAGCGAGAGTTAGAGCAGAACTCGAAAATCTTCTATCTGTGTGACCATCATGCTCCTGATGACCCGGAATTCAAAATGTTCCCACCCCACTGTATTGAAGGTACCGCTGAGGCTGAAATCATATCCGAACTTTCCCCATATCCTGGTGAAATAATACCAAAAAGAACTTTTAGCAGTTTCTATAATACCTCTTTGGAGAAGAAACTAGAGGCACTCCAGCCCGAAACCATAGTCGTGTGTGGTGTATGCACCCATATTTGTGTTCTGCAGGCAGTAATTGATGCCAGAAACAGAGGCTATGAAGTTGAAATCCCTGTCGATTGTGTTGCTTCCTTCGACAATAGGGCTCATTTCTTCGCTCTGGATTATATGGAGAAGGTGCTTGGTGCCAAGCTAATCAGCCCTAAAGTCAACCTGCCTAAACCAAAGTTTGAAATCCCTGACTCATGGCTGAGCGGGGAGACAGCCGATGTTTACTTCCCCCGCACTGTGGAAATACTCAAAAAGGAAGGAATCAACCCCGTAGCTACTATGGAGGTTTTTCCCTCTAGAGCCGGCGTACTCTGTGGCATGGAGGAAGTTAAGGCTCTTTTAGCCAGGGTGCTTCCTGAAGATAATCGTGAAGTTTGGGCACTAGCAGAAGGCGAATCTTTTGACAAAAAAGAAGTAGTCCTGCGGATAAAAGCCCCCTACCAAAGCTATGGAACTTATGAAACAGTCTATCTGGGCATTCTTGCCCATTGCAGTGGCTGGGCCACTGCTGCTCGAGAATGCGTTAATGCTGCTCAAGGCATTCCTGTTATTAGTTTTGGCGCCCGTCATGTTCACCCTTCAGTAGTCGGTGTTATGGAGTACTCCGCTATTGTAGGGGGATGTGGTGGCTGTGCTAGTACCGTTGGTGCTAAGCTTGCTGGCATGAAACCCATCGGCACCGTACCTCATGCCCTCATCATTATTTTGGACAGCACTGCCAAAGCTACTCTCGCCTTTGATAAGCATATGCCTCCTGAAGTGCCACGTATTGCCTTAGTGGATACTTTTGAGGATGAGGTAAGAGAAAGTGTCGCTGTGGCTAAAGCAATGCAGGGAAAGTTGCAAGGTGTGAGATTAGATACTCCCTCGGAAAGAGGTAGAGTCACTGCCGATTTAGTCAAAGAAGTGAGGGCTTGGCTAGACCTTGAGGGATTCAAAGAGGTGAAGATTGTCGCCAGTGGTGGGTTTAATCCAGAGCGCATCCGGCATTTTATCAGCCAAAGGGCACCGGTTGACATCTTCGCTGTTGGCAGCTATATCAGCGATGCCCAGCCCATTGATTTCACCGCAGACCTTCACGAGGTAGAAGGCAAGCCCATTGCCAAAAGGGGCAGAATGCCCGGCATCACCCCCAACCCTGGGCTGAAAAGGGTGATGTAAAAAACCGCTGAGAAAAGATCAACAACATGGCTGAAGCTGTAATAACGTTGGACAATGTCACCAAAATCCTAGCGGGTCGGCAGATTCTCAAGAATATAAGCTTTGCCGTGGAGGTAGGTGACATCTTCGGCTACCTCGGCCCCAACGGAGCAGGCAAGACTACAACTATCAGGGTCATCCTGGGACTTTTCCCACCTAATTCAGGCACGGCATTCATTCTAGGCAAGGATGTCAAGTATGATGATGCCAGAGAAAAGGTTGGCTTTGTCCTTGAGGCCGATGGGCTCTATGACAACATGACTGCTTACGAGAACTTAGATTACTACTGTCAAATTTATGGCATGCCCTCAGCTTTGAAAAGCAAAAGAATAGATGAAATGCTGGACCTAGTGGAACTAAGCGACAGAGCAGGGGATAAAGTATCCTCTTATTCCAAGGGAATGAGGCAGAAGCTAGCGCTAGCACGGTCTATGGTTCATGAGCCCGACCTCCTTATCTTCGATGAGCCCACCGCTGGCGTTGACCCTACAGGTCAGATGGAGGTGAGACAAATCCTTCTTAACTTAGCACAGAGGGGTAAGACCATTTTCCTAAGCTCTCACAACCTTGATGAAGTGCAGCGAATTTGCAACCGCATTGCTCTGATAGACCAAGGGGAAATAAAGCTCTATGACGAGCTAGGGAAATTGAGAAGGGATATGGGCAGAAGAGAGGTAATCATAGAAACCGGGATAACAACTACGGAAGAAGCCAGGTTACTCGACGGGCTTGTGGCTGAGCTTGAAGCCTTACCTTATGTGACAAGCTGCCGCAGAGAAGCTCAAAAACTGCGTCTCCAGCTTGATGGCCGAGGTGACATCTCCGAGATAGTAGCCATGCTCTCCCAGAAGAGCATAGGTGTAGAGGAGGTCAGAAAGGGCGAAATATCCCTGGAGGAAATTTACGCCAAGGTGACAAAGGGAAGGGAATGATGAAACAGATAATGGTGATTGTGAAAAAGGATTTGAGGGAAACTCTGCGCACCAAGGCTTTTTATGTCAGCATAGCCATGGTTTTATTCTTCATGGTAATGCTGGGCGGCGCAGTTAGAGGACAAATCAATACCTTAGTAGAGAAGGGTTTATCACCAGCAGAAATAAGCTCAGCCGCTCAACCACTCATGGGCACCACTGTCTTCATGCTTTCTCTGATGTTGATGATGCTATTTTGCATGTATATCAACGCCTATACGCTTACCATGGAGAAAGTAAAACGCTCCATAGAGTCTTTACTATGTACACCATTGAGCCTGAGGCAAATTTGCCTCGGAAAAAGTTTGGCAGTATTTTTGCCCAGTGTGATTTTGGGTCTGCTATTTGCCTTTGGTGCAATAGCTGGCATAAATCAATTCTTTATAGCTCCTAAAATAGGGCAGTTTGTCATGCCTGGTGCAGCACCATTAGTAGCAACCCTGATAGCTGTGCCTCTGATAGTGTTTTTCCTTGTTACTTTAATGATAGCGCTACAACTCATAATCACCAACATCCGTTGGATTCACGCTGCCCTCATGGGCCTAATATTTGGTGTTGGCTTTGGGCTCTCCCCCGTCTTAAGGTTTGGCTCTGCATCATGGAGCATTGTCTTTATCTCCCTAGGAGTTGCCGCTGTCTTAGCCCTAGTGACAATTTACCTCTCCCGCCTGGTCACCAAGGAAAGAATCGTGCTCAGCAGCAAAGGATAAGCTTGGCAAATGGCTGTGCTCCGATGTTTTCCCAGTTTTAGGGCTTGCTACTTAAAGCCAATCCCTTCTATCTCTATGAGATTGCCCCTAAGCTTTGTCTTAGCACCGAGAAATTCCTCAATCAACCATAGGTTTGTCTCTACATGTTCGGTAATCCTAGGAATTGAGTACCTGCTAGTTCCATCAGCCAAGCCAGCATAAATTATGAGTTGGTCCGACACATATCTATCAACCGCGGCACCAGTTTTAACATCCTCTACAAAGCTTTGGGCTACATACCTCCCGATAGACTCGGAGCTTCTTCCCGGCCTTCCCGCTCTATCCGAGCCAATACTGCTAGCTAAACTCGTCTTAGCATATATCGTCAGGGCAGCACCCTCCTGAAGCGAGTTCTCATCGTAAATTTCTTGGATTTCAGCCTTATGGCCATAAGAGCTTAATACCTTCTGACATTCCTCTGCCATCCGATGGCTCACTTTCCTTCCCTTCAAATGAGAGGAGAGGGCGATTCCTTTAATACCGAGAACCTCCCCTTGTTCAGTGAGGCTCAAAGGTTTTAATTTCTTTACCGGCTCAACTTCAATTTCTATAATCCCGCCTCCTCGTGGCACGTAGCCAGGGCGAACTATCTCAAGCTCAGCATGAATTCCCATCTGTTCCAAAATTGGAAGCAAAACAAATTTCATATGATAGGCAGAGGGGGCAAAATCCTGGAATAGCCCGCCTTCAAGCCTAAATTTGGAAGGCTTTCCCGCAAAGCAGGCTAAGGGCAGAAGAGTTTGTGCCATCATTGTGGTTGACCCTGCTGTCCCTATATCCCAGTGATACTCCCCTCCTTTAAACCTTCCCTTTGGAGCATAGGTAATCTCCTTAGAGCCCACCACGGCATTACTCACCACACCATGGCACATCTCCTGGCAAGCCTGGATAACCTTAAGGTGCTGCCTCCTTAGCCCTGGCCTATCCCTCTTCGCCCTGATATTTTGTATCTTTATCTCTTTCCCAAGCAGGCTCGCCAGAGCTACAGAATAGCGGACTATAGTTCCGCTTCCAGACTTTGCACTGCCATCTATAACCTTCATGTTGAGGCAATACTATTTATATGCTGAGTAGGCAAAGTCAGTCAGTAGTCTCATCATTTACGGTATGCTTCTCCACGATGACGGACGTGATAAATCGTCACGACCTTCGTCTTGATGCCTACTTGGTAGATTACCCTGTAATCCCCAACTCGAATTCGATAATCTCGTTCTGAGCCTCGAAGTTTACGGCATTGTGATGGAAATGCATTATTTACAAGGAAGTCAATGGCCCGAACAATCCAAGGGATTTGCTGTGGATCAATATTCCATAAGTCTCGCTCTGCTGACCCTTTCCATCGAATCTCATAAGAGGCCATCTCTTTCTAACTTCTTTTTGAGTTCTTCAAAAGTTATAGTAGGCTCACCTCGACGTTCGGCAATGATTGCAAGGTCATGGATATCTTCTAGAAGCTCCTCATACTCCTCAATTGGAATAATTACGGCTGTTTTTTGTCCTTTCTCATCCACAACATATTGCTCTTGAAATTTTGCCATGCTTGTCCTCCTGTTAGATTTTCAACAATTGAGTTCGTATAACTTAGTATATACTAAACGACTCAACTTCCATCACTACTTGCTCAAAAGGGATAACCTCACCGCCGGAGGCTTTGGCTGCGTCATAGGCACGAATAGAATCTAGCTCCTCAAGCTCCTGAGTAAATGATGGTAATCCTTCATATCAAGGGCCACGCCAATACAATTGCCATTGTTATCCACTAAATATCGCTCTTTGATATTACTCATCCCTAGCTCCGTTTACATGGATTTTAGCACTGCTGATATTCAAATGCTAGCTGTAGGTTTATTTCCTTCGCGAGCAGGCTCGCCAGAGCTACAGAATAGCGGACTATAGTTCCGCTTCCAGACTTTGCCCCGCCATCTATGGTTATCATGTGCTGTTGTTCCTCCTCTTTGAAAAAGGCCTGTAACATTTTATATCTTTTGTTATACTCCAAAATACAATTTGCGCCTTTAAATAATTTTTCAAAAATTAAAAGGAGCCAAAAGATGGGAATAAGACTTTTTAAAGAGCCTGAGCTGGAAAAACCTGACCTGATTTGCGGCTGGCCAGGGATTGGGAATATCGGGCTAATTGCTGTTGATACCTTGAAGGGGGGGCTGGTAGCAGAAGAGTTTGGAGAAATAGAACCCTGGGACTTTTTCTACCCCAAGAAGGTCTCCATCAGGGACGGTTTGCTCGAAAGCTTAGAGTTCCCCACCAACAAATTTTATTATCAGCAGCTGAGAAGGAAAGATTTAATATTTTTCCTTGGAGAAGAACAGCCGACTGAGGGAGAGAGTGTGTACGCCACGGGAGAAAAGGCTTACCAGATGGCCAATCTAGTTTTAGATGTAGCTGAAAAGTTTGGCTGCCAGAGAGTTTATACTTCGGGTGCCTGTGTTTCACCCATTCACCATACTGTGAAACCAAGAGTCATTTCAGTGGTAAGTTCTGATAAGCTAACGGAGGAGGTAACAAGGTATCCAAATACAATTTTAATAAGCGAAATGGGAGGGAGAGAAGGTGAAGGAGTTATTACTGGATTAAATGGTCTTTTGCTGGCAGTGGCAAAAAAGAGGGGGCTAGAAAGTATTTGCCTCATGGGGGAGATACCAGATTGGCTTTCTGGTTCTCCCTTCCCCTATCCCAAGGCCTCAAAGTCAGTGCTCGAGGTTTTTGCTGATATTCTGGGAATTAGGGTTGATTTTGGGTTTCTCGATAAGATGGTTGCCCAGATAGAAGAGATTGTTGAGAGGCTCTATGAGGAGTTTCCCCTAGAAATAAAGGAACGCTATGATGAAAGAAAATTTGTTGCCCAGGCTAAGCCGGGAGGAATAACTGAAGAGGATGCCAAATGGATTAAAGAACATATCGATGAATTTTTTAAGAAAAGGGGTGAACAGGGTGGACAAAGCTCTGTTTGAGATTTATCAGTCTCCCCGGCTTCCAAAACCATATTTGATTGTCGGTTGGCAAACTCGCGATGTTGGGAAATTAAGCTCTAAGATTATCCATTTTTTGAATGAGAAACTGGAGGGTCAGCAAATTGCTGAAATCAAGCCTTCAGGGTTTTTCCCATTAGGAGGAGCAGTATTTAAGGATAACTTGATCCAGGTTCCAGAAAGCAAATTCTGTGCTTGCCAGAAAAACGACCTCCTGATTTTTCAAAGCAAGGAGCCTAAATACGAATGGTATAATTTTTTAAACGGTCTCCTGGATTTTGCTCAACATTATTGTCATATCAAAGAGCTATATACCATCAGCGCGAGGCCCTCTCTTGGCGCCCATACTACTCCTCGGAGGATACTTACGGTTTACAATCAGCCAGAATTTCAAAAAATGCTCCAAGGCTATGGACTAGAGGATATGACCTGGGAAGGACCTCCAGCCATAAGTAGTTACCTTCTTTGGCTAGCCAAAAGGAGAGACATCCCCGGGATAAGCCTTTGGCCCGAGATACCATTTTACCTCGCTGCCGGAGAAGACCCTGCAGCAATAAAGCTTACCCTTTCTTTTCTGGATAGCAGATTTAACCTGGGTCTGGATTTGGGGGAGATTGATTCGGAGATTAGCAATCAGAATGAGAAAATAGCCCAGCTAAGAGAGGAAGACGCTGAAATCAATGAATATATCAACCGACTGGAAAGCGGACTCAGCTTAAACGAAGAGGAGCAGGTGAAATTAGCCAGAGAGGTGTATGAAATTCTCGAAAAAAGAGACTGAAACACCCGTCGTCTTTTCCCCTATAACATATTGCCCTTGAGATTTCCTCATACTTAGCCTCCGTTTTTCCGCATCTCAAGGTTTAGCTAATCCATTTATTTGAAGGAATCCCTCTGGAGTGTTGAATGCTGTGAGAAACAATAGAGATTTCCCTTTTATCCGCTGTTGTCTGCTGTTGCGGCAACTTTATTCTTGGAGGTTTCTTTAATTCTTGTATCCATCCAATTCTGTATAATAGGCCATAAGTCAAAACCTATTGTCTGAGAGAAGGGTCGAACTAACCTGTGAACTTGTAATAGGGATGTGTGTTCTATTAGCTCCCTGACGCCACGTTGAATAGCTTCTTCTGGTCCTTCTAAGTATTGTATATTGATGAGAGACTCTCGCCGCTTAGTTTCTTCGCTGATGAATTTTTGAGCATCGGTGGAAACCTTGTCCATCGTTACAACTATTCCGCTCCTTCCTGCATATCGGATTGTCCTATAAACAAAAGGATAAGCATCTCCCAAGCCAAATTCTCTGTCCTTAAGTTCAAAGAAAATGCGGGAACCAAAATCTTCCACCATTATATCAAGCTCTTCGCCACTGGCTTCTAACCCCCATCTTATGGCTTCTTTCCTTATTCCATTTTCTTTAAGAAGTTCTGTAACCCATATAGACATCCATAAACTGTGATCAACCAATTTCTTGCCCTTCTCCGTAAGGGAGTAGATTACTTGAAGGTTCTCCTCAGGGAATGAACGCCCACAAACACTACAACGTAGAGAAGGCATGGGGCCTTTGGTGAGATCATCTTTGGAAGGAACAACACAAATAGTGTGCTGGTCTTGTTTGCACGTTAACAAATACTCCTCCATTACCAAACCTAAGGAAAGAATGCGCTGAAGAACGTCCGCTTCCACAATTTCAGCGGCATCTTTCTGTCTCATCTTTACTACCTGAGCCAACTTCAGAATGAACTTTCTTATTTCAATATTCACTAAGAGCCGAGCTACCTGAGCATCTTCAGAGTTGTAGTTCGGCTCGATGGACTTAAATTCCACTTCCACACGCTCAGGATCTTCATCAGAGAAAGCTCGATAGAGAGCGGAACGACGCCTAGTGTATCTCGAAAGGCGGGGATCCACACTTTTCCAGTCAAATTCCATTCCCCTGACTCTTCTGCCATCAAATCTAGTTTTGATACCTTCTTCGATATCTGCGCAAAACTTCCTTAAAGGTTCGTCTGCCTTCCCGTACCCAACAACAGAAGCATACAGTATCTCTTCACTAGCAAAAGTTAAGGCATAAGCCCAATTATCAATGAAAAACAAGTCACCCAATATCTCAGTGGGTTCCAACCTGTACGCTCGAAGTGCGGGCGTGATAATTTTTATGATTAGCCCATGGTCAGGTTCTGGTAGTTTAGCTAACGCAAACATACCTGTAAGCATACTACGTATTACAGGTAAATAGGTTTTGTCACTCAAATGTGATATAAGTGCTTCCATCTCGTTTTGATCACGCAAGCCAATTTTTGCTGCAAGGGTAGTAGCCCGAAGCATTCTATTCCTCCCTATTTATTACAGAGTAATTTAGCCCAATATTAATCTTTTGTGACATTAAAGCCGCGATTTAAGATAACTATAGTATATACAAAATTCGTTTTTTGTTCAGTAGCTTATTGCACAGGTATTGGATGCCGTCACTATTTCCATTAAGCACTACAAAAAGTTACCTGCTAATTCCAGCTATCTTGAAAGCTCGATGGTCTCTTTTTCAATATCCGCATAGAGGCTGTCTATCTTCTGTTGAACTTCCATTGTCTTTTTAAGAGCCGTGGTAATCTGGCAGTAATGCTTTATCTCCTCAAGAGATAACTTTTGTCCCTTCCTACCCTTAAGCCATTTATCTATAACCTGATAGCCACCGATTTGGTAGTCCCAGACCTCTTTTTCTATTCCCTCGAAGTACTGATTGTTGTTGATGTAAACTCGCCTTTCCATTTCATCGTATTTTGGCTTTTCGACTTGATTATCACCACTGCCCTCAAATTTGGCAATTGGGTTATTTAGCTCTGCTGACTTGAGCAAATGCAAGCTGACAAGCTGTTTGCCATATTTTCCTATTTTGCTGAATAATTCATAGTCTTTAGTGAAAGGCACTCTGGGAAAATCAATCTTCAGAAACTCAGCGTATTTGTTTCGATAGGTATTGGAATAAAAAGCGCCATATATGTAGTAAAAAATTTCCTCTGGACTTGGTTCTCTACTATAAGCCGCTGTTAACGATTTGACCAGTTTAGGATTAAGATTCGGTTTTTCCCCTGGAGCTTCCTGATGACTGAACATATCTTCTTTGGAGGGGTAGAGGTAAAGAGGGAAAAGGAAGCCAATCCCCTTGTTGCTAAGGGTTATCCGACTATCAATTATCGTATTTGAAACAAATGCGTGATTAAAAACTCCTTCGGCAACCTGCCTAACAGTAATCAACCCCAAATTATCCTTCATCATGTGGTGCATGACCTCCTTGCGAGTCCTCCACACAACAGAATCATGGAGATAAATCTCCCTGACATCAAAGGGGCGATAAAGAATTCTGGTGAAGTATTCATCCCAATCTTTAACTTTGTTTAGGTCGATTCTTGCCTTTTTGATTTTCCACATATAGTTCTCTTTCAAATCAAAGGCTTGCTTAACTATCTCATCGGGTATTGACAAATCTCTGAACATTTCAATTCGTCTTTTTAGAGCGTCTCTATCAAAGTCAATTACAAGCTTATCTCTAGCTGTAACAATTCCTGTACAATTTACCGGAAAGATGTCGGTTATCTTCCAGTATTTTTCATAAATATCTCTGTGAATTTCAGCCCTCGGAACAAAGAAATAGTATGGGCTACTCGGCTTTAATTGCTGCCAATTGGTCGTTTTAATGTCATTTTTAAAAAGCCAACTATATTTATCCTCTCGTAAGCCCCAGCATTCTGAGTAAAAAACTTTCTTCTCCAAATCCTTTCTTTTAACGAACAACAATATGGCTACCCCCTGCCGAATATCAAAAACATTTTCATCTTTAGAGCCATCAGGGCACTTTTCTCTCTTCAGACTGTTACCATGCAAGTCCAACAGATATATTTCATTAAAGCTATTCATCAAGGATTGCCGCATTCCTCTAAATGTTGGGTTGTCCAGATAACTATGATTGGTAATAAAGCCCAAAACACCTTCGCCTGCCTGATCTATCTTCCATTGAGCAAAGCGAATGAACTTTACATAGTCGTCTTGGAGCCATTGTTTTCTCTCACCTAACCACTGGCCATCTATCACCTTATAGGATTCTATTAATTCGCCAATCCAAGTTTTCTGCCTTACTTTCATCTTTTGCCTTGCCGTTCTTAATTGAGGAACTAACGAATAATAACCATTTAATTTATCCTCTTGAATTTGGTAATTAGTTATATACCTATTCCCCTTTTCGACAGTTATTTCTTTTTCACTTAAATTTGCTGATATCCCCGAATATGGAGGGTTTCCCAGGATAACGAGGATAGGCTTTTCTTTCTTCACTCTGCCAGCGAGGTGCGATTCCTCAGCCAGGGATGATATCCCAGGAAGAGCAGTTTGCTCTAACTCTTCCATTTCTAGAGTATTTGTGAGATAGAATTTGAAGCGCTCATCTTCACCAAGTCCATAGCCCGATTTCTCTAATAGCAATGCCATCTTCAAATGTCCTATGGCATAGGGAGCCATCATCAACTCAAAGGCATAAAAATTCTTCAAAATGTGCTCTTTGATAAAGCTTTCCTTCCCACCTTCACCATATTTGGCAGTAAATTCCGCTATGGCCAATTTGCTTGCCTCAGCAAGGAAAGTCAGAGTGCCAGCAGCCGGGTCTAAGACGGTGACAGAATTGGAGGCAAATCCATCTGGCCGGTCAAAACGCTCTTTGAGGATAATATTTAAGGAACGAACAATATAGGAAACCACCGATTCGGGGGTGTAATAAACACCTCTTCTTTCCCTCTCCGTGGGATTATACTCAGCTAGAAAAGTTTCATAGAAATAGTAAACGGGGTCTCTTCCTTTCCCTTCATGATAAAATTTGCTTAGAATCTCATTGACATCAGCCACTGCCAAAACTTCGGAGATATCATCTACAATCCATTCCATCTGCTTGGGTAATTCCTCTAGGGAGATAAACCTGAAAACATCCCGCAGGATGCCAATAGTTCGAGGAATATAATCGTAAGCCAGCTTGCGATTAAAGCCATTTTCACAACGGGTGCGGGCGGCAAAAAGCCCGTAGGTAATCGTTTGGGCATAAAGATCGGCAAAACCATCCTGAGTCAGTCCTGCGATAAGATATTTTTGAAATGCTTCATAGAATCCGAGAATGGGAGCTTTGCCCTCTTTACCTTTCAATTCCTCCAGAATGACTTGGTCTTTTAAGAAGCTGGTTCTCTTTGCCAACTCAACAGCTAAAGACTCTGAGGTATATGTTTTAGGAAGCGAGAAGGAGAAAAACTTATCCAGCAGGTTGAGGAATTTATCTTTATTCTCTACAGGAGGAATCGTTCTTAATTCACGAATGATGAAGGGTCTAGCCAGCAAGACTTTATCAACTAGCTTTCCATTGCGATACAAGCGGAATTCGAAGAAGTTGGTTAAGATGAGATTAGGAAATGTATGTCTATAGCGTTTTAGCTGTTCGCCGTTTTCAGTGTAGTCGAGATCCTCTGCGAACGGCTCTTTCGCCTCAATGTAACCAACGATGTTTTGCTTCCCATCCCAAACTCTGAAATCAGGATTGCCAGCTTCAGTCTTCTTGGGCAAGGTGGTGATATGGATATGCTTTTTGTCGATAGAATGGGCAAAAACTTTGAGAAGTTCCTCCAAACTAGAATAATAGCTTTCCTCTCGAGCATCCCCCGTTTGAGCAACTTCATATATTCTTTTAAGATATGCCTTTAACATTTCCCTCGCTCACGCCTTTACACTCGAACTTCCAACCTCATCCATATTATAATACTTAAGTCTGAAAAGACATAGGTAGCTTGTGATATGCCTACCTCGGCACGGAGAACGGGGATTGCTAATCTGCCTTTGCATTATGGCAAGGTGCCTCCGTGGCTGTTTGGGCGGATGTGCCAGCTTGCCAGGGAGATAGCCATTGTCATTGTTGATGAATTTGATCCCGAGGAGATGCTCCGCCGCCTATCTGACCCTTTCTGGTTTCAAGCCTTTGGTTGCGTTTTGGGCTACGATTGGCATTCTAGCGGTGTTACCACCACCGTTTGCGGGGCTCTGAAAGAAGGGATGCGAGGGTTAGAAAAAGAATTTGGCCTGTTCATTGCCGGCGGCAAAGGCAAAACATCCCGAAAAACCCCAGCCGAGATAGAAGGCTTCGGACACCTGATAAAGGTAAATCCATCGCCTCTGGTTTACGCCAGTCGCATGTCAGCCAAAGTGGACAATTCAGCCCTTCAAGACGGCTATCAACTTTATCACCATACATTCTTCTTTACCAAAGACGGCTCCTGGGCAGTTATTCAGCAAGGAATGAATGAGATTAACCGCTATGCGCGGAGGTATCACTGGCTAGGAGAAAAAGTTGTTGATTTTGTTTGTGAGCCAGAGACAGCTATTTGCTCCCAAGCTAGAGGCGAAGCACTGAACCTGGTAGCATCAGAGAGCATACAAGCGCGAAATGTCATCACTGATATTGCTGCCGAGGAAAAACCGGGGAATATCGTAACCCAATTAAAGAAGTTAAAAACCTTAAACCTGCCCCGGCGGCCTTACATTAGCCTGGAAGACATTCATCCCGACAGATTGAGTAAGCTCTTCACCATCGCTTATGAGCATCAACCACAAAACTTTGAGTCACTGCTGGGGCTTGAGGGCATAGGACCAAAGACGCTTCGAGCTTTGAGCCTTATCTCAGACTTGGTTTACGATACACCGGTTAGCCTGCGTGACCCGGCAAGCTATAGTTTTGCCCATGGTGGCAAGGATGGTCATCCCTATCCTGTGGACAGGAAGACTTACGATGCCAGCATTGAATTTCTGGCCCAGGCAGTAGATAAAGCCAAGATTGGCGATAAAGAGAAGCTTGATGCCTTCAGGCGCCTCAAGGCGTGGCAGTGAAAATTATAGCAAGAAGCGTGAGATTGCTTCACCAATCACCCTCACCTTAATCCTCTCCCGTCAAGGGAGAGGAAATTTGGCTCGCAATGACATAGTGAAGTTATTGTTACAAGGCTCTATAATATAGGTTAACAACAAAATGGCCGAATTTAACATCGCATCTTATGTGTCCCACATCGAGGCTAATAGGTCGGTTAAGGATGCCCTGATGCAAAAGTTAAAGACTCGCCGACCTCCATACCATATTTCAGTAACTGACCTGACTAACCTGAAGCAGGCTTACTTTAAGAGAAAATACCCGGAAATCGTTCCACCTCTGGAAAAACAACAGCTTATGTGGGCTGGCACCGGGTTTCACAAGATTTTTGGTTCTGCTGTTTCCAGCGAAGAATATCTGGAGCAGTTTGTCGAAGCTGAGGGCATTGTAGGCAAAATTGATATCTATGAAAATATACCCATAGAGGTGAAAACAACCTCAACCCTGGTAAGCACGGGAGACTTGGTTAAATATAGGCCGACTTATGTGGAACAACTGGGCATATACTGTGCCATGGTCAACTCCCTCCAGGGGAAAATCATTATTTACCAGCGCCACGATTCTACAGTATCACCCCAAGCTCCTCTTATTGCCTACCAGGTTACTTTTCCTGATCTGGAAGCAATCCGAGAGGAAATGCGGCGGAGGCGGGAGCTGCTGGTACAAGCACTCATCTCAAATGACCCCAGTAATCTGCCTATCTGTGCCTGGTTTAATAGGAGATGTGATTATTCAGAAGTATGTGACTGCAAGACTACCTCGATACCACTATCATATAAGATTGCGGAACTAGCAGGGCAAATCCAAATTGACGAGCCTACTTGCCAACAACTCCTTGATAAGCTTGCCAAGCCACAGCCATCCCAACTATTCCGAACCAACGACCTCGTCTTTCCCCGTAAGGCATACTTTAAGCGTGCCAAGCCGCAAGAAATCGCCACTGAGGAAGGATTGCCACCAGAAAAAGAGGATTATCTTCGTTCTATGAATGAACTAGGCTTTCTCGATGCGCTTCGTGATGCGTTACGCTACGGCGCTCCAGGCGAAGTGGAAAGGATTCCCATACAACATAGACTATTGGCTGACCTGGTCCAAGTCTGTCAGAACTTGCCCACCATCTTGCGCGACCCAAAGTTCTATTCCCTGGTGGAAAGGGAACGCTTGCCCTGGACATTCCCTCATTATTTCCTCCGCCTGGGATTCGAGTGCGCCCTAACAGACCATCCCCAGGGCAGGCTACTGCTCTATTACGCTAAAGTCCCTCGAGAAGATGCTAAACTAATGGTCTACGATGTAACTTTTAGAAACTTGAATGCTGTTAAGGCTGAGGTATGGCAACGAATTGAACTTCTAGAAAAAGCAACATCGCCACTTCAGCTTCCAAAATGTCCCTCATGGATGTGTCCTTACTGCGACTATCAATTTGAATGTGGTGAAGCATGAACTGGCTGGATATAGTTATCATAATAGTTACTCTCTTGCTCGGCATGCTGGGCTTATGGAGAGGAGCTATCAAAGCTGTATTTGGTATCGTCGGGTTAATAGGAGGTATAGTTCTAGCAGGGCATTACTACTTGCCACTTGCCAGCATACTTTCTCCCGGCGAAGCTATTTGGTCGAGGATAGCTGCCTACGCTATTATCCTGGTAGCCACTTTGATTGTAGCTAGCGTAATCGGCTGGTTTGTAGCTCGCTTGGTTCACATCGTGATGCTCGGCTGGGTAGATAGGCTCATTGGCTTTATCCTCGGAGCCGCCATAGGTAGCATGCTATGCGCCGCTGTCCTTGCCATTGTAAGCAAGTATTTACCAGTCATGGGGGGAGTTATCTCCCAGTCTGTAATGGCAAAACTTTTGATGGAGCAATTTCCTTTGTTATTAGCGCTTCTCCCCGAGGAATTTGACTTTATTCGTGGCTTCTTTTCACCCTAAACCCCTCCCATCAAGGGAGAGGGAGGCTTGTTATTTACTCCTCTAAAAGGTCATCCAGTATCTTCTTAAGTTCTTTCTTCGATTTCAGACCGATGATTTGCTGAACCGGCTGGCCGTCCTTAAATATAAGCATAGTGGGGATAGCAGCAATGCCATATTTAGCAGCTAGAGAACTGTTGCCATCCACATTGACTTTAGCAAAGTTTATTTTACCAGCATATTCTTTAGCTAGTTCCTCCAAAATGGGAGCAGCAGCCAGGCAGGGAGCACACCAATTTGCCCAGAAATCTACCAAAGTCGGTAATTTCGATTGTACTACAGCCTTTTGAAAGTTGTCCTCACCAACTATTGATTGTATCATTGGCTTGACCTCCCATAAATAATTTAAAATGCTACATCTAAAGCGAAGAGGTTGATGGCATTTCTTGTTGTCATCTCAGCAATTGCAGCCTCGTCAATTTCTTTAAGTTGAGCCACAGCTTTTAAACTCTTTACCACATCAGCAGGTTTAGATTTATACTTTACCTCTCTGCCATAGGTAACAGGGCAATCTGTTTCCAAAAGTAACCTATTGAGAGGCGTTTCCTTAACTGCTCTTCTGTGCTCCTCATGATACTCGGTGGCTGGCGTGGCAGAAACAAAATAGCCAGCGGTAGTTATATCCCTGAGAACGCTGGAGAAACCGGTAAACCAATGGAAAACAGCCTTATCTACTCCAGCATCTTGGACTAATTGGAATGAATCCCTCCAGGCATATCTACTATGGATTATCGCTGGTTTGGCATATTTCTTAGCTAAATCTAGAAGATGCCTCAAAACGTCCTTCTGTAATTCCTTTGACGCAGCTTTCACTACCCTTTTATCATAGTCCAAACCTATTTCACCGATAGCAACCGCTGTGGCGATATTCTGCTCAATAAACTGTAAATTGTCATCGAACTGAGAAGCCCCAAGACTAGCTAGCTGCCAAGGATGCAAGCCTAAAGCCGGATAGACGAAGGAGCAATATAGTTGAGAAATTTCCAATATTTTCACATCTGATTGATAGGCCGAGCCCACAGCCACTATAGCGCTAATGCCATTTTCTTTAGCTTGTTCAAGTACCAAATCAAGGTTTTCTAGTTCGTCTAGGTGAGCATGGGTATCGATAAGCTTATACACTAAATTCTCTTTTCGTCGACCATGCCTTTATAGTACTTAAGCCCCGCTTCCGTCGGCTTATAGCCATAAAGGGAAAACCTATCTCCTGGCTCCTTAGTAACTAGATTTGCTGATACCAATGCTCTCAGCATTGCCTCACCAAAATATCCCGCCAAATGAAGATGGTGGTCAGGGACAGTTCTATTGGTGGTTTCATATTCCCGGCAAATTGTGCCTAAGAGCTTGGCCGGCTCCTCATCGAGGCTTTCAAGGAGAGCCTGCATAGTTTGTGTTTTCCTGATTATAGCGACAAAATCTTCAAAGTCACCCATGTCTGCTAATTCTTAATCCTGACGGTAATATAGAGGGCGCCAGGATTTCCTCCTTTCAATCCCATTCCTCTCAACCTTATCTTTGTCCCGTCTGTAACACCTGCTGGCACCTTGACCACAAGCTTTTTCTTTTCCTTGCCTCTTTGGTATTTAATCTTCTTCTCCACCCCAGCAACGGCTTCGTTCTGAGAAAGGGCAATCTCATGATATAAGTCTGCTCCTTGATAAGGAAAGCTCTCCGCACCCAGCATTCTTTTAAGGGCAAATTTCATTACCTTGCCTATTAGTCGCAACAAGAGGGGCGGTTTATATTGTGTAGAAGAATATTGCTGACCTCTCCAATCTGGCTGGCCAGAGAAAACAAAGGTAAATCCTCTGCCGCCAAAGAACATATTGTCTACAAATCCCTGGTCGAACCTCAAACCTGCTCCTTGAAACATCCTCACGAACTCCTGAAACAAATATGGATTGGTAAATGCGTCCCTGAACACCTGCTCCTGAGTATAATATCGCCCACCGGTGTATTGAGGACCATATCCAGCTCCAACAAAACCAGCCCGTCTCATCCTATCATATTCCCATCTCTTCCCTTCATCACCCAATACGACATAAGCTTCATTGATATCCTTGAATTTTTCTCCAGCCCACTCCTCGTTTCCCAAGTTTCTATCGGGGTGGTATTTCATAGCAAGCCTTCTGAAGGCATGCTTTATCTCCTCTTCGCTAGCCCCTTCAGGCATACCAAGAATAGAATAATAATCTTTCATGGCACGGTTACTTACTCCAAAGTAAACTAGCTAACATTTTAGCGGTTGGGGGTCACTTTTAGCAAGCGAAGCTATTATAGCTGCCATTGACAGTGGAAGTATCCTTGGCTATAGTAAGAAGAAATTCAGAATATAGCTGGGGGTACTAGATGATGGATTATGGACGTGAGTTGCTCAAAGGGAATACTGATTGCTTACTTCTTTGTTTAATCAACAATCAAGCCACATACGGTTATCAAATCATAAAGGAATTGGAGAAGAGGAGCAACGGATATTTCCAATTCAAAGAAGGGACTTTGTATCCTGCTCTCCACCGCATGGAGAAGGAGAAACTTATTAAGGGCGAATGGCAAATGCTACCTAATGGGCAACAAAGACGGTATTACCATATAACTAAAAGGGGAAAGCAAGTTTTAGCCAAAAGGCTGGCAGTGTGGCAAGATTTCTCTACCGCGGTTAGATTAGTTACACAACCAGCAACAACTTAGCGCCACGATGGCAAACAATTTAAGCGATTACCTAGATAGTATTAAAACCTGCCTCAAGTGCGATTCGGCAGTTAAGGCGAGTGTGACTCGTGAACTTCAGACACACCTCGAGGATAAAAGCCAAGAGCTAAGGGGAACCGGGCTTAGTGAGGATGAGGCAAATAACATCGCCACAGAATCCTTCGGCTCCCCTCAATTAATCGCTCAGCAAATCTACGAAGTCCATAGCCAGGGTACGTGGCAAGAGGCTTTTTTCGCTGCCTTGTCTCATTTGCTGGTTGCCTTGCTTTTTTTTGCTTCATACTATTGGCAAAACATCATCTGCTTATCAATCATATTAGTAGCGGTTACTTGTATAGTAATTTATGGCTGGTGTCATAACAAACCAATGTGGTTTTTCCCCTGGTTAGGATATTATCTACTCCCAGTAATAATTACTGGTATGCTATTAATTTACTTGCCTCATGGCTGGGTTTGGTTAGCGACACTTGCTTACTTTCCTTTAGCTCTATTTGCGTTTGCCTACATAATGAAACAAACTGCAAGTCGCGATTGGCTTTATGTGTCGTTAATGCTAGCCCCACTTCCAGTAGTATTCAGTTGGTCATTAGCCCTAGGCATAAATGAGTCCTTGCCAAGCAACATGCTGTCAGCACGATTGCAACCAGCTATTCCCTGGATAGTTATTAGTTTCCTTGTTTTGGCTGTAGCAACCTTTGCATACGCTCGTGTAAGGCAGAGGTGGTGCAAAGCTGCTACTTTGTTAATTCCGCCAAGCGTAATCCTGGTTTCAGTAACTCTAGTAAACAGAGGAAATATTGGTTTCTGGGGTTGGCTGATATTACTCTTCTCTTTATTCGCTCTCGCTAGCCCAGCCTGGCTGCAAGCCAGGTCATAGCTACGAAGTCTGAGCTTGTTTGTGGTTCCACAGACCTACTTGAGGTTGACAAACCTTTTTATAAGGCAAACCCAAGTGTTCGTAAGCAAGCCTCGTAGCTGCTCTACCCCGGGGTGTACGCTCCAAAAAGCCTAACTGAAGAAGATAGGGTTCGTAAACATCCATAATAGTATCAGCCTCTTCACTAATAGAGGCAGCGATGGTATCTAGACCTACAGGTCCACCATCAAATTTATCAATTATTGTATGGAGCACCCTGCGATCCACATCGTCCAAGCCTACAGAGTCTATTTCGAGTTTTGAAAGCCCCTCCAGAGCTACTTCCCTAGTAATCACCCCATCCGCCATGACCTGAGCATAATCCCGCAGTCGCTTTAGGAGACGATTAGCCACCCGTGGCGTGCCTCTAGCACGCCGAGCAACTTGAACAAGCCCCTCCCCCTCCACTGGCACCTTAAGAATGGCTGAAGAGCGCTTTAGAATCATCTCTATCGCCGACTTATCATAGAAATCAAGGTGATATATCGCTCCGAATCTGTCGCGAAGTGGGGGACTCAATAAGGCGAAGCGAGTGGTGGCTCCAATTAAGGTGAAATGGGGTAAATTCAAGCGCAAACTCCTAGCTGCTGGACCTTTACCCAGAAAGATATCAAAAACGAAGTCCTCCATTGCTGGATAGAGCTTCTCTTCTACGATGCGACTAAGCCGATGAACCTCATCAAGGAAAAGAATATCGTCCTCGCGCAGGTTAGTTAGAATAGCTGCCAAATCTCCGGGGCGTTCTATCGCTGGCCCTGAACTAACTTTAATATTGACCCCCATCTCAGCAGCAATGATGTAAGCAAGGGTAGTCTTTCCTAAACCAGGAGGCCCATAGAGGAGGATATGATCTAGAGACTCTTGCCTTTTCTGAGCAGCGGCAATAGCTATTTTCAAGTTCTCCTTAACTTTTTCTTGACCTACAAATCCACTGAGGCGCTTGGGGCGAAGGTTTAAATCGATAGATATATCCTCATTAGCCAGTTTGCCAGAAACCACACGTCCCTTGTCAGATAAAGGGGGGTGTGGCGAGGACATCCCTTGAACATCTGACATAATGCCTTTCCTTTATTATTGTTAGGGGGTAATCTGGGTATCTATCTGCAAGCTTGTCGTCTTAGTTTCCTCATGTCCCTCACCAGATAAGGGATAGGAGAGCCTTCCTTCACTCTCATCCAGCACCCGAGCTGGAATAAGCTTGCCCAGAATAACATTTTCCTTAAGTCCACGAAGTTTATCTACCTTGCCTTTAGTCGCCGCATCAGTAAGCACTCGCCCGGTCTCTTGAAAAGAAGCAGCAGCTAACCAGCTATCCTTGCTTAAGCTGGCTCTAGTTATCCCTAAAAGAACAGCTTGTGCGGTTGCTGGCTCACCCCCTTCAGCTAGCACCTTGGCATTTACCTCTTCATAATCAAAGCGATCGATCATCTCGCCTGGCAAGAACTCTGTATCACCCGAGGAAATAATTCCCACTTTTATCAACATCTGACAAGCGATGATAGCAATATGCTTATCATGTATGTTCACCCCTTGAGAGCGATATACTTTTTGTATTTCATCGATTAAATGCCTCTGCACTGCTTCTTTCCCTATAATTTGTAATATATCATGTGGGTCAATGATCCCCTCAGCAAGTTGTTCACCGGCTTTAACCTTGCTCCCTGTTTTAACAAGTAACCTTGTGCCATGTGGAACAATGTATTCTCTTTCCTCCCTTTCCTCATATTTGATATAAAAACGGCCATCTTCAATAACGACTTCACCAGCAACTCTAGCCACTATAGGTCGTTGTTCAGCTATTGCCGGCAACTGCATGTCCCTTTCCTCAGTCTCCTCTGAAGGAGGGACAGGATGAAGCAGGATAGTGCCAACATCAACTAATTGTCCATCATCTACAGCAGCTTTCATCCCTGGTGACAATTCATATTCATCAAGACAAAATTCAGAGCTAGTAATCCTGACCTTGTTTCCCTCATCTGTATCAATTACCTCAACATTGCCATCAATTTCAGAAATAATGGCACTACCCTTCGGTATTCTAGCTTCAAAAAGTTCCTCTACCCGCGGCAGCCCACTGGTGATATCAGTACCAACTACACCACCTGTATGGAAAGTACGCAAGGTAAGCTGAGTGCCCGGTTCGCCAATGCTTTGAGCGGCAATAATGCCTACGGCGGTACCAAGATTTACTAACCGTCCTCTAGCTAGATCCCTACCATAGCAGCACTGACAAACTCCAAATCGAGAGCGACAGCTAAGGGGCGACCTCACATATACTTGATTGATGCCAGCCTTGATAATTCGTTTCACCCTTTCCTCATCGATTTCTTCATCGCGATCAACAATAACCTTGCCCGTAGCTGGGTCAACAATTTGACTTGCTGCTAGATAGCCAATAATCCGTTCACCCAACGAAGGCAAAGAGCCTCCCCTATCCTCCCCTGATATCCAAACTCCTTCAGTGGTGCCACAATCCCTCTCAGCTACAATGACATTTTGGGCCACATCTATGAGACGCCGAGTAAGATAACCGCTATCTGACGTCCTCAAGGCGGTATCAGCCAATCCTTTGCGAGCACCATGGGTAGAAATAAAATATTCCATAGGGGACAGCCCCTCTCGGAAGCTTGACCTAATGGGAAATTCCATTATCTTCCCTGACGGATCGGTCATCAATCCGCGCATTCCTGCTAGCTGCCTAATCTGGGAGATATTACCCTTTGCTCCCGATGTAGCCATCATGTAGATCCCACCATAGCGGTCTAAGGATTGAGATACATCCTCAGTAACTTTATCTGTGGTCTCCATCCATACTTGAACTACACTCTCATAACGTTCGTCCTCAGTAATGAAGCCACGGTTAAATTGATCTTCAGCCATACTAACTAGCTTATCAGCCTCCTTAAGAAGCTTAGCTTTTCCCGGGGGCTCTATTATATCGTTCATGGCAATAGAAATCCCTGACTTCGTGGCATAGGAGAAGCCTAATTGCTTAAGATTGTCAAGGACAGCAGCAGCAGTTTCATTGCCTAATAAACGAATGCAATCAGACACCAGGGTTCTCAAGACAGCTTTATCTGCTACTTCATTGTAAAAACGAAGCTGCGGGGGCAAAGCATCGTTGAATAAAATCCGTCCTACTGTAGTCTTTATCCGCTCTCCTTGCTTATCACCACCTTGCACCTCGATCTCGGCACAAAGATCAATTATGCCCAATTCGTAAGCTAGTTTGGCCTCATCGAAATTGCTGAAGATTTTCCCTTCCCCTCTAGCCCCGGCCTTAATGACAGTAAGATAATAGCAACCAAGCACCATATCAAGGCTGGGCACTGTTATCGGCTCACCACAACTTGGTAGCAACATATTGTAGGGGCTGAGCATCTGCTCTCTTGCTTCCCTCACTGCCATCTTGGATAAGGGTACATGAACCGCCATCTGATCACCATCAAAATCAGCATTAAAGGCAGTGCAAACCAAGGGATGAAGTTGAAAGGCACTCCCATCAATTAAGACAGGCTCAAAGGCTTGAATGCTCAACCGATGTAATGTAGGGGCACGATTAAGCAATACTGGGCGTTCTTTAACCACCTCACTAAGTAAATCCCAAACCTCAGGGCTGGCTCTCTCCACTTGGCGTCGAGCAATCTTTACATTATTAGCATAACCCTTCTCTATAAGCTTATGCATAACGAAAGGTTTAAATAACTCTAAGGCTATATGCCGTGGCAAACCACATTGATGAAGCTTAAGATCGGGACAAACAACAATGACCGAGCGCCCACTGTAGTCTACTCGCTTGCCCAAGAGATTTTGCCGAAACCGCCCCTGCTTCCCCTTCAACATAGCTGAGAGAGATTTCAAAACATGATTATTGCCAGTAGTAACTGCACGCCCCCTCCGTCCATTATCAATGAGGGCATCAACAGCTTCCTGCAGCATACGTTTTTCATTACGAATAATGGCTTCGGGGGCTCCTAACCCTATAAGACGACGGAGACGATTATTACGGTTAATGACACGCCGATAAAGGTCATTAAGGTCACTAATAACGAAACGACCGCCATCTAGCTGGACTACAGGACGAAGTGCCGGTGGTAGTACTGGAATCACAGTTAAAATAACCCATTCAGGTTTGTTTCCACTAAGCCTGAAGGCTTTGACTAACTGTAACCTTTTGCTAATCTTCTTGTGGTACTGCCCGGAGGCGGTGCGCATTTCTTCAAGGAGTTCCTGATGTAACTTCTCTATATCAATTTTCTTCAGAATCTCTAGAATAGCTTCAGCACCCATACTAGCTTCAAAAATATCACCATATTTATCCTTAAATTCTTGGTATCCCTCCTCATTAAGCAGCTTTAATGGCTTAAGATTTTCTATCTCTCCCTTTTTTACCTTCAGTTCCTCTTCAAGTCCCGTTTTCCGCTCTGCAAATTTAGCACGGAGCTGATTCACTTCCTTCGCTATAGTCTCCTCATCCACTTCAGCTTTAACCTGCAATTCTTCAACTTCCCTGTTTACACGCTCCTCCTCTTCAGCAATCCTTCGAGACGTTTCTTCCTCAAGCTGATGAAACTTCCCTTGGCGAGCTTCCTCATTGACTGAGGTAATGATATATCGGGCAAAATAGATGACCGATTCTAAGTTTCGTGGAGAGAGATTGAGAAGAAGGCCAAGCCGACTAGACACCAATTTGACAAACCAAATATGAGTCACTGGGGCAGCTAACTCGATATGCCCCATACGCTCCCGGCGTACGCTGGAATGAGCTATCTCAACTCCACACTTATCGCAAATAACGCCTTTGTATCTTACTTTTTTGTATTTGCCACAATGACACTCGAAGTCCTTGGTAGGACCGAAGATCCTCTCACAAAAGAGACCGTCTCTTTCCGGCTTCAGAGTACGGTAATTTATCGTCTCCGCTTTAGTCACCTCACCATGAGACCAACTCCTGATTTGATCCGGTGAGGCAAGACTTATTCCTATACCACTCAGCTCGTCAAATTGAACCATCTTTGTTTATCACCTCACGTCCCTCGCCAGATAAGGGATTGAGTAGCGAGGGTCACCTCTATACTTATAATCTAGCTTTAAATTTTGGCTTTACCTCGGCGAAGAAATTTATTTTCTCCTCATCTTCATTGAGTAGCTCAACAGCAAAACCCAAGCTACGTAGCTCCATAAACAAAACTTTACACGACTCCGGGACACCAAGTTGATAGATGTCTTCACCTTTAATAATAGCCTCGTAGGTTTTGGCTCGACCCATCACATCATCCGACTTTACAGTAAGCATTTCTTGAAGCATATGTGCGGCACCATAGCCTTCCAAGGCCCATACCTCCATCTCACCGAAGCGCTGACCACCAAATTGAGCTTTCCCACCCAAAGGCTGCTGCGTGATGAGTGAATATGGGCCGGTAGAGCGAGCATGCGCTTTATCTTCCACAAGGTGTAGCAACTTCATCATGTAGACATTGCCTATGGTTATTGGTTGGTCAAAGAATTCACCAGTCCTTCCATCACGAAGTTCTATCTTGCCAAAGATAGGTGGATAAAGCCTTCGCTCTTCATAAAATCTTTTTGCCATCTGCTCCAAATCCTCGTCACTTAGATCTCGCACATTCATGCCCAATTCCTCAAGCCACAAACAAAGGGAAGCCCTTTTAGCCCTTCCTCGATATTTTTCATCCATTATTTCCTCAGCAGTAAAACCATGCTGGGCTAGCCATGTCTTGATCTTCTCCTGATTAGCTGCTATTGAGTTTTCTGAGTTAAGGCTAACAGCGCCGGCTTCCCAAGCTATCCAGGCCCTAGCTAAAGCATCCTCAATAGCTACGGCATCAGCTCCATCAAAAACTGGATTAATTGCTCTAAAACCCAATACATGGGCTGCCCAACCCAAATGAGCCTCTAAGACTTGTCCAATATTCATACGGGACGGAACGCCCAGCGGATTAAGAATAATATCCACAGGTGTGCCATCAGGCAGAAATGGCATGTCTTCCTCAGGCACTATGATGGAGATAACCCCTTTATTGCCATGCCTGCCTGACACTTTATCACCGACTGAGATCTTGCGTTTTTGGGCAACCCACACTCGCACAATCTTATTAACTCCCGCCGACAATTCATCATTCTTATCACGGGAGAAGACTCTTGTATCAATCACTCTCCCCCACCCTCCGGGCGATACCTTGAGAGAGCTATCCTTCACCTCACGCACCTTCTCCCCAAAAATAGCTCGTAGTAATTTCTCCTCTGCTGAAGGCTCAGTCTCACCTTTGGGGGTGATCTTCCCTACCAAGATATTGCCAGCGTTTACCTCAGCACCAATACGGATAATGCCCTGCTCATCAAGATCACTCAGGCTTTCCTCACTTACATTGGGTATATCCCTGGTGATTTCCTCCGGTCCAAGCTTTGTATCTCGCGCCTCTATTTCATACTTCTCAATGTGGATAGAGGTATAGGTATCGTCTTTAACCAGCCTCTCACTGATGATAACGGCATCTTCAAAATTATACCCTCGCCAGCTCATAAAGGCACAGGTAACATTCTGCCCCAAGGCAAGTCCTCCATCATCGATTGCGGTACTGTTTACTAAGACTTGACCCTTTTTAACCCTATCTCCCTTGTTTACTATGGGATATTGGTTAATACACGTTCCTTGATTAGTTCTGACGAACTTAGTTAGCCCACAAACATGATTTTTGCCCCTCTCATCTTCAATTACAATTTGCGAGCTGGTTGCGGAAGTCACTACACCATCTTCGGGAGCAAATATCACTTGTCCGCTGTATTTAGCTACTTCCCTCTCCATCCCCGTGGCCACTAAAGGAGCCCGAGGGCGTAGCAGCGGTACTGCCTGGCGTTGCATATTCGAGCCCATTAAAGCGCGATTAGCATCATCATGCTCCAGAAATGGAATAAGCGAGGCAGATACACTGAATATCTGCTTCGGGGAAACATCCATGAAATCTATTTTGTCTGCCGATTCCTTAAAATACTTGCTCCCCATCTTAACCTCAATTTTTTCTTCCGCAAACTCATTCCTCTCATTTAGAGGAACCTTAGCCTGAGGGATGGCATATTGATCCTCCTCATCAGCGGTTAGATAAGTAACCTGACTGGAAACGAAAGGAACCACTTTGATAGTTTGCGTAGAAAGCGAAGCTAACTTTTGCGCCACATCTTCTGTAACTAATATGCCAGATTTAGCTATAAGACAGCCTTCATTATCCACTATATCCTCTCGGATCGTCCTCCCTAATAACTCTGATACAGCATTAGGAACTTCATGGATAACTCTGCGATACGGAGTTTCCACAAAACCATATTTATTAATTGAAGCATAAGTAGCTAGAGAGCCGATTAAACCGATATTAGGACCCTCAGGCGTCTCTATGGGGCAAATTCTTCCGTAATGGGAATGATGCACATCACGAACTTCAAAGCCAGCCCGCTGCCTAGAGAGACCGCCAGGACCCGTGGCGGAAAGGCGACGCTTGTGAGTCAGTTCGGCTAACGGATTAGTTTGATCCATAAACTGTGATAATTGAGACCGGCCAAAAAAATCCCTCATAGTAGCTACTATAGGACGAATATTGATCAAAGTAGAAGGAGTTGCTTCAGGACCAAGGATGCTCATCCGCTCTTTAATAGCTCTCTCTAAATGGAATAACCCAATCCGAAATTGATTTTGTGTCAGAAAACCTACGGTATGTGCTCGCCGATTGCCTAAGTGGTCAATATCATCAGAAGTCTCTTTGCCATTATTGATCAAAATAATGTGGCGTACTATCTGCACTATATCTTCAGGTTTTAAGCCAAGATAATCCTTAGGGACTTTAACCCCTAACTTCTTATTAAGCTTGTAGCGGCCAACCTCGCCTAAGCTATAGCGCCGAGGATTGAATAGGAAATTCTTCAGCAACGTTTGGGCACTATCGAGGCTAGGAGGCACACCAGAGGATAATTTGCGATAAACATCAACTAACGCTTCAGCTTTGCTCCTAATCAAAGGGTCTTTCTCTATTGTGGACCGAATAAAAGAATGGTCAGGAGTATCATCTACGTCTTGGAAAAGAGCTAATAAAGCATCATCGCTACCAAAGCCTATAGCGCGTAACAAAGTGGTAACAGGTATTTTCCGTTTCCCATTCACTTTAACTGAAATCACATCACGACCGGAAGTATCAAAATCAAGCCATGCCCCTCGCTCAGCAACCAGCTTAGCAAGGCATAACTCTCGTTTTCCCACACTATCCTTCTCTAAAGTAAAGTAAACGCCTGGAAAGCGGGTCAACTGGCTGACTACTACCCGCTCCGCTCCAGAAATAATAAAAGTGCCTTTGTCCGTCATCAAAGGAAAATCGCCAAAAAATAACTCCTGTTGCTTAATCTCACCTGTCCCTTTAGCCACTAGACGAACTAAAACATGGAGAGGCGAGGAGTAAGTCATACCTCGCTCAAGGCACTCTCCGATGGAATGCTCAGGCTCACGAAACTCATAATCGGAAAAATATAGCTCCCCCCTAGTACCAGTATAATCCTGGATAGGCGAAATCTCCTCAAATAGCTTCTTCAGACCTTCTTCCTGAAACCAATGAAAGGAATCAAGCTGAACTCGAATTAGGTCAGGTACCTCTACCACCTCAGACAACTTAGCAAAAGATTTCACTAACACGTGCTTAGACATCAACGAAACAGCCATAACCTTTTCTCCTCAAAACAAAAGTGAAAACTAATCTTTGTAAGGCATTTAAACTGTAAGATGTTCACTAGAGGAAAATTTAAAGCTAATAAGAAGGAGGGGAAGGGCAATAAACATAACGCAAACTTATAATTTAACATTAATAAAATATTTTGTCAAGTCCTTGTGCTGGGTGTGTTAATGTTCTACGATTTTGTCACCCTGTAACTGTTCAGGGAAAATGTCACCCATGAAGGAGATGGTGACATTGAACAGGAGAGAACAGAAAAGGTTGTTGGTATTAAATCAAGTGGAGAAGGGTAAGATGATAGGCA
>JABUBO010000053.1_pt1 | contig 30310 bp, 28 predicted proteins | sample 7240361 | NCBI WGS metagenome assembly JABUBO01 (sample SAMN07256346, study PRJNA390944) | subsurface metagenome | isolation source: Methane hydrate marine sediment | place: Pacific Ocean: Eastern North Pacific, ODP site
TTCGACTGGCAGGGAATAGCCTTGGAGTGTATGTTATTAGGCACAAAGGTGGTCAGTTTGGCCGTCTCCGAGGTAACTCTGACATTCTATACATTGGAAAAAGTACCGGTCAGAATGGAATGAGGGCACGTATTAACTCCTACTTTAATCCTGGGCCTACTCAGTGGACAAATCAGCGGATTCATTCGTTTCTACAACGAGAGGTGCCGATGGAAATATCTTTCGTAATTACAGAGAATCCGAGACAACTGGAATCACAATTATTGCAACAATATGTGGAGGATCATGATGAGCTACCCCCGTTCAATAGAAGCGAGTAGGCTTCCACTTCAGCCAACAGGTGTCGCACTCATTGGGGTTACTATTAGGAGGTGTAATTGTGGGGCAAGATAGGGAGTCAGGAAGGGCTGCAAGTGATTACGGCCACGCTATGGCGGCTAAAGTTGCACACTTTCTTGGTACGGAGTTACTGTCCAAGTCTAGCAACGAGTCAGTCTGGGCTGGTAAACGAATTGCTATCAAATGTGCTCACCGAAACACACCTCAGATTGGTCTATCTCTGGCTATGCTTGGGCGAGTGCAGAATATTGTAGCTGCGCTCGAAGATAAAGATAGCAGCTACACTCTGTATCAACTTGACCCGCGATGGTACCGAGCAGCAATGATTCCTTCGCGCAGCAACAGCCCCTCTGCTCAAAGAGTCATGATGGTATCATGCAAAGAGATTCGGACAGTAGGTCAAGTTATTGGGAGGATGCCTCCCGGTTAGCATCACTACGACCTCACATAAGACGACAGAGGCCTAAGAGTTGGGGGAAGGGGAGCGAGCTCCAGGAGAGTAGATAGCACGTGTGCTACACAAAAGGGCGGAATGTTCAGTTGACCGCTTTCTTCACTTTACCGATTGTTCCTAAAGCACGCTTGATATAAAATGGCTGTGGAAACGTGGCGCTGGAATCAAGGGAGGACTAGCAAAGATGACAGCAATCGTAGCATGGTCGGAATGGCAGGCTCTAGAAAAGAGCTATGTTGCGAATCTTCCTCAAAGCCCTGGCATTTATCAAGTGAGTTGTCAAGCAACCGACTGTGTGGTGTACATCGGTTCAGCCACTGGTCGTGAAGGCTTGAGGCAGAGATTGAGTCAGAGGGTTGATAACCCCAAAAAGTACTTATCGGCTTATGAAAAACGTTTGCGTCAGCAAAATTGCCGACTCATGTTCCGTTATGCGGAGGCTACTAGCCGTACACAAGCATTAGATTGGGAGACTGCAGAAATCAATGAATATAGAAACCACCATGGACATCTGCCTCCAGGAAACAAGATGACTCCCCGTCGGGCGCCTGATTGGAGCGAAGAGGAGGTTAGAGTTCTTTTGGACAGGCCTGACTTGGCTGACGAAGAAGTGGCGAAGATACTGATAGGGCGAAGCACAGGTGCAATCGGAGTTGTTCGAGCGGGAGTCCACAGCTTCCACTTGGGCGGTAACGTATCCATGCTATCAAAAATGATGCTTAATTATCTTCAGAGAAGGCGTGAACCTCTAAGATGCCCCGTATGCAAGGCAACATTCTGAAGAGTTGAAGTAAAAGGAGTTGCACGATTGTCCAGATTGTTACCTGCCGATTGCTGGTTATGCATTTTATTGCTACAATCACCTGTGACGGCAGTGGGTGACTCAAATAGTCAGGCTGAAAGCCAGTTCAAAAGTTCTACCTATTGTAACCCCAGCTCCACCATAAAGGTAATAAGATTATCTTAACTCTCTTCTAGATTAGTTAGCTAAGGATAGGATTTTCCAGTCCTAAAATCAGAGTTATCATTTTGCTTTGCGAAGGGCTCAGGGAGACATAGGGTGGCTGAACGATTACAGGAAAATTTGTTATGAGATATTTTGAGTCAGCCTTTTAACTTCCTTTTAGCGGATTTGGTCCCAATTCCTTTACCTTGCTGGTAAAATCAGTTACTACTTGCGCAAATCTTGCTCCCTCAGCTGCCGAAACCCACTCCAACTTCAATCTCTCCTGTTCTACCCCAAACTGCCCTAAAAGCCTCTTTGTTAACGGCACTCTCCTCATTGTTTTATAGTTACCAGATAAGTAATGGCAATCTCCAGGGTGGCAGCCAAGGACTAGCACCCCATCGGCACCAAGGGTAAAAGCTTTAAGAACGAACTCAGGTTCCACCCTCCCAGAACACATAACCCTAATGATCCTTATATTCGGTGGATACTGCATTCGTGATACACCAGCGAGGTCAGCACCAGCATAAGCACACCAGTTACAGCAAAAAGCTAATATCTTTGGTTCAAATTCTTCCTTGTTCATTTTTAAACCACCAAAGCAGTTTCAACCATGGATGCAATTTGGTCTCTCGTGAAGCCCCTCTGTTGGGCAGCTCCTGAGGGGCAGGCAGCGCAGCAGGTGCCGCATCCTTTGCACAGAGCCTCATTGACCTCAGCTACCTTTCTTTCCTTATTTACCACGATAGCCCCGTAAGGGCAAAGAACTTCACAGATGCCACAACCACTGCAGATATCTTCATTTATAAAGCAAACAATGCCCTCAGCCGTAATAGTCTCTTTGGCTAGTATAGTGGTTGCTCGAGAAGCGGCTGCTTTAGCCTGAGCGATGCTCTCTTTGATTGACTTGGGAGCATGAGCAAGTCCACAGAGAAAGACTCCGTCTGTGGCGAAGTCCACCGGGCGAAGCTTTACATGTGCTTCCAGGAAGAAGCCATCCTCGTTTAAAGGCACTTTGTAAAGCATGGCAAGCTCTCTTGCCTCTTCTGGGGAAACCATCGCCACGCCTAGGGCAATAATATCGGCATCAATAGCTACTTCCTCCCCGAGCACCGGGTCTTTACCCTCAACCCTTATTAGATAGCGTCCATTCTTCCTTTCTTGACTTAGCCGAGGTTTATCTTCTGGATCATACCTCAGGAAGATAACCCCCTTTTGTCTTGCCTCCAGATAATATTCCTCATAGAATCCGTATGTCCTCATATCCCGATAGAGGATATAGATATTCATTTCGGGCTTTATCTCTTTAAGCTTTAGGGCATTCTTAATTGCCTGGTTACAGCATACCCGGCTGCAATAGGGGCGCTCCCCATTTCGGGAGCCTACGCACTGTATCATTACTAGGTTGTCACAGCCTACTATATCCGGATTCTCTCTCGCTATCTCCTCCTCAAGTTCAAGCTGAGTGAGCACCCGTGGGTCTCTTCCGTAAAGGTATTCCTTCGGTTTATATTCCTGAGCCCCAGTGGCAATTATGGTCACGCCATGCTCTATCTTCTCTATAACCCTGCCGCGATATCTCATTATCTCGGTGGTGAAGTTCCCCACATATCCGTAGGCATCTACAATCCAAGTATTGTAATAGACTCTAATCTTAGGATGTTCCTTAACCTTTCTAATTAAATCGCCGAGAAAAATCTGAGCATCCTCACTATCAAGGGTATAATGTATTCTTTTCGCCACCCCACCGAGCTCGCCTTCTCTCTCAATAAGATGGACTTCGAAAGCTTGATCCGCTAAGGTTAAAGCGCTTACCATCCCTGCCACACCTCCCCCGATGACCAAAGCGGAGTGGTTAACTGGGGTAGACAAAGGTTTTAGTGGCTCTATCAGCCTTGCCTTTGCCACTGCCATCCTTAGCAAATCCTTCGCCTTCTTAGTCGCTTTCTCCGGCTCATGCATATGGACCCAGGAGCACTGGTCGCGGATATTGGACATCTCAAAGAGGTATTGGTTTAATCCTGCCTCTTTGAGGGTTTCTCGGAACAGGGGCTCGTGGGTTCTGGGAGTGCAGGATGCCACCACTACTCGATTCAGCTTATGTTCCTCGATCATTGCCTTGATTTTCTCTTGGGTATCTTGAGAGCAGGTGTAGAGGTTATTTTCAGCATAGGCTACGTTGAGCAGAGTTTTAACATATTCAGTAACCTCAGGAACATCCACATATCCACCGATGTTGATGCCACAGTGGCAGATAAACACACCAATCCTGGGCTCCTCCCCGGTGACATCCTTTTCCGGCGGGTATTCTTTCTTTATGGTAAGGGTATTTCGGGCAGGAGCAAGCAAGGTAGAAGCGTTTCCCGCTGCCCCACTTGCCTGCATCACTGTTTCCGGGATGTCCTTCGGGCCTTGAAAAGCACCGCAGACGAATATCCCCGGCTTGGAGGTTTCCACGGGGGAAAATGCACTTGTGTGGCAAAATCCATATTTATTAAGCTGGATGCCGAGCCTCTTGCCAAGTTCAATAGCTTCCTGAGAGGGCCTAAGCCCTATAGATAGGACAACTAAATCAAACTCATCCGTGCTTGGCCTATCATCTTCACCTACATACCTGAGGATCAAATTCCCTGTGCCATCTACTTCTTCAACTCCATAGACCTTCGCCCTTACGAACTCTATTCCTTCTTCCTTCCCGCGCTCATAAAATTTATCAAAGTCCTTCCCGTGTGTTCTTATATCCATGAAGAAAATAGTTTCCTCTAACTCAGAGGGGACGTGCTCTTTGGCCACAATAGCTTCCTTTATGGCATAGGTGCAGCACACGGAAGAGCAATATCCGCAACCCAAGCTTTCATCCCTCGAACCAATGCATTGAATCCAGGCTATCCTTTGAGGCGGCTTTCTATCGAAGGGTCTGCGCAGTTCACCTTGAAATGGTCCTGAGGCTGAAAGCATCCTCTCAAATTCTATACTGGTTACTACATTGGGATATCTCCTGTATCCGTAATTGAAAAGAGGGCTTGGGTCAAATTCATCAAATCCCGGGGCTAAAATAATTGCTCCCGCATCTATTTCAACAATTTCATCTTCCTGCTCATAATTAATTGCTCTTGCCTGGCAGACTTCTTGGCAAATTCCACACTCCCCGGTAAGGAAATGAACACATTTATCTCGGTCTATCACCGGAACATTAGGAACTCCTTGAGGATAGGGGATATAAATTGGGGATCGCGAGCTTAAACCTTGATCAAACTCTAAAGGGATTGGCAAAGGTTTATACCTAGTAATATCCTCAAGTTTAATGGCCCCTGTAGGGCAGACAAAGGCACAGGCTCCGCAAGCCATGCAATCTTCTGTCTGAATATGGAAGGGAGTATCTACTTTTCTGTTAACTCCCCTTCCAACAAAGTTAATAGCACTTTTCCCCATCCTCTCCTCACAGATTCGAGCGCATAAACCGCAAAGGATACAAAGGTTTTCTTCATCTTCTATCTTAAATCTTGTCCTCTCAACACCATACTCATGGGCTAGCTCCTGTATCACTTCAGCCTTAGGGGCGTGAGCAAGCATGAGCTCAATAAGCATCTTGCGATCCCTTATTACCCTATTGCTTTTGGTCTTAACCACCAGCCCTTCCTCAACAGGGTAGACGCAAGAGGTAACTATCCTCGACCTTCCTCTTTGCACAATCTCTACACTGCAAATGCGGCAAGCACCGAAAGGGGTTAAGGCAGGATGATAGCAAAGTGTAGGTATGTTAATGCCTGCACTTTTCGCCGCCTCCAAAATCGTCATCCCTTCCCTGGCTTTTACTTCCCTGCTATCAATCTCTAAAGTGATTTCTTTTCCTTCCATGGCAGTCTCCTATTTTTCAACCCTAACAATAACCCTTTCTTCTTCTGAAGGTGGTGGGGGGACAGGCTCACCAGAGATCCTGACTACGGCATTAAAGCGATCGGGACAGATGTCAAAACAGGTGCCGCATTTAGTGCACTTGCTCTGGTCAACTACATGAATTTTCCCTTTGCCTCCATCAATGGCACCTGTAGGGCAGTTTCTCAGACAGATCATGCAAGCCTCGCATTTAGCTGGGTCAATATAATACGAGGTCAGTTCCTTGCAAACAAAAGCGGGGCATTTCTTTTGTTCAATGTGTGCTTTATACTCATCCCTAAAATAGCGAAGGGTGGTTAAAATCGGATTAGGTGCAGTGCCCCCAAGAGCGCAGAGTGAGGTATCCTTAACTACTTCAGCTAACTCTTCTAGGAGCTCGATATCCCCTTCCTTACTTCTTCCTTCACAGATGTCAGTCAAAATCCCTAACATTTGTCTAATACCCTCACGGCATGGGGTGCATTTTCCACAGGATTCATCGGAGAGGAAATCGAGGAAATATCTAGCGGTGTCAACCATACAGGTATCTTCATCCATAACAATCATGCCGCCGGAGCCCATCATTGAGCCCAGCTTGGTGAGCTCGTCAAAATCTATGGGCGAGTCGAGAAATTGTTCAGGGATACAACCTCCAGACGGACCACCAGTTTGAACCACCTTAAACTTCTTTCCTCCAGGAATCCCACCTCCGATGTTATAGATTATGTGCCGTAGCGAGGTACCTAGAGGCACTTCCACTAACCCCGTGTTATTAACCTTGCCCACTAAAGAGAATATCTTAGTCCCTGTATTCCTCTCACTCCCAATGGAATCAAACCAAGCAGCTCCATTGTTAATGATGAGAGGTACATTAGCCCAAGTCTCCACATTATTGAGACAACTGGGACCGTCCCAAATGCCTTTCTCTGAGGTATGAATATACTTTGGCCTGGGCTCCCCCACCTTCCCCTCTATTGCTGTCATTAGAGCGCTCGATTCACCAGAGACAAAGGCTCCCGCACCCCGGTGCACCTTGACTTTGAAGTCAAACCCTGAGCCGAAGATATTCTCGCCTAGAAGGCCATATTCCTCAGCCTGTCTGATAGCAATACCAACATTCTCTACCGCTAAAGGGTATTCAGCCCGAACATAAATAAAACCTTCATGAGAACCTATAGCATAGGCACCAATGGCTAAGCCCTCAAGCACGCTGTGAGGATTCCCTTCCATTAGTGCTCTATTCATATATGCCCCAGGGTCTCCCTCATCACAGTTGACTATTACATACTTAGGTTCTCCAGGGGCATCACGTGTAGCCTCCCATTTCCTTCCTGTAGAGAAGCCTCCTCCACCTCTACCCCTCAAATTGGATCTCTTCACCTCTTCCAGGACTGCCTCCGGTGTCATCTGGGTAAGTGCCTTAGCCAAGGCCCTATAACCGCCCAAGGCAAGATAGTCCTCAATGTTTTGGGGATCAATCCGCCTATTCGGACCAAAGATAGTCCTCTGTTGATTTGCATAAAACGGTATCTCTAATTCGTATGTTATTTTCTCTCCAGTGACGGGATCAGTATAAAGCAAGCGATCAACAACCTTGCTTTCCTTTACGCTTTGAACAACCTCAGCAGCATCTTCAGGCTGTACATTTGTATAACAGATTTCCTTAGGGTAAATGACGACTAAGGTTCCCCTTTCACAAAATCCATGACACCCTGTTCTCCTGATATCTATCTCGCCTTCTAATCCTTGTTTTTTGATCTCTTCCGCAAAAGCTGCATTAACCTTCTCGCTGCCGTAAGCATGGCAACCAGTACCAGAGCATAAAGTGATGCAAGGTTTATTAGGGTCTCTTTTTGCTAGTGTCTCTTGCCTGAGCTCCTCCAGTTCAGCAGGTGAATTTAATTTTGGCATAGCCCCCCTACTAATCATAACTTTTTAAAGTCTTCTCTACCTTAGCCGGCGCCACCTTGCCATGGTATTCACCATCAACTACTACCACCGGTCCCAAAGCGCAGCAACCAAGGCAGTTAACCCTTTCTAAGGTGAACTTCATGTCTGGGGTTGTCTCTCCCTCCTTTATACCCAAAAGCTCTTTCGCCCTATCCATAATCCTTTGACCTCCTCGCACGTGGCAGGCAGTGCCTAAGCAGACATTTATTATATGCTTCCCTCTCGGGGTCAGGCTCATTGCCTTATAGAAGCTGGCTATACGATATATCTGGCTTACGGGGATTTTGAGCCTCTCGCTTATCCGCTCCAAGGCTTCCTTAGGGATCCAATTTAATTCGCTCTGTATATCCAACAACAATTGAATCAAAATCCCTTCTTCACCTACATATCCATCTATGATTTCATCAACTTTATCGAGTTCCACCGTGACCATGATATCCTCCCTCTTTAAGTTGAGGCTTATATTTCACAGGACAACTGTTGTAACAAATACCGCAGCCGGTACATTTCTCAAGGTCGATAGACCTTGCCCGCTTCTTGATTTTTACCTTAAATTTCCCCGGCTCTCCTTTAACATCCAGGATGTCCGAATAGGTTAGGAGTTCAATATTAGGGTGTCTTCCGCATTCAATAAGTTTTGGGGAGAGGATACACATGGAACAGTCTAAAGTGGGGAAGGTCTTGTCAAGCTGAGCCATCACTCCGCCGATAGCGGGAGATTTCTCCACCAAGTAAACCTTATACCCGGACTCGGCTAAATCGAGTGCTGCTTGAATTCCTCCAATTCCTCCCCCAACCACCAGTGCTGCTCCTATAGGCTTATCCTTAGCTTCCATAGCTTTACCTCCCTAAACTTTCGCCTTCTCCTTTTCCAGTGCCTCCTCAGCAAGCTTTGCCGGATCTATCTTCAGTTCCTCAGCTTTCTTATCTAGAATAGATAGCACCATTTGATGGCGTGACTTCTGCGAGAAGGAGTCAATCTCTTTTACCTGCTCCACAAAGGAAGGATGGACATATCCTTCCCGCACCGCCATGCTCCTTAAAGCCTTCATTACATCGGAGAATTTCACGTTCTGAGGGCAGTGAGCTTGGCAGGTGTAGCACTGGGTGCAAAGCCAGGGCAAATTTGATGAAAGGACCTCCTTCCTCATTCCCAGGAGAACCATGCGGATTATTTTTCGGGGATTATATTCAGGGTCAATATCTGCCACGGGGCAACTTGCGGTGCAAAGCCCACAGGCAAAGCAAAGTTTGATATTTTCTCCGCCGGGCTCTTCAGCTACATCATATTTGAATTTAGTGTCTTGCTCGTTTAAGACTACAGTCAATTTCCCACCTCCTTACTCCTTGTTTAAGGCTGTTTAATTTTGCCTCAAATTCAAAACTAGATTTGCCTCATTCAGTTTTAATACCCATTCACCCCAAAATTTCCGTAGTGCGAGGCTTTAGCCTCGTGCACGACCCTAAAGGGTCGCACTACATTTTTAAACACCCTCCCTGGTAGGCTCTGACCGCAGCGAAGAATCTCTCGACCCTTCGCGGAGTTTACCCCCGAGCGAGATTCTTCGGTCACTTCACTCCCTCATAATGACAATGAGCGAGGGGCTCAGGGTGGCAGAAGGGTATTTTAAATTCCTGCGGCTTCTAGAATCGCAGGAACCCTTTCCTCTCTCCCAATGGCCATAATATGAACCCCGTCACAAATTTTCTCCTCCTTTATCTGCCTTATGAGCCTTCCAGCCATTTCTATTCCTTTGGCCGCTTTTGTTCCCTTAGGAGCTTGATCTATTTCGTCGATTAAATACTGAGGAACATATATTCCGGGAACATTTTCGTTCATATATTTTGCCATCTTCGCCCCCCAGATAGGAACTATCCCAGCTAAAATCTTAACCCCGTCAATATTATCCATCTTATGGAAATTCTCCATGAATCTTTTGAGCTCATCCATATCATAAACGGCTTGAGTTTGAATGAAGTCCATCCCGGCATCCAGTTTTTTTTGGAATTTCAGAAGTTGAGGCTCGATAGGGTCTGCCGAGGGAGTAGCAGATGCCCCGATACAAAAATCAACACCTCCATCAAGTTCGTTTCCTACCATATCTTTTCCAGAGTTCAATGTATGAACAAGATGAATTAACTGAACTGAATCAAGGTCGAAGACGGGCTTTGCTTCTTTATGGTCACCCGTGTCGATAGCATCACCGGTGAGACAAAGGACATTATTTATTCCTCTGGAGTAAGCAAAAAGAAGGTCTGCTTGAATTGCCAGGCGATTCCGATCCCGGCAAGTGATCTGGAGAATTGGCTCCCCACCATGCTCCTTGATGAGAAGGCAAGTCCCAAGAGAAGGGTACCTCATCACCGCACTTTGATTATCAGTCACATTTAGACCGTCCACTCTATCCTTGAGGAGCTCAATATGCTCAACCAGCTTCGCGATATTTGACCCTTTTTCTGGTCCAGCCTCAGCGGTTACAATAAAATCCTTCGCTTTAAGCGTTTCTCTGAAAGGTCTTGCCATTTTTACACCCCCTATGATTTAAGCCTCCAAGGCTTCAATCTTCCCGGGCCTTTTCACTGCTCGGTAGTTCTTAGGCTCATAATATTTCCTCATTAAATCGAGCCTTCCTTGCTTTTCTAGCCTGCGATAAATGAGAACCCAGGCACAATCCTTTTCCGGATCTATCTCGCATTTCCCACCCTTCCTTGTGCCGCCACAGGGCCCGTTGAGGAGTCCCTTGGCGCAGCGAACTACGGGGCAAATTCCTCCTGTTCGATCTAAGAAGCAATCACCGCAAGCCCCACACATTTCTAGCCAGAGCCCTTCTTTTTCAGGCATCCCTATAAATGTAGTATTAAGTGCTGGGAAGATAGGCTTTTCCTCGAATAGTTCAGCCATCGTTTGCACTCCAGCCCCACAGCCCATAGAGAGAATCGCTTCTACTTCCGGCACCTTGTCTCCAAGTTCCCGCCACAGGGCCCGTTGAGGAGTCCCTTGGCGCAGCGAACTACGGGACAAATGCCTCCTGTTCGATCTAAGAAGCAATCACCGCAAGCCCCACACATTTCTAGCCAGAGCCCTTCTTTTTCAGGCATCCCTATAAATGTAGTATTAAGTGCTGGGAAGATAGGTTTTTCCTCGAATAGTTCAGCCATCGTTTGCACTCCAGCCCCACAGCCCATAGAGAGAATCGCTTCCACTCCCGGCACTTTATCTCCAAGTTCTTCAATCACCATCTCCTTTTCGCATTGCCTTTCGACTACCGCTTCCATAACGGAAAGTTCGTTTCCATCTTTGCTTGAGGCAAGCCTGAGCTGGGAAGAAAGTATTCCCACCTCTTTCTCTCCACCGGCCCAACAGATGGTGACACAGGTTCCACACCCCACCACCAGAATCCTTTTATACCCAGAAAGCATATTTCTAATTTCCTCCAAGGACTTCCTTGCGGCGATTATCATTTTTCCTCCTTTATCTTTTCCACCATCTCCTCGATCTCACGGGCGAACTTTTGAGCCATGTCAGGGCCGAAATTGACCATTTTTACTCGCTGTCCATTTATTCCTACTTCTTTGAGCAAGTCTTTGGCATACTTTACCCTTTCCTTTGCCCTAATGTTGCCCGTTAGATGGCGACAAGCACCTTCCTGACAGCCCATCACCAGCACTCCAGCGGCGCCCTTTTCAAAAGCTTTGAGAATGTGAAGCACGCTCACCCTTCCAGCACAAGGGATCCGAATGACTCTTACATTATCTGGGTAGCGAATCCTGAGCCTCCCGGCTCTATCGGCTGCTCGATATGCTGACTCAGCGCAGCAAAAAGCGATGATTTTTTTATTTTCTCTGGTCATACCTTTAAGTTAAATCCTAAATTCTAATCTCTAAGCTCTAAACAAATTCTAAATTCAAAATCCAAATTCTTAGGATTTAGATATTAGTATTTAGTGCTTCTCCATATATTATATTGCCTCGACTTCGGCCAGGATTTGCTCATCACTATAACCTTCAAACTTTATCGCCGTTGCTGGGCAAATAGCGGCGCAAATACCACATCTATCGCAGGCAAGGTCATAGATTTTGGCCACCCATCTTTCGCTGTCCACTCGGACTAGCCGAATTGCTTCATGGGGGCAAACGCGGATGCAAGTGAGGCAGGCTCGGCACTTTTGACTATCCGCCTTCACTTTCTCCACCTCCACCATTGCCCCTCCGGGAGATAAAAGCTCATGAACGCTCCCAACAGCAGATGCGATATCGGTTGAAGCTCGGCCGAGATCTAAGCTCCCTCGACAACCCCCAACAAAAAACACCCCTTTCCTGCCTGATGCCACGGGATAAAGATGCACATTTTCATCCTGATAAAAGCCTTGGGAGTCGGTTTCTATGTTTAGCATAGAACTTAAGGCTTTGGTTCCTTCAGGGGGCAAAGCTTTTTCCTCAGCCACCAAGAGGTCACAGAGGAGTGTTACCTCCTCACCTAGAAGAACATCCCTTGCCTCGATGGTTACTCGGCCGTCCTCCCCATATATCCGTGGTTTTTCTTCAAATTTCAAAAACACTACCCCCCGGTCCCTCGCCTCTCGGTAAAGCTTCTCCGTCCCTTCGCTATCCACCTTCAGATTCTTACAGAACACGTAGACTTCGCTCCCTAGCTTGTCTTTGACTGCCAAAGCATTCTTCAGAGCGGAGAGCGTAGGAAGACGAGAATTTTCATCGGAGAAATCAACAACAAAACCTATAGTTTCGGGTCTTCGTGCTAACTTCTCGGGAGCTTGAAGCATCTCGACAAGCCTTTGCTGCGAGATAATGTTACCACCGGGCTTAAGCTCAAAATCTTGGGGCAGAATTTCAGTTCTATATCCGGTAGCAAAGATGATAGCCCCAAAGCTTTGGGAGGATTCCTTTTCCCCGCTTCTTATCCTTATGGCAAAATCCCCTACTTCCCCTTGCACCCTTGCTACCTCAGCAGAAGTAAAAACTTCGATGTTTTTATCCTCCTCTATCATCCTTGTCATCGAGGCAAACATCTCATTCGGGCTTGTCCTGAGTCCGTAAAACCCTTCTAGCTCCTTAAGCTTCCCTCCCAAAGTGGACTCTCTTTCCACTATAGTTGTCCTAATGCCAAGCCGGGAAAGCTCAAGAGATGATTTCATCCCAGAGAATCCTCCACCTACCACTAGAACCTCTTTGTTTACTGGAACCTCCCCTCTTTCCACCCCCTGAAGCAGCCGAGCTTTATTTATAGCCATTCTTATGATTTCCAACGCCTTCTCGGTAACATCCCCTTTATGAGCCCAAGAACATTGCTCCCTGATATTTGCTATGGAAAGAAGATCAGAGTTAAGCCCAAGTCCTTCTAGAAGCCTCATAAATTTATCCTCACATAACGCTGGTGAGCAAGCAGCGATTACTACTCTATTTACGTTTTCCCTCAGGATTCTTGAAGCTATTGCCTTCTCTCCTTCTTCAAGGCATAGATTATGGCTTATCTCTACAAAGGCGATGTCTTCGAGCTTCCCTAAATTTCCCCTAATTTTTGGGAAATCTATATTCTTTAGACTTCCCCCACAATCGCAAAGGAAGAGGCCTAGCTTTACTGGCATTTTTCTAAAACCTCCATCACCCTCTCTGCCGCTGCTATTCCATGAGCGATCGAATCAGGGATGTCCTTGGGACCTTGACAAGTTCCGGCGAGGAAAATCCCCTCGACATTGGTCTCTACGGAATTAAAAGTCTCCTTAGTATCGAAGAAGCCATAGTCTGCTAAATTTGTTCCCAAAATCCTGGCCAAATCCCAGGAATCTTTCCTGGGGGCGATGCCTACCGAAAGGGTTACCAGGTCAAAGGTTTCTCGTTCAACCTTTCCTTCTGAAATATTCTCAAACCTCACCTCAAGTTCGCTGGAGGGGGTCGGCAAAATTTCAACTGGTACTCCTCGGATAAATCGAATACTTTCCCGACACTCCTGATAAAACTGGGCAAAACCCTTCCCGGCAGTCTGAAGATCAATATAGAAGATAGTCACCTGGGCATCAGGATTTTGATGCTTAATAAGCCGAGCGAACCTCATGGCGTACTTACAGCATACCTGGGAGCAATAGCCGTGACTTTCGTCTCTGGAGCCGACACATTGGACGAAGGCAATGTTTTTTGGCTCCTTTCCATTTGTGGGAAGTTTGAGATAGCCCTCACGATTAAAAATCCTCTCCAGGTCGAGGCCAGTCAAGACATTAGGATATCTACCATAACCCAGGGAGCCAATTTCTCGGGCGTTAAAGACTTCGAAGCCGGTGGCGACGATAATTGCGCCGACACTCAGTTCTTGCCTTTCCGGTTTAAGGTCAAAGGCTATAGCGTCCGTGGGACATATTCCCTGACAGAGGTTGCACTTCTCACCTCTGAGGCGAAGACATAGCCTTTCATCGATGACATAACAATAAGGGATTGCCTCGGGAGAAGGTGGAAGGATCGCCTTCGGCTCAGTAGGACAAACCTCGGCACATATTCCGCAAGCGATACATCTTTCTGGGGTAATGTATTGAGGCTTTCGAAGCACCTCGACCTTAAAGTCTCCCATTTCGCCACTTAACCCTGCCACCATCGAATGGGTCAAGATCGAGATTCGTGGGTGGACTGCCACCTTAGCTAAGCTTTGGGGGACAAGGCAGACAGAGCATTTAGTGCAAACCTCCGTTGCTTTACAACAAAAAGAAGCAGCTTGCCCTCCAATTGCCGCTTCCCTCTCGATTAAGTATACTCTAAAGCCGCTGTTGGCTAATTCTAATGCTGAAGTTATTCCGCTTATGCCCCCGCCAATAACTACAGTAGACTTATTCACTATTTAGCTTCTTTTTTTAGCAATTCCTCCACTCGATTCAGTAGTTCTTTGGGATCGAAGGGCTTGTGTAGGTAGTCCTCTGCCTCCATTGTCATCCCCTCTCGCATAGAGAGATGCATCTTTTCTCTATCATCAGGATAGACAGTTAGCATCAGCACGGGAATGTGAGAGAAGAAGTAATATTTGGGATCAGTCTTGATTTCTCGGCAAACCTCGAACCCACTCTTACCTGGCATTATCACGTCTAAGATAATTAAATCAGGCCTTTCATCCACTACCTTCCGCAAACCTTCGTCCCCATCAAGCGCAGCAACCACTTGATAGGACTTGCTTTCAAGCACGCTCTTCACTACTGTCTGTAAATCAGGGTCATCGTCAATCACGAGGATTTTGGTTTGCTTCTGCATCTTTCCCTCCCTTTGATAGGAGCTTCTTTATGCGCTTAAGTAAGGCAAATGGCTCGATGGGTTTTTCTATATAGTCTTCCGCACCGAGTCGATGACCAGTTTCCAACTCATAGCGGCGTTGGCTGGCCTCCTCTCTCACCGAGCTTATAATTAAAATGGGCATATTATGATACGCACTCCACTGGGTGTTCTGCAGTTCCTTGACAACGGCAAAGCCATCCATCTTTGGCAGCAGGAGATCTAAGAGCATTAAGTCTGGTTTTTGTTCTTTTAGCCTGGTTAGAGCTTCCTCTCCATCACGAGCTTCAATTACCTCGTAGGAACGCGACTTTAACACACTACTAATTGCTATTCGAATATCAGGGTCATCATCTACTATCAGAATCTTAGCCATCTACCTTACTCCGCTGACTGGTTTTAGTTGGGCAACTTATTTAATCTTCTCCTCACCTTTTCAAATCCTTGGGCAAAATGAAGGTAAACTTGCTCCCCTTACCGCTTTCCGGACAGGGACTCACAGCCCATATTCTACCATGGTGAGCCTCAACTATGCTCTTGGTTATAGAAAGCCCTAAGCCAGCTCCCCTTTCAGCTATGTCGAGACCGCGATAAAAACCGTCAAATATCCTGGGTAATTCCTTGGCTGGAATACCAATTCCGGTATCCGCCACCTCCACTTCTACATAATCTATGTCATCCTTTGCTTTAACCGTTACCACCCCTCCAGAGGGGGTAAACTTAATGGCATTGGATAACAAGTTCCTAACTACCTGTTTAAGCCGCTCTTGAACTCCAAGAATAGCCGGAAGCTCTCGGGGTACTTCAGCAACCAGTTGCAACCCCTTTCCCTCAGCTAAAGGATGCATAGCTTCAAGGCAATCTTCTATCACTTTTGCCAGAGAAATTCTCCCCATTCTCAAGTCCCCGAAACCAATTCGGGAGAAATCAATCATGTTACTCACTAAATTTAGCAGCTCAGAGAGTCTCTTGCTACTCCTTTGCACTATATTTTTTTGCTCTTCATTTAATTCCCCGGCAAACTCACCGAGCAAGAGCCGATTATAGCTTTCCACCGCAGCCAGTGGAGCCTTTAAGTCATGGAAAATAACAGACAGAATACATGCCATCGTCTCCCTAGCGTGTTTGAGCCTTGAAGAAACTACCTTAGCGAGATTATTCATCGTCCTACATCCCACTTCAGGGTTGTCTTCGAACAAACCTTTAAGCCCTGCCGTATCTAAAGCAATAACCTTGGTTGTCTTAAGAGCCCGGCCCGTTGCAGTAAGAATATAAGGATCTATGAGCCCTGAACAACACAAGCAGCCACCTTGAGTTACCACGTGAATTGTGGCACTTTCCTCCACCGCCCGACTAATGTGAAGCTTCAGTTCCAGAGCCACCTTGCCCGATTCCACGATATACATAGTATGGCAGGGGGTGCCTTCAGAGAAAATAACTGTCCCGGCTTCATAAACCTCTTCTCGGCAAAGCGGTAGCAACTTATCCAGTTCGTCGTCGCTCAGCCCCCGGAACAAGTCTGAATGCTTTAATATTTCCTTAATTGAGCCCAATTCGACTACTGCTTTCATTTCGGGTTTTACATTATAAGTACTTCTAAAGGTTTTTGCAAATACTGATGGTGTGGGAGCGTTTATTTTGTCGCCCTGAGCCGAAGCCCTGAGCGCAGAGAAGGGGCTAGCGAAGGGTCTGAATTCCTCGCGGAGCCTGTCCTGAGCGGCCTGAGTTTCTTCGCTACGCTCAGAATGACAGGAAGCAAAGGGCTCAGAATGGCAGGAGCGGTTGCTAAACGACCTTGATGGTGTAATCGTTTCCAAAAATCTGGCGATAAGGTATAGCAATTTCAGCAAAGTATGATAAAATCCCTCTCAGAAGGTTCAGAATGAAGACGAAAAGCAATCTAGAAAGGATACTCGAAGCAGGATATTTTGCCGTGACTGCTCAAATCGGTCCCCCCCGGAATACGGAGCCCGAGGCGATAAGGGGAAAAGCTAATCTTATTAAAGGCTATGTTGATGCTTTTAATGTTCCTGATGGAGAGTCAGCGGTGGTAGCGATGGCAAGCTGGGCGGCTTGCCTTATAGGGAAACAAGAAGGGCTTGATCCCATAGTGCAAATGACTTGTCGTGACAGAAATCGAATTGCTCTCCAGATGGACATTTTGGGCATCTCCACGTTTGGTGTGAATAACATACTTTGTCTCTCTGGTGATCCTGTTTCCTTTGGAAATTGTTCTGAGGCAAAGTCCGTCTTCGACCTCGATTCTATCCAGCTTATCAGGATGGTCAAAGGACTCCGGGATGAAAAAAAGTTTGAGAATGGGGAGCCAATAGCTGGAAGAGAGCCAAGACTTTTCATTGGGGCAGTAACAAACCCTTTTGCTGAACCCACGGAGCATGAAGTGATTCGCCTCGGGGAGAAAGTTGCTGCCGGGGCGGACTTTATACAAACTCAAAGTGTTTATCACATTAAGAAGTTTGAAAGATGGATGGAAATGGTTCGGGAGCGGGAACTGCCCAAGAAAGTGAAAATCCTTGCCGGTATTACTCCACTAAAATCTGTAGCCATAGCGAGATATATGAAGACAAAGCTTTCCGGGGTGGATGTTCCCGATGAGCTCGTTGAGCGCCTTCGCAAGGCTACTACTAGAGAGCAAGTGCGGAAGGAAGGGATAAAAATTGCCGTGGAGACCATAAACAGTCTGAAGGAAATAGAAGGGGTAGCAGGTATCCATATCATGGCTATTGAATGGGAAGAAGTTGTTCCAGAGATCTGTGAGGCTAGTGGTCTTTATCCTCGCACTTCCCTTGAAGAATTGGGGAGGCAATAATTACAGGTACTTGGTGGAAGGCGTTAATGCTCTCGGATACATCCGCCTAGTTTGCCTTACGGCCTCCGGTTTGGCGGCAGCATCCATTAGCAACTCAGACTCTCTACTGAAGTGGTTTTAAAAGGACCTTATAGCTTTTTGGGAAAACACAGGAAAGTGGCTAGCAACTCCTGGCATCCGGCGCTTCGCTCCTCGCAATGACATATTGGGTACCAGTTTTACTGCATATCTCTTCTATATCTATACTTGCCAACTGTTCGCAGGCAAGCTTATAAGCAAGCTCGTGAGCTTGCTCTGGCATATTTGAAATGATAAATGGGGGCTTTTTATTTATGCCCAGATTAAGGGCGGGGTAGAAGGCCCGCTGCCTCTATTATCTCAGGCACAGTCTCCTCCCACTCAATAGCCATGAGATGAATACCAGCTACACCTTTGATCTGGCGCACCTGATTGATAATATCAACACAGAGCTTAATCCCTTCCTTTGAGACTCGCTCTTTGGGCACACCACGGAGGCGTTCAATAATGCTATCAGGGACATCCATCCCAGGGACTTTGGTCTTCATATACCTTGCCGCGCCTACTGATTTTATCGGAGCAACCCCGGCAAGGATTTTTACCTTCTCATGTAATCCCCTATCGCGCACGCGCTTCATCCACTCGGCAAACTTATCCATATTGTAGACGATCTGAGTTTGAATAAAATCCGCCCCTGCGGCTACTTTCTTGGCAAGACGAATTACTCTAAACTCGAAAGGGTCGGCGAAGGGATTGGCAGCTGCCCCTGTGAAAAGGTTTGGCGCAACCGCCATCTCGTCACCACACTGGAACCTCTTTTCATCCCTCATATCCTTTACCACCTTGAGGAATTGGATGGAATCGAGGTCAAAGACGCCTTTAGCCATAGGATGATTGCCGAATTTCTGGTGGTCGCCAGTGAGGCACAAGATATTATTTATACCTAATGCTGCCGCGCCCAATATATCCATCTGAAGGGCAATGCGATTTCTATCCCGACAAGTCATTTGAACAATAGGGTCTAAGCCTTCTTCTTTTCCTATAAGGCAAGCTGCCCAACTTGACATGCGCACCACGGCTGTTTGACCATCAGTGACATTAAAGGCATCAACATGACCTTTGAGTATTCTTGCTTTTCTCTTTATCACCTCAGGGTCGGCGCTTGGCGGCGGTCCTATTTCGCCAGTGACAGCGAAATGCCCAGCTTCAAGCACCCTCTCCAAATTGCTCTTGGTCTTCATCCTACCTCCTTACTTGACCCTGAAAGTCTTCGAATTTTTAGAGCCCCCTTTTTACTGGTGGACCGGCAATAAGGCTTACACTCCAGTTTTTCGGTGCCACAATCTTCTCCAGCTTGTCAAGTTGCCCTAATTTAGTTAACCTCTCAATAATCAATTGCCAGGCGCAAGGAATGCTCGGATCAACCTCACATTTGCCGCCTTGCGAGCCGCCACAAGGACCGTTAAGCAGATGTTTGGAACATCTGGCAATGGGGCAGATGCCACCGGTGAATTCCAACACGCAGTCACCACACTCAAGACAGCGTTCTGCTTCCTTCCACTCAGCATGGGCACCACCAGAAGATAAGGTATTACAGCCAGGATGTACAACTTTATCTGTTACTTCTGCCACTGTTTGCACCCCAGCGCCATCAGTCAGCACCAGGATGGAATCCGCAGCATCAATTTCGCTCTTGTGAGCTCTTAGCTTAAACTTAGTTAATGGGCCATCACATAGCAAATCAACAACTACAAAACCAGAGATAGTTTTACCGTGTTCCTGCAAAGTTTTTTTCATCTCCAGCACTTGTTTTTCTCCACCGCTCTCCCAGCCTTCAGCGCATCCTTTACAGCCAATGAGAAAAATATTCTTTTCACCATCAAGGTAGTTCAAAATTTCCTCGAGTGGTTTTTGCTCTGAAATCAACATTTCACCTCTCCTTTCTGATAGCTATCAGTTGACAGCTTTCAGCTAACTAAGTTCTGCTAATATCGTCTCCACTATCCGAGGTATTTTTTCTTGAAGTTCAGGCGATAATTCCAAACCCCACTCTATCTCTTTGGGCTCAACCCCAATAATGATGGTCTCGCCTATGTTATGCAAAAGTCTCATTAACAGCAAATTGTCTATTAAGCCTATATCGTGAAGGGATAGAAATGGCTTTTGCTCTAGAGCTATATCATCAAGCTGAAAGCGATAAACTTCTCCTGGCACCCCTCCCCCCTTAGCAGCATCCACTACAATCAATTTATCAGCGTCCTCGAGGAACAATATATTTGGGGATGTCCCGCCATCTATCACCTTTGTATTGGGAAGGGGAATTTTCTCCAAAGCGTGGGCGACATGGCACCCCACTCCCTCGTCCTTCAATAGGACATTCCCTATTCCCAGAATGATAGTTTCCATTTCTCTTTTGTCCTTATCAACAGACGCAATATGCCCCCAGATCATGCCCCTTAGGACTAATTAAATGTACGGCACAGGCTAAGCAGGGATCAAAGGAGCGCACGATGCGCACGATTTCAAAGGGATTAGCTTCGTCCTTTATCTTAGCTCCTGTGATAGCCTGCTCAATAGGTCCAGGTTGTTCCCTATCATCTATAGGGGAGGCATTCCAGCTGGTGGGAGTAACGACTTGATAATTGGCAATTTTGCCCTCTTTTATCTCTATCCAATGTCCCAACGCTCCCCTGGCTGCCTCAGTCAAACCCATTCCAGTAGCCTCCTGTGGAAGCTCGTAGCTTACATAAGCTGGCTCATTAGGCTTGAGCTCCAAGAGCCAATCAGCCATGGAATCAGCTATAAACTTGGTTTCCAGGGCTCGAGCAAGGTGACGCCCTAAAACGGAGAACATAGCATCTATACTTATACTTAGCTTCGCCAAGGTGGAGTCAACAAGGCTTTTAACCTCGGGCTTGCCACTAACATAGGTAACCATGAGCCGAGCTAAGGGACCAGCCTCATAAACCTTGCCTTCATAGCGCGGGGATTTTATCCAGGAATAGGCCCCATCCTTCTCCTCATTGAGTATAATGTCGCCTTGAGAGGGATGCCGGCCACTAATGGAATCACTATACCAAGAATGCTTCACTTCCTCGGCAATTTTATCTGGCTTCAGCCCATTAAAGCTAAGGTCGGTGGAAGTTATTCCTGGCTTAAATAGTCTCTTCCTTTTTGTGAGGTCAGGCTCCTTCCCATCCAGTTCATAGGCTCCATAGGAAAGCAAGCTCCCGCAACCATGCCCAATCTCAAGGTAATCGGGATAAGCTTGGGTTATTGCTGCTACGTCGGGGATATAGACGTTATCGATAAACTCCTGAAGCTCTTTTAGCCTCCACAGGAAGGATATTATCTTATCTACTGTAGGAGTAGAAGTAACACCTCCAGGGACGATGCCAACATTGTGAGGCATCTTGCCGCCAAAGAGAGAAAGCATCTCTTGACCTTTACGGCGCATATCAAATGCCTGAACATAATGAGCTACCGCTTGCTCATTAACCTTATCGGGCAAGCGATAATCGCCTTCATAGCGAGGGATAAAGGGACCAAGCTCACCTCGCTTAATAAAGCTCCTTATTGAATTTAGGGCCGGGGTATTGCCTTCATATTTTGCTATTTCAGTTACATCCACATAGTCGAGGGCAACCAGGTGATAGAAGTGGAGGATGTGGTCTGCGATATGAGCTGCGCCAAGAATTAGATTACGTATTATCCTACCATTATCCGGTATTTTGTCAGCGATTCCGAAGGCACTATCCAAGCTTAGAGCGGCTGCGGTAGAGTGGCTTGTGGGGCAAACCCCACAAATGCGCTGGGTTATCTGTTGGGCATCACGGGGATCTCTGCCCCTTAGGATTAGTTCTAAGCCACGAAATAATGTCCCTGAACTCCTAGCTTCCTTTACTTCTTTATTCTCAACCACCACCTCGATTTTGAGATGCCCTTCAATGCGTGTTACTGGGTCGATTATAATCTTGCCCATTAACTCGAACCTCCTGTTGGTGTTTCCGGCAGAGCGGCTGTTATCTTCTCATAAAGAGGTGACACTTCGTCAGGAAAGCTTGGTTCCGTGCAACCAATACAAGGGGAACCATTAGCTATACACCAGTTCACCCCATTGTTCCAAAGCCTTAAAGGACAATCAGAATAGGTTACTGAACCCTTGCATCCCAGTTCATAGAGGCAGCCGGGATCGCCAAGCTTTTTAGCAAACTTGTTCTCATCGTAGTAGGCTCGCCGCGGGCAGTTTTCATGGATTAGTTGACCATAGAAGGCTTTGGGACGTCTATATTCGTCCAAGTCCTCTGGCTTTGGTAAGCCTGAAAACAAGATACTTGCCACTGTGCCCACAAACCAATCGGGGTGTGGTGGACAGCCTGGGATGTTTACCACCGGGGTATCGATGCCCTGGGCTTGGAGAATATCACTCACACTGAGACACTGAGTGGGGTTGGGATGAGCAGCAGGGATTCCCCCAAAGGCAGCACAAGTCCCCAAGGCTATAACTACTAGGGCATCCTTGGCTAATTCCTCAACCCGCGACAGCATGGTCACAGGCTTTCCAGCCCTCTCCCCGACTACCCCATGGATGCCGTTCTTGGCTGTAGGAATAGCACCCTCTACGATGAGAATATAATCACCCCTTTTCTGCTTTGAGGTATCCTCCATAACTTTGATTACTGGTGCTCCCGATCCTGCCATTACAGTGGGGTGGAATCTCAAATTTATGTGCCTCCCGGGGAGCACCTCATCAATTAGTAGATTTTTAATAGAGGGATTTACAGCATTGAGAACCGAAACAGAGCACCCAGTGCAGGCAGCACATTGTAGCCATATTGCCGGATACTCCTTCACGTTCGAAACTTTCGTAACACTCCTTTCGATTCTATTGCTTTAGCCTTGAACTCTTTCAATCACAGCTAGAGGAGCCTCTAAGTCGTGAAAAACGATGGATAAAATATGCCCTAGCATCTTCCTCATGTGTTCCAGCCTAGAACAAACTATCCTAGCAGGTTATTTATCATCTCACTAGTCACCCCGAGATTTTAACGTTTTTGCTACTATTTGCAAATTTCAAGACTCAAGAAGGCTCTTATTCGGAGACTTTTTGGAAGCTAGCGCCTTCCTTGCCATTTTTATGAAATTGGGCTCACTTTATACAAACTCAAAGTGTTTATAATATGAAGAAATTTGAAAGAGGGAAGCATTGCGAAGCAATGACTTTATCCAGCTCAACACCTAACTGTGAAAGCCTGCTGATAAGGGTTAGAATTTGGCAGGTGCAAGAGGGGCTCTAGCTACCTTGCAAAGATGAATGTTGCCCAAGTTGTGGCTTAATCATTCTACATGGTAAAATAACAGCTATGGCGGCAGTAGACTAGGAAGTAAGATTGAATGCAGGGCTAAAAGTTCTGTCTATTGTCCCCTCAAGTCCATGGAGGGATCGCATAGTGGCCTAGTGCGGGCGCCTGCTAAGCGCTTACCCCGAGAAATCGGGGTCGTGGGTTCAAATCCCACTCCCTCCGCCAGCTGGAAAATAGCCAATCTCATTCAGATAGATAAGCAGTTTGGTATAACATATAAGAAAAACGTCTTTTAGCAAAAATACTTTATAGAAGCGAGCTAGACGAAATGCTCGCCACTTACGAAATCCTTTTAAATATCAAAGACTTATTCATTCACGGTGAAAAATGGAGAGTAAAAAACAAGTATCACTAGAAGAGATTTCAAAACTAGAACCTCCTTACTTCGAATTGCAAGCTTATTGGGGCATCACAAAACATTATGGGGGTTTAAAGGCCACAAGAGAGCTAATTGAGTTATGCCACATAAATAAAGGCAAATACGTCTTGGATGTCGGTTGCGGCGTTGGAGTAACTTCTTGCTGCCTGGCAAAAAGGTATGGCTGTAGAGTGGTTGGTGTAGACCTTTCTGAAAGGATGATTGATAGGTCAAATGAAAGGGCGAAAAGAGAGGGTGTAGAGGATAGAGCTGAATTTAGGGTAGCAGACGCGCAAAACCTCTCTTTCGAGGATATCCTTTTCGACGTAGTCATTTGCGAGTCTGTAAACGCATTTGTAGAAGATAAACAGAGAGCGGTAAGCGAGTATGTGCGGGTGACAAAGCCAGGAGGATACATTGGGCTTAATGAGTGTACTTGGATAAAAGCACCACCTCCAACAGAATTGGTTGAATATCTATCTCGCATTGTCGGTGTTAAAGAAATTCTGACTTCCGATGGTTGGCAAGAATTGTTGGGAGGCTCCGGATTGAGAGAGACAGTAGCGAGAATCTATAAGACCAACGCTCTAGGCCAGTTCATTAATAGAATTAGGCAGTTAGGTTTAAAAGATTATTTAAGAGGCTGGCATAGATTTTTGTCCCTGTATATCGCAAGTCCGTCTTTCAGGAGGTTCATAAAGGAAGGATGGCCTCCTAAGAACATTTCTAAGAGCTTTTTCGGATACTTGGGATACGGAATATACGTTGGCAGGAAATAAAAGTGGCGGCTTGCGCGCACTCAAATTTCTTTCAGAAATTTGGTCTTAACAGACTCGTCTAACAGCGGGTATATGGCTACGCTTCGCTCCGCCCAAATTGCCCTTACGGACAACTTCATATACCCGCGGGAAGTTAAGAAAAATAGAAAAGGAATTTGCCGTCAAAGAAAAACTTGGAATCGTTAGAAACGACAGGTCAGAGGGCGGCGGCTGGATCGTGGAGATTTTCAGCCGCCGCCCTCAAAATCAGTTCGATTTTTTGAAAGCGCTCCGCTATTTAGCACTATTCAATACTGTTTAATCGCTTCTTCAAGTAATCAATCATCTTCACCGGTGTGGGGTCAGTCTGATTAAGCATGGCTAAGTAGTAACTTGTCCAGTCGCCAAGGAATAGCAAGCTCATCATCTGGGTTAGCTCATTTTCACCTTGGCTATCAAAAATCTCATGCTCCACTCCAGCCTTTTCCAGGATTTCGCTGGTTATTTGGTAGCGAGCTAGGATTCTAGGATGAAATGAGGGGCAACGGAGCATAACTATATATATCTTATTTTTCATTTCTTTGGGGAATTCGTAGCCGACCACAGCATTGTGATTGAGTTCGGAGAAAGTTTCGTAGAAAGCCCAAGCCTTGCTATTTTCATTGAATTGCCCCTTCCACCTTTGGGCTACCGGGGAAAGTATACCAGCGCTATAGATGACTATTAGCTTGCCGAATAGTTTCCTGGCCAGTTGCTTGGCTGGATTGAGAGGCATTGGTATGTTTTCAGCTAGCTTATCCAAAAGACCTTCCAGTGTTTGAGCTGTTCCTTCTACCAAGGTTGGCAAGGATCGTGCAGTGAGATTGCTTCGCTTTGCTCGCAATGACGAGGTGGGGCCAGCCGATTTATCCTCCAGAAAGCCTAGTTTACTAAGCAAGGCGATGAGGGGAATAAAGCTATAGCCTAAGGCAGCTCGCGGTGGGGAGAGGTAGTCTATGGTGAAAATGGGTACTCGCTTCTCTTGAGCTAGATTTCTTAACTTGCCACCAGTGGTAACAGCTAGTTTTTTACAATTTGTATTTAGCGCCTGCTTAAATGCCGATAGAGTTTCCTCTGTGTTTCCGGAGTAGCTTGAGGCAATAACCAAGGTTTTGGAGTCTACGAATGCCGGCAAATCATAGCCTCTATGGACAAATACCAGTGGTTTGTTTAATTCTGAAGTCAGGCTATGTAGTAAATCACCGCCAATGGCTGAGCCGCCCATGCCGCAAATAACCATCTTGTTGATGTCCTTGAAGTCAGTTGGCAAGGCAAACTCATTGGCTTTTTCCCAAGCTTGGCGACATTGTCGGGGCAAACCGTGAAGGTGAACCAGCATGCCACTTTGGTCGTACTGCCGGTATATCTCCAAATTATCCAAGCCTATCATATTCTAAATGCCTATTATCTTCTTACCTTCATTCAGTAGATTTCTCACCTTCTCGAGGCTTTCACCTTCGGCATAAAGGCGGACTAGCGGCTCTGTGCCAGAAAGGCGAATAAGCAACCAGGATTCATCAGCAAGAAAGAAACGAAAACCATCGGTGGTATCTACCTTAGTTACCTTACCTCCAGCTATGGTGTCTATGGGAGCAGAGGCGAGTCGCTCTACGATTGCTTGACGCTTACCTTTAGTGAGATGGGAATCGATGCGCTCATAGTAGTGAGGGCCGACTTTGCTATAAAGGTAATCCAAGAGCTGGGATGGCGTTTTACTCATTTTTACCATAAAGTCAAGAAAGTAAAGTCCGGCGAGAATGCCATCTCTCTCTGGGATATGGCCACGAAATCCATAGCCGCCACTCTCTTCACCGCCGATAATTGCCTTTTTTTGTATCATAAGCGGGGCGACGTATTTAAAGCCCACAGGGGTTTCATAGACAGGGACAGCAAAGATTTTTCCTAACTTAGAGATCATCTCAGTGGAAGTGAGCGTTTTAACTATGGCACCTCGCTCACCACGAACTTCCAGAAGGTAAAGGCAAAGCAGGGCAAAGACCTGATGCTGGTTTAGGAAATTTCCCTTCTCATCTATGATGCCAATGCGGTCGGCATCTCCATCGGTGGCTAAGCCAAAGTTGGCTTTTTGTTCCTTGACTAACCTAGAAAGCTTGGTCAGGTTTTTAGCAATTGGCTCTGGCTGAATTTCGGGAAAAAGGGGGTTTCTCTCACTATTGATTTCAGTAAGTTCTATATTCCCATCTTGAAGGAGCGTCTTGAAGTAGCCACTTCCGGCACCATACATAGGGTCGACAATTACCTTTAGTTTTTGCTTTCGTAGCTCTTCTATGTCTATAAGCTTGGCTAGATGCCTAAAGTAAGGAGGAGAAGGATCCAGGTAATCAATTAGCCCTTTCTTTAAAGCTTTGTCTAAGGCAAGCCTTTTAATTGATAGCTGATAGCTGTCAGTTGTCAGCTGATAAATGTTTTTTTCTATTCGGGAGATAATCTCATTTGGGGCGCTGGCACCTTCCTCAGATTTATACTTGAATCCATTCCATGAACCGGGATTATGGCTGGCAGTGATGATGATAGCGCCAGCGGCTTTGAGAGCGGGGACGGTGTAGCTTACCACTGGTGTAGGGGTAGGTTTTAAACATAGATGAACTTTAATATTGTTGCCGGCAATCACCTCAGCAGCAGCAGCGGCAAAATCCTCAGAGGCAAAACGGGTATCGTAGCCGATTACCAGCCCCCTTTCGCTAAGGCCACTTTGCTTGACATAATCTGCTACCCCCTGAGCACAAATACGCACATTATCGAAGGTAAAGTCCTCGGCGATAACTCCCCTCCAGCCGTCAGTGCCAAACTTAATCGGAGTTTTAGACATGATTGGTCTCCCTTATAACCCTGCCTCAGCTCTCAAAATTTTGGCCTTGTCTGTTTTCTCCCAGGGGAGGTCGAGGTCTTCTCTGCCGAAATGGCCATAAACAGCGGTTTGGCGATAAATAGGACGGCGTAAGTCCAGAGCCCTTATGATGGCTTCGGGGCGAAAGTCGAAGTGCTTATTGATGAGTTCCAGAATGGTTTCATCAGGAACCTTCCCTGTGCCAGATGTCTCTATAGACAAGGACAAAGGCCGAGCCTTTCCGATGGTATAGGCAACCTGGAGTTCCAGATAATCGGCAAGTCCAGCAGCCACTATGTTTTTGGCAGCATATCTCGCCATATAGGCAGCAGAGCGGTCTACTTTAGTGGGGTCTTTGCCTGAAAAGCAACCGCCGCCATGTCGGCAGGCACTGCCGTAAGTATCGGCTACGATTTTCCGCCCCGTAAAGCCGGTATCGCTTACCGGTCCCCCAATAACAAACTGCCCCGCACTGTTAATATAAACTTTAGTTTCGCTATCCCTTAGACTGGCGGGAATGACTTTGTTAATCACCTGCTCTGTAAGGTCATGCTCAATAGTGCTACGTTTCACTCCAGGGTCATGCTGAGCACCAAGAACGAAGCAAACAACCCTCTTTGGTATGCCATGGCTGTATTCAACAGTGACTTGTGATTTGCCATCGGGTCGGAGGTAAGGAATGGTTTTGTCTTTCCTTACTTCAGCCAGGTGCCAGCATAGCTTGTTTGCCAGCGTAATAGGCAAGGGCATAAGCTCAGGCGTTTCTTTGCAGGCAAAGCCGACCATCATTCCCTGGTCGCCGGCGCCAGTTCTGTCCAGAGTTTCGTCGGTTATCTCTCCTATCCTTGTCTCCAAGGATTGACTAACACCGGCGGCAATATCGCTTGACTGTTCCTTGAGGGAGACAAGGATGCCACAAGTTCGATAATCAAAGCCATACTCAGGTCGTGTATAGCCTGCTTCTTTGAGTACCTGGCGCGCAATATCAGGAATTTCTACATAGCAATCGCAGGTGATCTCACCCAGCACCGTCACCATCCCCATGGTGACGGAAACCTCGCAGGCGACACGAGCAAAGGGGTCTTTTTCCAGCATGGTATCGAGGACGGCATCTGATATTTGGTCACATAACTTATCTGGATGCCCCTCGGTGACAGACTCCGAAGTGGCTAAATAAGAATCCAACTGATTAAAGCTATTTGGCATCTCTCTCCCTTTCACGGAGAAATCCTAAATTCGAATTTCTAAGCTCTAAACAAATTCAAAGTCCAAATTCCTAAACTTTAGGATTTAGAGTTTAGGATTTCGTATTTCTTGTTATGTTCCTGATTCCCAGCTCTCAAGATATTTTCTTTGCTCCTTGGTCAAGGAGTCAATGGCAATATTCATGGAGCTAAGCTTTAGTCGCCCTACCTCCCTGTCAATATCCTCAGGCACAGGATAAACATCTGGCTTTAGCTTTCCTTTCATTTTGGCAAGATACTCCACACATAAAGCCTGGTTGGCAAAGCTCATGTCCATAACGCTGGCTGGATGTCCCTCAGCGGCTGCCAGGTTGACGAGCCTTCCCTCGCCCAGCAAATAGATGTGTTTTCCATTGGCTAAAGTATATTCATCAACAAAAGAGCGAATTCTCCTTTTTGACTTGGCTAAGCTTTCCAAAGCCGGAATATTTATTTCCACATTGAAGTGACCGCTGTTAGCCAGAATGGCTCCGTCCTTCATCTGTGCAAAGTGAACCTTATCAATGACATTCGCATCTCCTGTGGTGGTGATGAAGACTTCCCCTATCTCGCATGCCTTGATTAGGGGCATAACTTGATAGCCATCCATGGTTGCTTCCAATGCTGGAATGGGGTTAACCTCGGTGACAATAACCTGCGCTCCCATTCCTTGAGCCCGCCTGGCTATTCCTTTGCCACACCAGCCATAGCCGCAAACAACCACCTTTCTCCCCGCCCATAGTATATTGGTGGCCCTGGTGATGCCATCAATGGTGCTTTGCCCCGTGCCATAGCGGTTGTCGAAGAAATGCTTGGTTTGAGCATCATTTACGGCAATGATGGGATAACTTAACTTTTCTGCTCTGGCCATATTCCTCAGCCTGATAACACCGGTGGTAGTCTCCTCAGTGCCGCCAATTACATCACCAGTAAGTTCAGCGTGCTCCCTATGAAGGGTAGAAACCAAGTCGGCGCCGTCGTCCATGGTGAGCTGCGGCTTGTGTTCTAGGGCGGTAACAATATGTTTATAGTAAGTCTCGTTATCCTCTCCCTTTATGGCATTGACCGGAATGCCATAGTCAACCAAGGCAGCAGCCGCATCATCCTGGGTGCTCAAGGGGTTGGAGGCACAGAGAATTAAGTCAGCGCCGCCTTCTCTTAAAGCTAAAGCCAGATTGGCTGTTTCCGTGGTAATGTGAAGGCAGGCAGAAATGCGGATTCCCTTGAGAGGCTTCTCCTTGGCGAATCTTTGCTTTATTAACTTGATTACTGGCATTTCCCTAGCAGCCCAATCAATGCGAAGCTTGCCCTCTTCGGCTAGGGAGGGGTCTTTAATGTCATACTGATTTTTTATCAATCTCACCCCCCTTAGTTTCAAGAATCCTTTTTAAAATCATATCGAGAACCCAGGTGAAGTAGCGTTTTTTCATTCCCTTACCTACGTTTTTTGATCTTGTATCAAGAGCGAGGTAAACATCCACATCATTTGAAAATTTTGCTTTAGCATGACAGAAGGATAGTCTTTTCCAATATTTTTCTATGTCTCCGTCCTTTAGGAAATCGATTACAGCGCACTTAATTAAATCCCGTCGTCCTTTGTGGTCAGCTTTGTTTGCTCGTGTTATCAAATGGAATATTTCTCCGGTGAAAACTACAATGTACTTGATCTGTTCATGCTTTATCAATTCTCCTAACTCTTCCAGGCCATCCTCCTTGATTTTTCCCCATAAAAGAGGCTTTGTCGCGAAAAGCCTTTTTAAATCCGACACTTGGTTTGTTGGAAGTGGCCATAAACAGTGGAAATAGAGGAGGAAATCACCTTTGTATTTGCCTTCGAGCACGGATTGCCCTAGTAGTTTAGGGGTTAACTTGTCCCACCATTCCAGGTTGATTTTTGCATCTGCGGGCATGTGGAAATAGTCGCTCTCGAACAATCGCTGCCAGAAAGTTCGGGAATGTGGTCCTGATAGGAATAAGCCACGCCTAACTGAATCGGGGTGCGGGTTACTGAAAAGGAGGAGGATTGGGATACGATCAGGATGCTC
>JABUBO010000054.1_pt1 | contig 30105 bp, 25 predicted proteins | sample 7240361 | NCBI WGS metagenome assembly JABUBO01 (sample SAMN07256346, study PRJNA390944) | subsurface metagenome | isolation source: Methane hydrate marine sediment | place: Pacific Ocean: Eastern North Pacific, ODP site
GCCCTTCTTGCGCGACAGAATGAGCTTGTGAAGAGAAAGGAAATCGGAACAGAAAGGTGGCTTGAGGAGAAAATATAAGGAGAGTCAAAGAGAGGCGAAGCCTCTCTTGTATAACCCATTCCCCTCCCTTATCAAGGGAGGGGAATAAAGGGGGTGGGTTGTTAATCAATCATAAGGACAAAACTTATGCTTGACATAAAGTTTATCCGTGAAAATATAGACCTGGTGCGGCAGGCAGTAGCTAACCGCCAGGACGATGCTCCTTTGGATGAAATCTTGCAGCTTGACTCAGAGCGCCGCCAAAAGGTGCTTGAGCTGGAAGGCTTCAGGCATGACCGAAAGGAGACTGCCCGAGAAAGGAAAATGAGTAAAGAAACTATAAAAGAGGGGCGTGAGCTGCGTGCCAAGATAAAGAAGCTAGAGGAAGAGGTCAGGAGCCTGGATAAGCAACTGGAAGAACTTATGCTGCAGGTGCCCAATATCCCACACTCCTCAGTGCCTTTAGGTAAGGATGAAGAGGATAATGTCGTGGTGCGCTCGTGGGGAGAGCCTAAAAACTTTGATTTCCAGCCAGACCCCCACTGGAAATTGGGTGAATCCCTGGGCATCATTGATTTTGAAAGAGGGGTAAAGCTATCAGGCACCCGCTTCTATGTGCTCAAAGGGCTGGGCGCCCGACTGCAAAGAGCCCTTATCTCCTTTATGTTAGACCTCCACACCACTAAGCACGGCTACCAGGAGGTATATCCACCATTTATGGTCAAGAGGGAATGTATGGTTGGTGCCAGCAACCTGCCTAAATTTGCCGATAACCTATATCATGATGAAGAAGACGACCTCTGGTTCGTGCCTACGGCTGAGGTGCCACTTACTAATCTGCACCGTGATGAAATTATACCGCCCGGAATCTTACCTATCTATTATGCTGCCTACACTGCCTGTTTTCGTCGGGAAAAAATGTCAGCTGGGAAGGATACCCGGGGCATAAAACGGGGTCACCAGTTTGACAAGGTTGAGCTGTATAAATTCACCGAGCCATCCACCTCTGACCAGGAGCTAGAAAAACTGGTCAATAATGCCGAACAGGTTTGCCAAAAGCTAGGGCTACCCTATCGGGTAAAACAGCTTTGCACTGCTGATTTAGGCTTTGCTGCTACCAAAGCCTATGATATTGACATATGGGCTCCTGGCTGTGACGAGTGGCTGGAGGTAAGCTCCTGCTCTAATTGTGGTGATTTCCAAGCCCGGCGAGCTAATATCCGCTATCGTTCATCCCCCGATGCCAAACCCCAGTTTGTCCACACTCTGAATGGCTCGGGGCTAGCCCTGCCCCGGGTTCTCATTGCTATAATGGAGAATTACCAGCAAGCTGATGGCAGCATCTTAATCCCTGAAGCTCTCCAGCCCTATGTTGGAGAGAAGGTAATCAAATAAAAAGGAGGAGTTACTGTATGGATGCTATGGAAGCAATTCTTACCCGAAGGAGTATCCGGAAATACACAAAGCAACCGGTATCTGACGAAGTGCTGAAGGAGCTGCTAGAAGCGGCTATGTATGCTCCGTCAGGTGGTAACCAGCAACCCTGGTGCTTTGTCGTAATCAACGACCGTAAGATTCTGAACGAAATTCCAAAGTATCACACTTATGCCCAAATGCTAAAAGAAGCACCAGTGGCCATTCTGGTTTGTTGCCACTCGGATTTACAGCTAGGAGAGCTTGGGGTTCAGGACTGCTCAGCAGCTACTCAGAATATTCTGCTGGCGGCCCATGCTAAAGGATTAGGGGCAGTCTGGCTTGGTGTATATCCCACAGAACCGCTGGTTACGGCTACCAAAAAATTACTGAACCTTCCGGAACACATTATACCTATTTCCCTAATCTCTATCGGCCATCCAGCGGAACAGAAGCCGCAGCCAGACCGCTATAGGGCTGACCGAGTTCACTATAACCAGTGGTAATAGCACCCTAGGTTCAACCTTTGGGGAGGGCTATTTAGCCTGCAGGCAACAACACCGGGCAGAGGGTAATCAAATAGACGCTTAGAAGCGCATAGAATGATGCTGTTGACACCTATACTAGAAAACAACATAATCTCTATAAAAACCGAGGAAACAGAAGGAGGTAGCGATATGGCAGAAAGTTATGACGTGGCCGTCAAGGTGGTATCTCAAAAAGGCACCTGTGCTGCTGAGCACAAGGTCGGGGATGAATGGATCATTAAAGGTAAGACACCGGAAGGGATATGCCTCTCCGCTTTCAATTCCCTATTTCTATCCGCCCAGATACTGAGGTTCGGTGGGGCATTCCCTTGGGAAAGTAACCCTGATGTTACCACTGTAGCCTGTCCTGACGCAGGAAACCCTGTAGTCCTTGAATTAAGACGGTTGCGGAAATAGTTGAACTGCTTTGATTCTGGAGGGGTGTCCGAGTGGTCTATGGTGACGGTCTTGAAAACCGTTGTTCCCGCAAGGGGACCGTGGGTTCGAATCCCACCCCCTCCGCCACTAGTCACGCGCAATAGAGACGCTGTTTAACATAACCAGCCCTTGAGGGCTTAGGTTATACCCTTTAACATAGGGCTTGACCAGAATATGGTTTTTGCCAAACCATAAAGGTAAGCAGGCAGCATCCTCAACCAGCTTTTGCTCAGCTTGTTGATATAGCGCCAGGCTCAGGTTGCTATCTGGCTCAACACCTGCCATCTCCAGTAGGGCATCTATCTCGGGGTGGCTATACTCGCCATAGTTATTATCAGCACCACTTTGAAACAAAATGTCTAAGAAATTCTGTGGATGCGGGTAGTCAGCTACCCAACCCATATAAAACATCTCGTCCTTCTCCTGCCTGAGGTGATAAAGAAACCTCTCCGGTTCTAACTGCCTTACCTTTACCTCAACCCCCAGGTTGTTTCGCCACTCAGAAATGATAGCTTCCAGCCCTTGCGATATTAATCCTCCCCAGCCCATAGTAGTAATAGTGATAGGTGGCAAGTTAGACACATCACCGTATCTGGATGCTTGAATTAGCTCCCTTGCCTCAGTTACATCGTAATTTAGCCCTGTCAAATCTTCATTGAACCCGGGCATACCTGGCGGTAGGATACCATTTGCCGGCTGCACCATACCCCTAAACACCAAAGAAACTAATTTATCCTTATTAATAGCCTGAGAGAAGGCACGGCGAATATTAACATCGTCAAAGGGTGGCTGACTAAAGTTAAAGCCAATATAGTGAGAGCTTAGCTCAGGGACTACCTGCAGCTCTTCATAAAAGGGACCGGCTTTATCGGTAACCTTATCAATATAATCAATATAGATGCTGGTGACATCAATCTTGCCAGTCTCATACATATTCATCGGCACACCACCCCACAGATAAAAAGCAACAAAATTTACCTTAGCTAACTTGCCGTAGTAAAGGTCGTTCTTCTCCAAAACAAGCAAGCTATTTTCATCCCACTGCCTGAGCTTAAACGGACCAGTGCCATTCGGTTGCCGCCACCACTCCCTTCCTGATTCCACATTGGCTCTATCCACGACAAAGGCGGTAGGGTAGGTCAACTTGGATAGGAAATAAGACTTGGGCGCATCTATAGTTACCTCAAGGGTGTAATCACCAATAACCCTGACGCCGCTAATTTCCTTAGTTTTACCGGCTAATACTTCCCTCACCCCAACGATATCACCCAGGTAGGTGTCGGCGGTTAGAGAGCGGGTATCAGGGTCGCAGGCACGCTCCCAGGAATACTCAAAGTCCTCAGCCTTAACCTTCCTGCCATTATGAAACTTCACATCATGCTGTAGATAAAAGGTATAGGTCCTGCCGTCACCGCTGACCTGCCACCTCTGGGCAATATCCGGTGCTGGCTCCAGGTTATCATCAAGGCAAACCAAACCGCTGAATAGCTGCATGATATATTCGTGGGAAGTCATTTCACCGGAAACCGCCGGGTCAAGCGTCCATGGGTCAATGCCATATAGATTCAGGGTGTTTTCTTCAGTAGGGGTTACCTCTGCTTCCTGCTCAGGCTGGCAGCCAACAATAAGCAGGCTACATAACAATACTACTGAAAGAAGTATGTATAAGGTTCTTTTCATGCTGATAATCCTCTTTCCACCCGAGTTTCAAAACGAAGGTTATTTATCAGAAGGGATTGAAGGGCAAAACCCTTCAATAACTACTCTTCCCTCCTCTCCTTTGTAGGAGTACACAATTGATGATAGCAAAGTTATCTTTTGTTTTATATGATAACTAGGCATATTCCGGTAACACCTGTAAATATACCTATCAAATTAAGCCGTGTTAGCTTTTCCTTGAGGATGAAGACGGAAAAAGGTAATAGGAAAAGGGGAGAGGTTGCTGATAGCACCACTGCCTTCCCTGCGCCAATCAACTGAATTGCGATTATAAAAAAGACCATTCCCACGCCATAGTCGATGAACCCCGATGTGAGGGCAAGAGCCAGGCTACGGGAGCCATACTTTCTTAGTTGTAGTGCTCCCCTTTTCCTTCGGCTGAGAGCGAAGGGAAGAAGCACAATAGCTGCGGAGGATATCCTAGTAGCTGCTGCAACTAGAGGGTCCATCTCCATGACTCCTAGCTTAAGAGTCACTGCGGCTACTGCCCATGTTACCCCCGCGATTAGGGCCAATACTATACCCTTCCCTCTGATTCTCCTTGGTGTAGAATTTATACCTGGTGTCATCCGTGTAGACATTATCAGATAAATACCTAGCAACACAAAGAATGTCCCCAGTCCGGTGACCCAGGTAAAGGATTCCCCCAAGAGCGAAACCGCCAAGAACATGGTGAAAACGGGGTTAGAACATTGGGCTATGGGAAAAGCTTGGGAAACATTGAGATACGATAAGCTTTTAATATACATAGTGTCTCCGATAGCTAGGCCGATGACACCGGGGATTATCAAATAGACCAGAGGTATCAAAGGAGTATTTACGAGCTCAGCACCTCTCCCCGAGAGGAGAATAACGGCAAGCAGGAGTAGGGAAGCGGCACATAGTCGCAGCGTGTTTAGAGAGAGGGCATCTATTCTGGTGGTGAGAGATTTAAGAATAGCGCTGGTTCCTGCCCAGGACAAAGCGGCGGTTAAGGCGTATACGGCACCCATCATACTTTACTTCCTGCTTTGTAGAAATTTGTCTTAAAACAAGCCTTGTCTTTTCAGGCTCAGGTATTTTTTATCACAAATAATGATATGGTCTAATACCTCTATGCCTACAATCTCTCCTGCCTGGGCTAACCTTTTGGTTAGCTCTATATCGTCTTCTGAGGCTTCAGGGTCGCCTGAGGGGTGATTATGCGCAAAAATAACCGAGGCAGCACTGGCTGATATTGCCTCTTTGAAGACCTCCCTGGGGTGAACAATGCTGGTATCCAGGCTACCAATTGAGATTTCGGAGACTTTTATTAGCTGACTCCTGGTATCCAGCAGAAGTGCCAGAAAGTGCTCCTTCTTTTTACCCCTTAGCCGGCTCCTCACCACGCTGACTACATCGTCAGGGGTCTTAACCAGGGGCTTGTCTCCAGCCGCTGAATAATCCTCCAGCCGGTTAGCTAGCTCAAAAGCAGCCTTAATCTGAGACGCCTTAGCAATGCCAATTCCCTTCACCTGGGATAGCTCCTCTACCGAGGCATTAGCAATTCCTCTAAGATTGCCAAACTGGCTTAGCAGCCTCTGAGTGGTTATCATCACCGACTCGCCGGCAATACCGCGACCCAAAATCAAAGCCAGAATCTCTTGTGCTGATAGGGCTTCTGCCCCAAATTTCTGCAACCTTTCCCTAGGTCGCTCAGAAGTAGGCAAATCATGGATGGTAAATGACTTCTTCACCAATCTCGCCTCCATATCCGGCTTTCAGTAGCCAGACCTAATGTTAAGAGAAGGGCTGTAGCTAAGGCAGCTAATGTCTCAATCAGTGCTGGGTGCCTCCCCTTGTCCTCAATCGACTGGGCTGACATAGTAACATAATCCTGCCACAAGGTATCCAGACTATCCATATCAAAGCCATAAACCTTCTCTAAAGCTCCATCATAACTACTACCCTGTCTGAAGGTAAGAAGTAGCTCAAGCATCCTAGTCTGTCCGTATTTACTAATAAGAAAGTCAACCAAACTATAGCTCTGAGCATAGGAAAGGTAAGACTGTTCAGCATAAGCTGAAAAGGGGCTGGATAGGCTACGCACCGAGATAAGACTTTTCTCAGCTATTGCCTTATTGAGATAGGCTGTATATTCCAACCCCAGTATCCCCTCAGTATGCATGGCTAAACCCTCATCAAGCCAGGTAGGCAAGTCATTATAGGGATTAAGTGTCATCTGATGGATGACCAAGTGTGTCAGCTCATGGGCAATTGCCCTTTTCCCCCAGTCAAGGTTATCTGAAGCTATGCCAATAGCTATAATGCCATATCTGGTAAAGGCTACTCCCCCTGTCCATTCTTGAGGATAAATCATCGCCCCCCGCAAATCCTGGGTATTGGCGTAGATATAGAGCTTAGCTGGCTTCTCAAGCTCAGCACCAGTGTCCTCAGCCAGCCGAGCCAGTGCTTGCTGAGCTGATAGCATTATCTCCCGGGCAAAGGAATCATTACCCTTATACCAGTATATCGTTACCTCACCCTCAGTTAAGCTATGCCAGGAATAACGATTGTCATCAAACTGGACTCGGCTTGGAGCCGTTTCAATCCGGCCACCGCTGGCATCTTCCACCGCCCACCAATACTCCAAGCTGGACCCGGGGGGTAACCCGCCTATTTTCACCATTTCCAAAGCCCAGCTAACATCAACAGTGGTATCAGGTGCAAATTCAATATAGACCTCGCTGGTTACCTGAGCAAAACTGGCTCGGTCAACAGTATAGCAGAGGCGAATATCAGTAATATTAACATCACTTTGGGCGGCTAAATTGAAACTAAGCCTAGAAGGAAACTCTGCCTGAGCTGAGCTATCTAATATCGTTAGCCCGCTCTGGGCTTGAACCAAGACGGGACTCAGTATGCTCAGAAACAGGCAAATAACTAGGGCTAATATACTAGCCTTCTTAATCATCTATCCTTACCCATACTGGAGCGGAGGTAGGCGGTTATGAAGCCATCTAATTCCCCGTCTAATACTGCGTCGGTATCGCTGGTTTGATAGTCAGTTCTGTGGTCTTTTACCATCTTATACGGGTGAAGGACATAACTTCTAATCTGGTTACCCCAACCAGCGGTTACACGTTTTCCCCTAAGTTTTGCTCTTTCTTCAGCCCGCTCAGCCAACTCCAACTCTAACAGGCGAGCTTGAAGTATTTTTAGGGCGGTTTCTTTGTTCTGGTGCTGAGAACGCTCACTCTGGCAGGTAACTACCAGTCTCGTGGGCAGATGAGTCAATCTGACAGCGCTACTTGTCTTCTGCATATGCTGCCCTCCTGGTCCGCTGGACCTAAACGCATCGACCTTCAAATCGTCAGGTTCTATCTTGACATCAATGTCGGCCTCGGCTTCAGGCATAACCTCTACCAGGACGAAGGAGGTATGCCGGGCATGGTCAGCATTAAAGGGGGAAAGACGAACCAGCCGATGGACGCCATGCTCTGATTTTAAATAGCCACAGGCGTAATCGCCGCTAACCCCAATAACGGCGCTCTTTATCCCAGCCTCATCACCTGGGGAACTATCTAAAATCTCAGCCTTATAACCACGCCGCTCAGCCCAACGAAGGTACATTCTTAGTAGCATCTCTGCCCAATCTTGAGATTCGGTGCCCCCGGCTCCAGCGTGAATAGCCAGAATAGCATTCCTGGCATCATACTCGCTACTAAAAGCCATCTCTAGTTCCAGCTCATCAAGCCGGGAGGCTATCGCTTCAATCTCAGACTGAATCTCTGCCTGAAGTGAAGTATCCTCTTCGGCCAGGGAGATTAATTCAGTAATGTCAGTCGTCTTTTTCTCCAGCCCCCGCCACTGTCCCACCATCTTCTGCGCTTCAGCCAGCTGGCGCATGATATTCTGTGCTTTAGGCTGGTCTGACCAGAAATCAGGCTGAGCTGACTCTTTCTCTAACCTAGAGATTTCCTTTTCTCTGGCGGCAATGTCAAAGATGCACCAGTGCCATAGCCACTCTAGCCTGTAAATCCTTTAATTTATCGCTTAGCTCTTGCATTTGATATCCTCGTAATTCTTACCCCAAAAACCCTCCTTGATAGCCAGCCTTAGGCACCATAAGGTCCCTTTCTGGCTTCAGATTCCCCCCAGCCGCCAGGTGAGCCAGCCGAGTAGGCTCGGGTAAGCGATAACCGTGGCAACACTTCATGACCCAGTAAATAGCAGTGTTTAGGTCAACCTTATGACCTATGGAAACATAAATAGGCTTCACCCCGAGCTTGGTTCGCAGAACTGCCCCTATAATCTCACCCCTGTCTACCATCTCAGCATAGCTACCTGGCTCATTTCCAAGCGCTTCGTGGTTGCCACATAATATAGACTTGGCGCAACCAATTGTGGGCATATTTAACCAGAGCCCTAGGTGAGAAGCCAGCCCCAATCGTCGGGGGTGGGCAATCCCCTGACCATCAACGAGGATAAGGTCGGGAGTAATAGCAAGTTTCTGACAAGCCGCCAGTGTTAATGGTGACTCCCTGAACGAGAGGAGCCCCGGGATGTAAGGAAAATCAAGCTTGCCTCGAGCTACTTTTGTCTCCACCACTCTAAGTTCGGGATACTGTAAGACGACCACTGCGCCGGTAGCCATTCCTTCTCCTTTTCCCACTGATATATCCACACCAGCTATAAAGCGTGGAATGGTAACCTCACTTCTTTTAGACACCTGTACTGCTAGTCTCTGTTGTATCTCTAAAGCCTGAGCGATGCTGACCTGCCAACTGTGTAAACGCTTCACCTTCACATAACGATTATACCTTTAGTAGGCTCTGCTGACAACCGTTGTTTTAACCAGATTATTTAGCAACCTATCCCCCTGCCCCCTTCCCTTATTAAGGGAAGGGGAAGAGACATTAGAGAGGGGCAAAGGGGGTGAGGTTGATAAACATTATATTTCCAACCATTGTTGACAGCAGCATAGTTATAGGGCATAATAACTTATAGACAAGGCTAAGCAAGAATGGTAAAGATTAGATTACGACGAGTAGGAAGCAAGAAAAAACCGAGTTATCGACTAGTAGTAGCTGATGCTAGAGCACCCCGTGATGGAGCATTCATTAGCATTATTGGATACTACAATCCCCTGACTGACCCAGAAACAGTAGTTATAAATGAGGAAAAAGCACTAAACTGGCTTAAACAAGGGGCTCAGCCGACAGCTACTGCCGCCAGATTACTAGCCAAAGCTGGCATTATAGAAGAGTCCGAAGCAAGGAAAGAGAAAATCAAGGCCGGCGTCGCAGCCGAACCCAAAGCACGTAAGAAGAAAGCCAAGACTGGCGCCAGCGAAAAACCCAAAGCCAGCGTCACAGAAGAATCCGAAACAAGTGAGGAACCAACCGAAACAATCAAGGAGGAACCCAAAGCCAGCGTCACAGAAGAACCCGAAACAAGTGAGGAACTAACTGAAACAATCAAGGAGGAACCCAAAGCCAGTACTACAGAAGAACCCGAAACAAGTGAGGAACTAACTGAAACAATCAAGGAGGAACCCAAAGCCAGTACTACAGAAGAACCCGAAACAAGTGAGGAACCAACTGAAACAATCAAGGAGAAGACATGAAAGAACTAGTAGAATTCATCGCCAAATCAATTGTCAATGCCCCTGATGATGTGGTAGTCACTGAGGAAGAGACTGAGGAGGGCATAATGCTTAAGTTACAGGTTGCCGATGACGATAAAGGGAGGGTTATCGGTAAGCAAGGTCGGATAGCTGAAGCCATACGTAGCTTAATTAGAGTAAAGGCAGCTAAAGCAGGCACCAGAGTTAGCCTTGAGATTCTCTAAAAGTAACTTAGATAATTAGGTTTACCAAGGATAATCACGCAGGGCTTTCTGAAATAGAAATAAATCTGAGGAGGCCCGTTGTCGCTAAGACAGCAAGCATGGGTCCGAGTAACTAGCCGGAGAGGATAGCACCTTCACTGAACAGTTGGAGATTATCAATGGATTCTGCTCCTGAAACCAAGTTCTGGCTTATATGTCCTGTGTGCCACCAAGCCAACCCACTGGGAACAAAGTTCTGTAAACATTGTTGGGGGGCAGCTCTTCATACAGTTAGCCCGGTAGCCTCTCAGGATTTGGAGCAAGTATTAAAACGGAGGCTGTTCCGTTCGAAGTGCAGAAGGGCGATTAAGGCAATCACTATCAGCCTTGTTTCCCTAATCGCCCTAGTTTCTGCTGTGTACGCCGGTTTATACTATTTCACCGACATAGTGTCTAAGCCACCTCAGGGTGTAAACTCCAGCTCTCTCCCCGGAGAGTGGGCTATGTTTCGCCATGACTTGAGTCGCTCTGGCACTGCTGACTCAAGCGGTATCTTGCCTCAGGGCAAGCTGAAATGGGTTTTCTCTACAGGCGCTCCAATCCACTCATCGCCGGCGGTAGCGGATGGCACTGTTTACGTTGGCTCACGAGACTTCAAGCTCTATGCTCTGGATGCAGCCACTGGAGCTAAACGCTGGGAATACAAGGTGGGGGGTTGGGTCGAGTCCTCACCGGCAATTGTCAACGGTGTGGTCTATTTCGGCTCAAACGACGGCAGGCTATATGCACTTGACGCAAATAGCGGTGAGAAGCTTTGGGATTTCAAGGCCAAGTATCCCATCAAGTCTTCCCCGGCGGTGGCAGATGGTGTAGTTTACTTTGGTGCTGGTGATTATTATGTCTATGCTTTGGACGCAGTAACGGGGAGAAAGCTCTGGGACTTAGAGACAGAAGGCCGCGTTAACTCCTCACCTACGGTGGCTAACGGCATCGTCTACGTTGGGTCAGGGAGTAATTTCTGCTATGCCTTAAATGCGCTGAGCGGAAGACTTCGCCTCCAATTTAAGTCATATTCCCCGGTTTTCTCTTCCCCGGCGGTAAGTGGTGAAACCGTCTATTTCATCACCTCTAGCGGTTACCTATACGCCGTTGATGGTAATGCCCGAACCTGGCTCTGGGAACACGAAATCAAACCCTATTGGATACAACTATGGGCATTCGGTTTGCCAGTGCCTACGCCTCCACCTCAATCTGGCTTTCTATGGGTGCTCAGGCTAGGTAGAACAGCCCATTCATCTCCCATCGTGACGGACGATACCTTGTATATAGGCTCGGACAACAAACTACTCGCCATAGACCTCCAAAGTCAACAAAAGCGTTGGGAATTCGAAGCCGAGGGTGTAATAAGCTCATCACCGGCACTGGTAGACACCACCATCTATGTAGGCAGTGAAGATGGTAGGCTGTATGCTGTGGATGCAACCACTGGCGAGAAGCTTTGGGACATCCTCACCGGGGGCAAAATCACTTCATCCCCGGCTGTAGCCGATGGAACGGTTTACATAAGCTCACATGATGGTAATCTGTATGCCATTAAGTAGTAATGAAATCATCCGACTTAGAATTTATAACTATCGGCCGAATTCTAACCTCCTCGGGTATCAAGGGTAAGCTAAAGGTAAAGGTAATAACCGATTTCCCACAACGCTTTGCCCCTGCTTCAACGGTCTATATTAGTCGGCAGCCTATGACTATTGACAGCGCTGAGTGGCATAAAGGGGAGGTAATCATCAAGCTTAACGCAATTGATAGTATTGAAGCGGCTCGACGGCTACGGGGGCAACCTATAGAAATACATCATAGCCAGGTCTATACTCTACCTGAGGGGCAATACTACCATTTTCAACTCATCGGTCTAGAGGTGTGGACAACCCAGGGAGAACTATTGGGAAATATCACCGAAATTCTAACCGCAGAGGGTAATGATAACTATGTAGTTAGGGGGGATGAGGGGGAGATTCTTATTCCTGCCATTGAGGATGTGGTAAAATCTATTGACCTCAATAAGGGGCGTATAGTTATTGAAGCTATACCGGGTTTGTTGAGCTTGAATCAAAAAACGGCTAAGAGCTAGCTTCCCCAGCTTTAAAAGATGATAAATGCTCTCTTTGGTCATTAAAAAAGCCCCGGAGCTCTCAACTACGGGGCTCTTTATTTATCAATTCATAAATTAGAATAAATGTATCTTATATAATAATGCTTCTGGTTCTTACTATACCGAGCCTACTTTTGGCTAAAAAGCCGAGAAAAGTCCCCATCAAAGCCTTTCAAGAAGCTATGCATATCCAGTACCTCATCGGCGGTTAGTTTATCCATTTCCTTGAACTTATCCAGGTCTGCCTCAGTGAGGTCGGTAGTAACCTTAGGTGCCTTACCCTCCTTAATTACTGCTGCCACTAAACACTGAGTTTGGCAGGCTGAGCAAAATACACTCAAAAACCACAAATCTTCCTGGTGCCCCAGAACGTTAACATTATCTACCTCATAGCGCTGCCCACAAACACTACACTTTATTGAAGTCATAAACCTTTTGATAAGCTTCTCTTCCATCAATTCAGCTGCTAGTCCGCCTTAGGTGGATAAGGTCTTAGCTTAGGACTTACGCTTATTAAAATCCTCTAAATCAAGGGTGTTAATAAAATCATAGAAAGCTGACATCTTCTTCAGCTCTTCTTCACTAACCTTCTTGCCGCCAGCCTTATCCTTCTCCTCCTCTTGCGGAATAGGTTTACCTGTCTCCTTGTCTAGTAAGATACTGGCTTTGTCTAAGACTACCTCCTCGGCATAGATAGGTACCTCCGCCCTTACTGCCAGTGCCAGAGCATCGCTAGGGCGAGAGTCAATTTCCATTTGCCCTCCATCTACATTAAGAATAATCTTGGCAAAAAAGGTATCGTTCTTAAGGTCGCTAACGATAATAGAGTTGATAGTAGCCCCCAGGGTATTAATGACTGTGCGTAACAAGTCATGAGTCAGAGGCCTCGGCACAGTAACATCTTGCAGTTTTACCGCTATGGCATCCGCCTCGGCGGGACCAATCCAGATGGGTAGATAGCGCTCTGCTATCTTTTCTTTCAGCATCACCACCCGTTGATAATTCATTAGACTAACCCGGATGCTGTCAATAGTCATCTCTATCATGTCAGACCTCCTCTATTCCTCAACCACTGTATTCTACTCCACATCGCTACTGCTGTCAACCTGAAATAGGAAGTTCTTTATCACGGATAGGGTTACTAAGCAGTCTTTAGTACTATTTAGTTAGACTACTTCATTACGGCATGGATTATGGTATAATAATAAAGGTAAAAAAATTAATCTCAACTGAAAGGGAGGCGTAACTATGCACTCAGGTCAGAAGGCTGTTGTTTGGTTCAATGAAGTAACCAAAAAGGATGTTGCCACGGTTGGTGGTAAGGGGGCAAACCTAGGTGAAATGACTAAGGCTCGTATACCTGTTCCCCCTGGCTTTATTGTAACCGCTAACGCCTACTACGACTTTCTGCAGAGGTCAAAAACCACCGATAAAATTCGTGGTCTGCTAAAACCACTAGACACTAACGATAGTAAACAACTTCAGCAAATTTCTACCGAAGTTAAACAGGCAATTCTAAACGCTCCTATGCTACCGGAGTTAGCCGATGAGATTAAAAAGGCTTATAGAGAAATGGGCGGAGGCTTGGTGGCGGTGCGCTCCTCAGCTACTGCCGAAGACCTGCCTGAGGCCTCCTTTGCCGGTCAGCAAAGCACCTTCCTTAATGTGGAAGGCGAGGAAGCTGTGGTAACTGCCGTTCAAGAGTGCTGGGCATCACTCTTTGAAGCCAGGGCTATCTTCTATAGAGAACAGCAAGGCTTTGACCATTTTAAGGTTGGCATCGCTGTCCCTGTCCAAAGAATGGTGCAATCTGAGGCTTCCGGAGTCATGTTTACTTTAGAGCCAGTAACTAGCGATACCAGCAAAATCGCTATTGAAGCTGTCCTGGGGCTTGGTGAAACCATTGTTTCGGGAGATGTAACCCCTGATAACTACATTGTCGATAAAGATGGGTTGAAAATTAGCAAAAAGGAAATTGCTGCACAGGAATGGAAGCTGGTAAGAAACGAAGGAGGCAAAGGCGAGAAGGTTAATGTTAAAGTGACACTTACTCCTGAGGAGCAAGCCCAGCAAAAAATAAGTGATGAAGACATAATCGCTCTGGCTAAGATGGGGAAGCGTTTAGAGGATTGGTATCAATTCCCCCAGGATGTTGAGTGGGCAAAAGAGGATAAGCAAATCTTTATCGTTCAAACCCGCCCGGTAACTACCATTAAAGAGATGGAGGTTGAGGCTAAACCTGAAATTGAAGCCCCGGTGCTTCTCTCCGGAGCACCGGCCAGTCCGGGTATAGCTTCAGGACCGGTCAAAATAGTATCTGATGCCTCTCAAATAGATAAAGTGCTAGACGGAGATATTTTAGTTGCCGAGATGACTACCCCTGACTTTGTGCCAGCGATGAAGCGAGCTGCGGCCATTGTCACTGACCGCGGTGGCCGGACAGCACACGCTGCCATTGTCAGTAGGGAGCTGGGTATTCCCTGTATCGTCGGCACGGGACAAGCCACAAAAATGCTGACGAATGGACAAATTATAAGCGTGGACGGCGCACGGGGTAAGGTTTACGAAGGCAGAGTAGCGGTTAGAGAAAGGGCAGATGACACTTATAAAGAGAATATTAAGACCAAGACTAGAGTGTATGTGAATCTGGCTCAACCTGAGCTGGTCGAAAGAGTGGCAGCTCGTAATGTAGATGGCGTCGGTTTACTCCGGGCCGAATTTATGGTTGCCCAGATTGGTGAGCACCCTAGCTATATGATTAGCCAAAACCGAGGCAATGAGTTTGTAGACAAGCTGGCTGAGGGTATCGGTGCCTTTGCTAAAGCCTTTAGCCCACGCCCGGTAGTCTATAGAACTAATGATTTTAAGACCAATGAATATAGGGAGCTCACCGGCGGACAGGAATATGAGGAGGCTGAAGAGAACCCTATGCTTGGTTACAGAGGGGCCTCACGATATATTGCTGACATTGACGTGTTTAAGCTGGAACTGGAAGCCATAAAGAGGGTGAGGCAGGACTACAAAAATCTATGGGTGATGATTCCCTTTGTTAGAACTGTTGATGAACTGGCTAGAACTAAAGAAATTATGGAATCTGAGGGACTAAAGCGTTCCGATGACTTCAAGCTGTGGATGATGGTTGAGGTGCCGTCTAATATCTTTCTTATGGAGAAATTCCTAGCCGTCGGCATTGATGGTATATCCATCGGCTCAAATGACCTGACCCAGCTTATCCTGGGCATTGACAGGGATAGCGAGAAGTTAGCTGAGACGTTCGACGAACGAAACGAGGCAGTGCTTATAGCCCTGGAGCGGGCAATTAAAGTATCAAAAAGCATGGGAGTTACCTCCTCCATCTGCGGACAGGCGCCCTCAGTATATCCCGAACTCACTGAAAAATTAGTAGAGTGGGGTATAACCTCAGTCTCAGTAAGCCCGGATATGATTGGCACCACCCGAGAGATAATTGCTAAAGCCGAAGAGAAATTGAAGCTTAATGATTAGTCGGCTTAATATTCGCCAGGTAGCTGAAGAGAAAGAAGAAAGCCTTTCTCCCTACGCGGTAAAGAGTAGGTCGTCGCGAGGTAGACTCAGGCTGGAGGAGCCCTGCCCGGTACGCACCGCCTTCCAGCGTGACCGAGACCGTATTATCCACTGTAATGCCTTCCGCCGTCTGAAGCATAAGACGCAGGTTTTCATTGCTCCCTTGGGTGACCACTATGTAACCCGGCTTACCCACACCCTGGAGGTGTCTCAAATAGCTCGCACTATAGCTCGAGCCCTTAACCTTAGTGAGGATTTGACTGAGGCAATTAGCTTAGGTCATGACTTAGGCCATACCCCCTTCGGGCATGTCGGTGAGGAGGTCTTAAATGAACTCTATCATGGAGGATTCAGGCATAATGAACAGAGCCTGCGAGTTGTTGACCTCTTAGAAAATGATGGTCAGGGGCTTAATCTTACCTGGGAGGTGAGGGACGGTATCCTGAATCACTCCAAGACGAGGGTAGATATATTGGGGCAGGGTTGGGGAAAGGTAAATACCCTGGAGGGTGAGGTGTGTAAGCTCGCTGATACTGTTGCCTACATCAACCATGATATTGACGATGCTATAAGAGCTGACATCATTACCGAAAACGATTTACCACCCTCAGCCATCACCATATTAGGTGGTTCCCACTCACAACGCAGCAATACTATGGTCTGTGATATTATTGATTACTCCTGGGCAGCAAATGGCTATAATACTATAGATAACCCTACTATAGGTATGAGTCCTCAAATTCTGGAGGCAACCAATAACCTCCGTGATTTTCCCTTTGACCGTGTGTACAACCTGCGCTCAGCCCAGGAGGAGGCAGAAAAGGCAAGGAGGGTGGTTCGCCTGTTATATAAATACTTCGCTGAGCACGAAGATAAGCTGTCATCAGAGTATCGTTTTTACAGTGATGAGATAGAACAGAGGGTAGTTGACTATATCGCCGGTATGACTGACCAGTATGCCCTGAGAATGGTTGAAGAGCTGTCATTGACTATAGGTGAGGTTAAATAACAAATTATTACGGGAAGTCTGAAGGGGCGAAGCCCCTTCAGAACCTATCCTTCCCCCTCTCCTTTGAAGGAGAGGGGGATAAAGGGGAAGAGGTAGTACCTGAAACAGATTAGCATTACCAATGAATTAAAACAGACAGGTAAGACTATGAAATACAAGATAGTACCCTTTACACAGAATTATCTCGAACCGGCGGTTAATCTGTTTATCAACGGCTACAGAGATGAGCAAGAAAAGAATCCGTTGCTTCCATCTAGAGCCATAAACGAACCGGAATGGATTCTCAATACTCTTAAATCGCTCGTGACAAATCCCGGAGTGGTCATTTGTAAAGGAAACCAGGTAATTGCTTATATGGTTACAGGATTTCTGTTTCCCTTTAAAGGACAAAATGCGGTGTTGGTTCCGGAATACTGTCACGGTTCTGTATTGACGGACAGGAAAGAATTATATCAAAGGATGTATATGTATCTTGCAGATGAATGGGCTAAGAACCGCAGGCATCTACATATTGTCGGGCATTTTGCCCATGATTTTATACTGCAAGAAACTCTTTATCAATTAGGTTTCGGGGCTATTCTGGTAGAACGAGTCCGGGATTTTTCAGCAGTTAATAAAATAAACGAAGTCAAAATAACCGAAGAAAAGAATTTCAAAAAACTCATCGATATTGATATTGAACACTCGCGTTATTACCCTAATGCCCCGATATTCATATGGAAAGATACTGAAAGGAAAGCCGTAATTTCTGGTTTAGAATCACATTCAAATAATGGAGATGCGTTTTTCGTCTACTATGAACAAAATAAACCATGTGCATACATTATTGTCGGTACTTCAACAATAGGTGCAGAGGGATTTCTTCTTCAAAAAACCAATACTGCCCAGATTAAAGCAGCCTATGCACAGCCACATGTACAGGGAAAGGGGATTGGTAAAGCTCTTTTACAGCGTGCCGTTCAATGGTCTCAGGAACATGGATACGAACGGTTATTTGTAGAACATGAGACGTCCAATTATTACGGGGGTAATTTCTGGTGTAAACACTTCAACCCATATGTCTATTTTTCACTAAGATACATTGACAACACCATTGATTACTAATACAACTTAACAGAGAACTATGAGCATTATAGACGAGGTAAAACAGAGGACAGACATTATTGAGGTTGTTAGCCAGTACGCCACTTTAAAAAAAGCTGGACGAACCTTTAGAGCACTATGCCCATTCCACAGTGAAAAGCACCCCTCATTCTTTGTCTATCCTGAGCAGCAGAGCTGGCACTGCTTTGGTGCCTGTAATACCGGTGGTGATGTCTTTTCCTTCATTATGAAGAAAGAGTCCATTGACTTCGGCGATGCGTTGCGTCTTCTCGCCCAAAAGGCAGGAGTTACCATCCCATCAAGATTTGAGCCGGAAGCAGGAAAAGATGAGAGGGAAAGACTATATCAAGTTAACCAGGCGTCATCCCAATATTTTCATAATCTGCTCCTCAACTCTCCAGTTGGAGAAAGGGCAAAAGGGTATTTTGCCAGCCGAGGGCTCTCGCAAAAAACTATCACTGACTTCCAACTGGGCTTCAGCCCGGATAGCTGGGAGGCTCTAGAGCAATATCTAATGGAGAGGGGCTATACCAAGAGCGAACTACTGACCGCCGGTTTAGTAATAGAAGCGGAGGGTGGAGGAACCCACGACCGGTTTCGCAATCGGTTGATGTTCCCCATACATGACATTAGAGGACACATTGTTGGCTTTGGGGCAAGGGTGCTTGATGATTCCCTGCCTAAATACCTCAACTCGCCACAGACGCTAATCTTTGATAAGAGTAGTTGCCTATATGGCATAAACCTGGCAGCGGCTGCTATCAGGCAGCAAAACTTGGTGGTGATTGTAGAGGGCTATATGGATGTTATCACCGCTCACCAAAACGGTTTCAATAATGTAATTGCCTCTATGGGAACCTCAGTTACCGAGAAGCAGGTGGGCAGGCTAAAGAGGCTAACTAAAAATATGGCTTTAGCCCTTGATGCCGATGCTGCTGGAGAGGAAGCTACTCTACGGGCTATAGGCTATGAAAATACCCTTGATGCTGAGGTAAAGGTTATTATCCTGCCTAGAGGTAAAGACCCTGATAATGTTATTAAAGAAGATGCAAAAATTTGGCAAAACTTGCTGGGAGAGGCTCTACCTATAGTTGACTACATCTTTAATATGGTTACCTCTGAACTTGACCTTAATACAGCCAAGGACAAGTCTCTAGCCGTAGATAAGCTTCTGCCCATCATTGCTGAGATGAAGGATACGGTGCGCCGAGCTCACTACCTACAGAAACTGGCTCCTCTAGCCGGGGTTAGCCTGTCTGTCTTGGAAGATATTCTGAGAAGAGGAAGACCTAGACAGGGGAGGCATAAGGCTAAAGAGCCAAGCCAGGAACGTGTTACTCAGGCTCTGCATCCACTTTTGTCCAGCCCGGTTGAGGAATATTGCCTTGCCCTGCTACTCCAGCACCCTGAGCTTAAAGGTAGAAATGAGGGGCTTTCACCTGAATATTTTGAGAATAGTGAAAACCGTGAAATCTTTACTGCCTGGCAGCAAGCTAACGACCTATCATCACTTAAGGATGGGCTTGACTCTGCTATTTGGGAGCATCTTGATTCCCTAATAACTAGGAGTTTACCGGCCAATCAAATAGAGCAGAAATATGCTAATTGTGTCCTCCGCCTACGAGAAAAATTCCTCCGAAGTTTGGAGGTGAAAAGAGCCGGGGTATTAGCCTTGGAAGCCGAGTCAGGAGGTACTGCTGCTGAGCTGGCTAAGCTTGAGGAGCAAGGGATAGAAGTCAGCGTTCAACTGGGGGAAGTTTTTACTCAAAAAAGCCGAGGAAGTCAGGAGCAAAGGAGGTGATAAATGGTCTTAGAAAACAGTGAGGAGTCTACACAGTTCGCGCCTCAAGATAAGAGCGATGAGGAGCTACTTCCAAATGAAGGGCTAGATGTTAAGCTTAAATCCCCCAAAACTTCCGATTTAGAAATACCAGTAGAACGACTGGAGGAGCAGGCGATAGTAGATGACCCAGTTCGTATGTACCTTCATGAAATTGGTAGAGTGCACCTCCTCACCGCTGTGGATGAAAAGGTCTTAGCCAAAAAGCTGGAGGAAGGTAAACGCATCAATGAGATTAGACAAGACTACCTACAGAGATATGGAAAGTCCCCTTCAGCAACTGAAATAATACTTACTATGCTCAAAGAGCTGGAGCAGGCGTCTACTATCATCCATCTCCTCCAAGAGCAGCTTGGTTTAACACCTACCGCCAGCTTTATAGCGACCATCACCAATGCTAAATTGCGAGATAGCATCAATAATGAGATAAATCAGCAAATAGTCCAGGCTATTGCTATCCAGATGGATAAGTCCGTACCGGCAACAGAACAGCTTCTTATCAATCTGTCAATAAATATTAACCTGTTGCCTAGGGAAATCCTTGATGCTATTGGAGATAGCGTCTCTCTAGCTGATATAGAGAATCTGGTGGCAGATAATACCTTTATTAATTCCATTCGGATTTATGAAAAACAACTCAAAACTTACCTGGGGAATATTGAGCGTGAGGCTGAAAAAGCAAAAAGACATCTCACTGAAGCTAACCTACGTTTGGTGGTCAGTGTAGCCAAGAAGCATATTGGACGGGGCATGCCTCTCCTCGACCTCGTTCAGGAAGGGAATATCGGACTAATCAGAGCCGTGGAGAAATTTGATTACCATAGGGGTTATAAATTCAGCACCTATGCCACCTGGTGGATTCGTCAGGCTATTACCCGATCTATAGCCGACCAATCTCGCACTATTCGCATTCCAGTGCATATGGTTGAGACCATTAATAAACTGCTAAATATAAGTCGCCGCCTGGCTCAGGAGTATGGGCGAGAGCCTACCCCCAAGGAAATCGGTGAGGAAATGGAAATGCCTCCAGAAAAAATCAGAGGGATAATCAAGTTAGCCCAACTGCCAATATCACTAGAAGCACCTATAGGTGATGAGGAAGACAACCACCTCGGCGACTTTATAGAGGATCGCAATGCTTTGCCACCCCCTGATGCCGCATCCAAGCAACTCTTAAAGGAGCAAATTGATGGGGTGTTATCTACTCTCACCCCTCGTGAGCAGCGAGTACTCCAGCTCAGATTTGGTCTTGAGGATGGACGGAGCCGGACCCTGGAGGAGGTAGGAAAAGAGTTCAAAGTAACCAGAGAGCGAATTCGCCAAATCGAAGCCAAGGCACTTCGCAAGCTACGCCACCCCAGCCGAAGCCGAAAACTAAAGGATTATCTAGAGTAATAAGAACTTGGGCAACCCTCCCCCTTTATCCCCCCTCCCTTATTAAGGGAGGGGGGATTGATTATATAAGAGAGGCTTCGCCTCTCTTTGACCCTCCTTTGAAGGAGAGGGGGACCAAGGGGGTGAGGTAGACTGAAATCAGCGATTAACTTCAAAAGTTGAGATTTTGGGTGAAGACTGAACGGAGTTTCCTTGTCATTGCGAGCGGAGCGAAGCAATCCCTTTTTAGAGATTGCCTCGTCGCTACGCTCCTCGCAATGACATGTATGGTGGTAAAGCCAAATTGCATTTCATTCGCTATTTGGGGAGCAGATAAATAATCCCCTGACTATGCTAAAATAGGGGAAAAGGACTATTTATTAATAGTACGAAAGTACTACCGTCTGAGGAGCTTGGTAGATGATTCCCATTAAGCTAAAGATGCGCAATTTTATGTGCTACCGGGATAATGTGCCGCCGCTCCTCTTTGATGGTATCCATACCGCCTGCATCTGTGGTGATAATGGCAACGGTAAGTCAGCTCTAGTTGATGCTATGACCTGGGCACTATGGGGACGAACCAGAGCTAAGGGTGATGATGACCTCATCCATTTAGGTCAGACTGAAATGGAGGTAGAGTTTGACTTCGCTGTAGGACAACAACCGTATCGCATCATTCGCAAGCACTCCAAGCCCAAGCGACGAGGGCGCTCAGGACGCACTATCCTGGAATTTCAGATAGCTACCGGGGATGGCTTCAGGTCAATTACAGGCGATAGTATAACCCAGACACAGCAGAAAATTATAGATGTTCTACATATGGACTACCCCACATTCACCAACAGTGCCTTCCTGCGGCAAGGTCACGCTGATGAGTTCACTGTTAAGCGACCGGTCGAGCGCAAGCAAGTGCTAGCTGATATTCTGGGGCTTTCCTTCTACGATGAATTGGAAGAGCGAGCTAAAGACCTGGCTAAGCAGCAGGAAACAGGAAAGGCGCAGCTAGACAGCGCTATCAAAGATATTAGTGATGAATTGGTCCGAAAGCCAGCCTACGAGGCTGAGTTTGAGGAAGCACAAAGTGAACTCTCCCGGATAGAAAAAGTAACCAAGGAGCAAGAATCCAGACTAAATGGACTGCGGCAGGAAAAAGAATCGCTGGAAAACAAGAAGGCGCAGCTAATCCAGCTTGAGGAGCACATAAGAGACACTGAAAGAGCCCTGGAGCGCTGGGATGACCAGGTTAAACAGCATCACACCCAGCTCAAAGAGTATGAAGAGTTGATAGCCCAGCGTTCTACCATAGAAGAAGGCTATACTCAGTTTGTTAAAACTAAGGAATTATGTGATGAGCTTGAACGCAGGTTCAGGCAATCGGTTAATCTGGAGAAGCAGAAGTCGCAACTGGATAGCAAAATAAGGGAAGCTGGGCAAAGCCTAATCACTGACCACGCCCTAGCTCAAAGCAGAATCAAGGAACTAGAAGCTAGCTCGCGAAAACTACCTCAACTTAAAAATGAGCTTTCGTCACTCCAGGTTCAATTACGCCACTTGGCTGAGCTGGATGAAACACTACTCGGCAGAAGACAAGCTACCCAGGAGCTACTAACTCAGGTTCATCACCTGGAATCTAATAAAACCCAGCTAGAACAGGAAATAAAGGAGATACAAGAAAAACTTAATCTCCTGTCAACCCAAACTGAGGCTAAATGTCCCTTGTGTGAACGGGAGCTTGAAGTAGAAGGCCTGAAGCTCATTGAGGCAAAATATGCTGACGATAGGCACAGCAAATCCAATTCCCTGAAGTTAAATCAGGTTGAGCTAGACAAGAAGAAAACAGAGCTAGAGTCACTAGAAAAAGAAGTATCCCAGCTAGACGCCAGGCTGAAGCAAGATAGAGCCTCAGCCCAAAGTAAAGCCAGTATCCTTAGCCAATCAATTTCTGAGGCTGAGGAGGCTGGTAATAGGCTAAATGAAGAAAGAAAAAGACTGGCTGAAATTGAGGAGCATCTAGCCGGGAAGGATTTCGCCACTATTGAGCAAAGGGCATTGGAGGAGCTTGAGGGGGAACTGGCTAAGCTTGACTACGACCCACAGCGGCACGAGGAGATACGCCAGCGCTTGGTTAACCTCCAGCAGTATGAAGAGCCAAAGCGGAGGCTGGAAGAAGCTGGTAGGCTCATAAATCAAGAAAAGGAGGCTGTTTCCAGAGCCGAGGAAGCTGCCCAGGAACTGCGTCATAGCCTGGAGGCGGATAATCAAAAAAGGCAAAGCCTGGGTGAAGAACTTAATCAACTTCCCCGGCTGGTTGATGATTTAATACAGGCTGAAACCGAATACCAAGCGCTAGCTGCACAGCAAAAACAAGCCCAGGAGATAATGTGGCAAGTAAGGGCAAAGCTACAGCACTGCTCTGAACTGGAGATAAAAAAGAGGGAGAAAGAAAGACTGCTGGCTCAAGCCTCAAGGGAGGAGAAAATCTATAGAGACCTAGCTCAGGCTTTCGGCAAAAAGGGAGTACAAGCCTTGCTCATTGAAATGGCACTTCCCGAAATTGAAACTGAAGCCGATAGATTGCTGGGACGCATGACTGATAATAGAATGCATGTAAAAATTGAAACTCAGCGGCAAACAAAAAAGGGGGATTTACTGGAAACCCTGGATATCAATATCTCTGATGAGCTGGGAACGCGAAATTACGAGATGTTCAGTGGTGGTGAAGCCTTCCGTATCAACTTTGCCATTCGTATTGCTCTATCCAAGCTACTAGCCAGGCGAGCCGGAGCCCCACTGCCAACCCTGGTCATTGATGAAGGCTTTGGCACTCAAGATAGTGCCGGCATAGAAAAGCTGAAAGAGGCGATAAACTCTATTCAAGACGATTTTGACAAGATACTGGTCATCACCCATATTGAGGAGCTTAGAGATGCCTTCCCCACTCGCATTGATGTTATCAAAACCGCCGAAGGCTCAACGCTTGAGGTAAGCTAGTTAACTTACAGACCCAAATCAGCAGCGATTGCTTTCATTGCCGCCAGCCCTAACTCAATAAACTGGTCAAACTCAATCCCGATTTCACTGCACAGGGCGATTTGTTGCCTGTTTGCTCCAGCGGCGAAGCCCTTTTGCTTAAACTTCTTGATTACCGACTTAGCTTCAAGACCAGCCAGTTTCTTATCGGGGCGAACCAGGGCGGCGGCAGTGATTAAGCCGGTTAACGGGTCAACACAAAATAGAGCCTCGTCGAGCTTCGTCTCTCGGGGAATACCATGCGCCTCATTATGGCATAGGATAGCATGAACCACCGCCTCACTGGCTCCTAGCTCCCTGGCCAGGTCAGCCCCCAGTTTACTGTGAGTGTGCATATTCCCCTGGGTGAGTTCCACATCAATATCATGCAAAAGGCCGGTAAGTCCCCATTCCTCCTCATCCTCACCAAGGTGCTTGGCTAGAGCCCGCATAATAGCCTCGGTAGCCAGCATATGCTTGATTAAATTCGCGTTATCAACATTAGCCTTAATGGAGTTAAGTGCTTCTTCTCGGGTCATTTTCCCCTCCTTTATTTATTGTTGATTGGTCTTAAAAGTAAGGATGACATAAGCCCTATGATACTGACACCGGCTAAGATTAGGAAAGCTAGCTGATAGCTATTCATTATATCAAATATGAAGCCAGCTACGATAGAACTGGGGGTACTAAGAGTTGCACTAACAAATTCAACACTTCCCATAATTACACTGAGCGACCCTAATCCAAATAGCTTAGCCATCAATGGTGACTCCAAGACCACTAAACCAGAAAAGCCAAAACCAAAGATAACTGCAAACAGGTAAAATGCCCACAACTCTTTGGCTACCAGAAGCCAGAGGAGGCTAACTACCATTAAAGTAAAGCCCATAATAAGAGTTGGCTTATGCCCAATCCTATCGGCAGTGCTACCTATTATAATCCTACCAGCGATACCCGCCCCACCCATAATAGCCAGAATCTGGGAGGCACTGATTGCTGGAATTCCCAGGTCAATGGCATGGATGACAATGTGCACCGTGATAGCTATTGTACTAAACCAAAGGCAGCCGAATATAGCACAAAGCGTCCAGAATTGCCTGGTGCGAATCGCTTCACGAAGAGGTAAGCTTCTAGCTGGTAAATCTAAACTCTCTGCCTTTACTCCATTCTCACCATCTGGCAACTGCCCTATTTGAGCCGGGTCACGCTTTATAAACTGTGTTGCCGGTATAATGACTATCATGGCTGCGAGACCTACAATAGTGTAGGAGGTACGCCAGCCATAAGTAATAATGAGCCAAGTAGCTAGTGGTGGCATAATTATCGTACCCAAACTTACGCCCGAAAGAACTATGCCCGTCATCATTCCCCGCCTCTTCACAAACCACCTCGATATCGTAGAAATCATGGGAACCCAAAGACCACTCATCCCAACGCCTGTTATCACTCCAAAGACCAGATATAGTTGCCAGATAGTATTAATGCGAGACATTAAGAAAAAACCTAGGCCTAAGAATAAGCCACAGACAGTTACAACTGGCCTCGGCCCGAATTTATCGGTTAGCCTTCCTCCGGCGATGCCTAAAAGAGCCGCTAGAAATATCCGTAGACTGGCAGCTCCTGAGAGCGTTGCCCGTGTCCAGCCAAACTCGGTCAACATTGGCTCAAAAAAAACGCCAAAGATAACCCATATCCCTCCAGCCATTACCATGATACTGAAGGTAGCTAAAATCACCCCATAGCCATAGAAAAACTTGGGCTTCCTATTTTCAATCAAGTATGAATTTTCCCCGTTCAATAAAAAAATCCCTTCTAACTAAACCTAATTCACAGACAAATATAATGAAGGTCAACTATGTATTTCCGTTGGATGCTGCTCGCAGGGATAATCAATTGGTAACAGCATACTCAATATCTCTATGTAATACCCTAGTTAAATACTGCCCGGTGGCTGAAGACCTTTCTTGGGCTATTTCCTCAGGTGTCCCTGTAGCTACAATATAACCACCCCGGTCACCGGCTCCTGGTCCGAGGTCAATTATATAATCGGCATTCTTAATCACATCTAGGTGATGCTCAATGACAATCACCGTATTACCGGCGTCAACCAGACGCTGTAAGACTCTCAATAAAGCGGCCACATCCTCAAAGGAGAGACCGGTAGTCGGCTCATCAAGAATGTATAGTGTTTTGCCAGTAGACCGCCGCGATAGCTCGGTAGCCAGTTTCACCCTTTGAGCCTCACCGCCAGAGAGGGTAGGTGCTGGCTGGCCGAGACGAATATAGCCTAGCCCCACATCGTTTATGGTCTCCAGCTTAGCTCTTACCCTGGGGAAATGCTCAAAGAAAGCCAGGGCTTGCTCCACGGTCATATCTAATACCTCGGCTATGTTCTTACCCTTAAATCTAATCTCCAGCGCCTCGCGGTTGTAACGCTTCCCCTTGCATACTTCACAGGGAACAGTCACATCAGGCAGGAACTGCATCTCAATCTGGATAAACCCGGCACCACGGCAGGCTTCACAGCGTCCACCCTTAACATTAAACGAGAACCGACCTGGGGCATAACCCCTCATCCGAGCCTCAGGGATAGTGGCAAAAAGCTGGCGAATAGGAGTAAAGGTGCCGGTATAGGTGACTGGATTACTGCGAGGGGTACGCCCGATAGGCGACTGGTCAACATTGACTACCTTGTCAATATGCTCCACACCAATGATAGCATCACAATTGCCTGCCCTCTCCCTCGACCTATAAAATATCTGTGCCAGCTTCTTATACATAGTTTCATCGATAAGGGTGCTCTTACCACTACCCGAGACCCCGGTGATACAAACAAACTTGCCCAAGGGGATATGAACATCTATGTTTTTCAGGTTGTTTTGCTTAGCCCCTTTTATTACTATTTCCTGGGCTGAGCCAGGACGGCGCTTTGGTGGTAAAGGAATCTGCTTGGCACCGCTAAGATACTGGCCAGTTATTGATTCCTTGCAATTCATAATATCGGACAGAGTCCCTGTAGTCACAATCCAGCCACCATGCTCACCAGCCCCAGGCCCCATATCAATAATGTAGTCGGCAGCTCGCATCATGGCTTCATCATGCTCCACAACCAATATAGTATTACCCAAGTCCCTTAGTCTTTTCAGAGTCTCAATCAAGCGAAAGTTATCAGCTAGGTGCAAACCCACTGTCGGCTCATCACAAATATAAAGCACACCCATGAGCCCGCTGCCAATCTGGGTCGCTAGACGAATTCGCTGTGCCTCACCTCCACTCAGGGTAGCTGAGGGGCGGTTAAGGGTGAGATAGTCCAGACCTACATCCTTGAGGAAGCCAAGACGGGCTCTAATCTCCTTGAGAATTTGGCGGGCTATCATCTGCTCGCGCTCGGTAAGTATAGTCTTCTTACCATCGCTAATAGTAGCTGCCCAATCCAATGCTTGAGTAACTGACATTGAGCTGATGCCAACAATATTTTCCTCTCCAATGGTTACAGCTAAAGACTCAGGTTTAAGCCTCTTACCGTGACAAACGGGACACGGTGTGGACATCATATAGCGTTCAATCTCAATCCGAGTCCGTTCTGACTGAGTATCCTGACTTAGACGTTCCAAGTAGGGAATCACCCCCTCATAACCGGTAAAATGTTGCCTGACCCGACCATAACGATTCCGGTACTTTATCAGCTCTCCCCCTTCCCCATAGAGTATGAGTTTAAGGTGGCGCTTGCTTAGCTCCTTAACCGGGGTATGAAGAGAAAAGCCATAGCGTCTAGCTAGTATTTCTAGCTCATTAGTATGCCAAGAGGACCACCACCCGGGGTGAATTGCCCCTTGAGCTATGGAGAGCTCTTTATTGGGGATAACAAACTCGGGGTCTATCTCCAGCTTAACCCCTAAGCCAGTGCAGGCAGGACAGGCACCATGCGGACTATTAAAGCTAAATGTTCGGGGAGCAATCTCACCCAGGCTAATTCCACAGTGGACGCAGGCAAAGTGCTCTGAGAACAGCAATTCCTCACCATCAATAATAGAAACCAGCACCACCCCTGCCCCCAGCTTGAGGGCAGTTTCTACTGAATCAGCGATGCGGCTTTGGCTGCCGCTTTGCCCAACTACCAATCTATCTACCACCACCTCAATGGAGTGCTTCTTGTTCTTATCAAGTTGGAACTCCTCAGACAGGTCATAGATATGTCCATCGACCCGAACCCTGACATAACCTGCCTTGCGCAAATCATCAAACACTGCCTGATACTCACCCTTGCGGTCTCTAATCAGTGGCGCCAGAATCATAATACGACTACCTTCAGGGGTATTCTGGGTAGCATCCACAATCTGCTGCACTGTCTGCATAGCAATCTCTCGCCCGCACTTGGGGCAATGGGGGTGACCAACTCGGGCAAAAAGCAGACGCAGGTAATCATAGGTCTCGGTTACGGTGCCCACTGTAGACCGTGGATTCCGGCTCGGACCCTTCTGGTCAATAGAGATGGCTGGGCTTAAGCCCTCAATATAATCAACCTCAGGCTTTTCCATCCTGCCCAGAAACTGGCGGGCATAGGCAGATAGAGATTCTACATAGCGGCGTTGCCCCTCAGCATAGATGGTATCAAATGCCAGCGAACTCTTGCCCGAGCCGGAGACGCCGGTAATAACTACCAGCTTATCGCGAGGGATAACTACATCTATATTTTTGAGGTTATGCTCACGAGCCCCTTTGACAACTATAGCATCTAATGGCATATATTCACCCTGTTGAATTTTAGCACCAGAGATAAAACAAGACAACAAGAGCCCACCCTGTTGACAGTCCAGAGTTATAACTACATTCCGCACGGGCAGAAGAGTATCTCGTTTGAGAGGATTGACAATAAACATCTCCGGTGGTAACCTTCCCTTAATATTTCACGAAAGAGGTGCTAACTATGCAACATCGTGACCCCATTATGGTTATCTTGCTCTCAATTATTACCCTTGGGATATACAGCCTTTTTTGGTATGTCACCACTAAAAATGAGATGAATGCTAAGGGAGCTCAGATACCGACTGCTTGGCTAATAATCATCCCGTTTGTCAATATCTGGTGGTATTGGAAGTTCTGTGAGGGTGTGGAACTAGTCACCAATAAAGGAATGGGGGTTGCTGTAGCTTTTCTGTTGTTATGGTTACTTGGGGCAATAGGCGAGGCTATTATCCAAAATGAGTTAAACAAAGTAGCTACATAGTGGCGTTGCATACTGGAGATCCATTTAGGGAATCCCTACTGGCCAGTGTCTATTATTCACCTGTTCATCAACATCTCATTTCGAGTCTTTATGAATCTTCTCTGAGGCATCTATCCACTATGGCTATGGATCGTGCGTCGTCAGCAACATTGGCACAACTGAGCAGCCGAGACCTTATTCAGCTTGTCTAACTACATTCCGTACGGACAGAAGAGTATCTCGTTTGGGAGGATTGACAAACCCTCATTAGAGGACTAACCTAAAATGGAACTACTGTAGTATTGGTTGAGGAGGCTGAGGGGAAGATGACAAGGGCGCTGGAACCGCAGAGTAAATGGCGGTGGCTGGTGCCTTTTTTAAATTTAAAACATTATAGGAAAGGAGGGCAGAAATGTGGAAGAAAATATTGCCTATGGCTCTGGTGCTGGTTGTGGTTTTTTCCTTCGCAGCGTGTGTGGGAGAACCCTCAGCCCAAGAGATTGTCGATAGCGTAATTGAATCGCTGGATGACATCAGCACATACCAGTTTGATATGGATATGGCCATGGAGGCAGCTGGCGAGGCTGAGGGTGAGGCATTTGAAATGACTATGACAATGGGTTTCAGCGGCGCACTGGACCTTGAGAATAGGCAGATGAGAGCGGATACAACTATGAGTATGGCACTGCCTGGGGAAGATGAAATGGAAATGGGAATGGAGATGTATATTATAGATGATATGGGATACATGATGACGGATATGCTGGGAATGGAGCCCACGTGGATGAAGTCAGAGATATCAGAGGCAGATTGGGAGGAAGTGAGCGAAGGAATGAGCCAGGCTGAGTCTCAACTAGAACTCCTTCAAGGAGCGCAGGTCGAGGTCATCGGTAGTGAGAAGGTAAAAGGTATAGACTGCTATGTGCTCCAACTCACCCC
>JABUBO010000055.1_pt1 | contig 30091 bp, 29 predicted proteins | sample 7240361 | NCBI WGS metagenome assembly JABUBO01 (sample SAMN07256346, study PRJNA390944) | subsurface metagenome | isolation source: Methane hydrate marine sediment | place: Pacific Ocean: Eastern North Pacific, ODP site
ATTTTTAAAATATGGAAAAATAGATATATTAATATGTAATGCTGGTGTTGTAAGAGTAGGTCCCATTGAAGATTTTCCAGATGAGGATTATGATTTATTGATTGATGTTAATCTTAAGGGTACCTATTATACATGTAAATATGCTGTTCCATATTTTAAAAATCAAAAATTTGGTTCAATTATAACCTTAGCTTCAGTTGCCGCTCACATTGGACAAGTCAATCATGCAAATTATTGCTCCACTAAAGCTGGTATTTTAGGATTCACAAGAGCTTTAGCATTAGATTTAGCCCCTTATGGTGTCCGCGTAAATAGTGCGAGTCCAGGAGCTACAGATACTCCAATGTTGCAAAGTGATGTAGCTAAACAAGCAAGAGATAGAGGTGTTGATTATGAAGTTGTAAAGAAAGAATTTGAAGAGGAGGGAGTAATAGGTAGATGGGCAGAACCTGAAGAAATTGCTGCTGGAATTCTCTTTTTAGCAACTAATGAATCATCTTATATGATGGGAGCTGATTTACGTCTAGATGGTGGCTGGACTACGAGATAAACAAAAACATATTTATAGTTAATTCTTTTTAATTTTTCTGCTTAAATAAAGAGCTTTTCATTAAGACCTTAAAAAAAAAAAAAAAAATTTAAAAATAATTTTCTCTTTATTCTTCTTTTTCCCAATCGAAATCAAGTTTTACAAATTTTCTGGAGTAGAAATAAGCAACAATTAATATTAAAGAACATATTGGCCCCCATATTACATGTCCTATAGAAAAGGTTGCTGTTCCTACGTCTATTTTGGGTAGTTCCAATAAAACGCCCATAATAAGAAGACCTACTATTTGGAAGAGATTTAGAACTATACTTGGAAAGCCTTTATAAATTCCTGCTTTTAATTCGCCCGTTGTTTTTTCGTCATCTTCAGTAATATCTGAAATGAAAACAGGAGGAAGTAAAAACCAGCCAGCCATGGCCCCAGCCAATCCTAGGATAAATAATATTCCAAATATAATGGATGAATCCATAGGTATCAAACCTAACAAAGAGAATGGAAGGATAATAATTGCTACTAGAAAAATATATAAAAGACTTCTTTTTTTTCCTAATTTGTGTACTAGCCTCCTCCATATATATAAGAAAGTTAATATCCCTATTATGAAAATAACTGATGCTATAATATTAGTCATGAAGTCAAAAATTAAAACTACTACAATGTATTGTAACATTAATGAGCCTACCATTATCCAAGCCACACTAGCGAGACCGATCATTATGGTTACTAATATATAATTCTTATTTTTTATAATTGTCTTTAAATTCTGAATTATATTTGATTCTATCTTAAAATGTGGTTCTGTAGCCATTAAAAAGCTAGCTAAATAATATAAAACTACTGGAAGTATCCCAAATATTATCACACTATATAAAAATTCTGGTGGAATATTTTCTGGGTTTGTTTGTATTTTATCAAACACTTCTGTTAAAATTACCATTGAAAAAGCTGTAATTACTGCGTATCCAACCATACCAAAAAATTGCTCGTATTGAGATGCTCTGGGTCAGACCTCAACTCTGAATTGTTCAGCCATCCAAGCTCCATATGGTGAGGTGACGCCATAACATATGTTAAAAATTTGATACCAAACTAATAACCAAATAAATAATACGTCAAGATTAGTGATATCTAATATTAATCCAGGTAGAAGTAAAAATATGAAAGATAATCCTAGTATTGGACTCAGAATGATTAAATATGGTTTTCTTCTCCCCCATCGTGTATATTTTGCATCACTAACCCATCCAAAAAAAAATTGAGAGGTAGCGATAGTAAGTTTTCCTAATCCTAAGGCAATACCAACAAGAAATGGAGTTATTTGATAACCTAAAACATAAAGAGCGAATAAAGCAAAATCAGCAAATCCCATGATAATAGATGTTCCAAATTTTGGCATCCCAAAAGTTACTAATTTACTCGTTTTACTCTTGGCCCTAGTAATAATTTCTTCTTGATTCAAAATGTTCTCACATATTTTTTGCAAAAATTTTTTAAAATAAATTATAAAATAAATAATCTAATAAAACATTCTGTAAATGAATATAGGAAATTTTTGATTAAATATTAATAATATTTTCCGTTTATTTAAAAAAGAAAAATAAAATTTTAGATTAATGATTTATTGAATTTTTTCTAATTCAATTAATCGTTTTTCATGAAGAACCTTTAGTTTTTCTTGTTGTTCGCAGAAGTTTTTGTAGTTTATTGGGAAGAATTTAAAAGTTATTAAAGCACATAATCCTCCAAGAACAGGAACTAGTGATATTAATAATGTTAAACCGAATAAAGCAGAGGGTGATTGAGTTTCTGCTCCCGATTCAAAGCCAGTAAGTAGTTGAACAGTTGTTAGAGTTATAGCCGCGAGTACAAGAGATAACCTTACTATAAATCCAAAAACTCCGGTATACGTTCCTTCACGTCTTTTTCCAGTTTTCAATTCATCATAATCTATCGCTGCGCTGACTGCTGGTTCAGTCATCAACATTCCACCTACTCCAAAACCTGGTATGATTGTTATAAGTATTAGCATGGTAAAATCATTTACAAGAAAAATAGGCCAAATTGTTGCCGTAAATATTCCCATTGATAGGAGTAATCCATATTTTGGTCCTTTTTTTGCATACATCCATCTCCAAAATAGCACACTAATAAGAATTCCTAATGCAATTCCCAAGAGACCAACACCAATCAATCCTACTTCTACTTCCAGAACAAAAAAAGCATATAGAGGAAGAACCATCATGGTTAAGCCAAATATAGTGTCAAGAATTGCATATGTCAATGTAATAATTAAGAATGGCTTATTCGTAAGAGTCTCTTTAAATGCAGGAATGTAAGATAAAGGTTTATCTATTTGATACTCTTTTCTTTCTTTAATTCCAAGAAGTGACAAATACATAGATATTGGTATTGTTAATCCAAAAATTATTCCAGCCATTGTCCAACTAGTAGCTGAAACAATCATAGGAGTTATTATAACACTAACCATACCTGAAAGAAATGCAAAGGTATCTTTCATAGCTACCATTGTTGCCCTTTCTTCTTCTTCTTCATACATTTCCGTGTATAATGCAGACCAAGCAGTCATTGCCAAAGTAAAACCAAGATCGAATAGAAATAGCATTAGTAAAGCATGAAAAAATATAGCCATCTGATCTGTCCATGGAACCCACCATAAAAGTATAAATCCAATAGTAAATGGAATAGTTCCAACGACAATATATGGAACTCGACGACCCCATTTAGTCACCTTTTTATCCATTAAATATCCAGCTAAAGGATCATTAATTGCGTTCCAGACACCATAAATTACCCATAAAACACCAAATATAAAAGGATCAAGTCCAATTATTACTTCATAAAACAATACAATATAAGAACCTATTATTTGATAAGGAAGTGATGAAGGAATAGCTCCCAGAGAATACAGAAGATGTCCACGTAAGGAATGCACTTTATCTTTTACTTTTTTTTCTTTAATATTTTTTTCATTCATAGTAATCAAATTATATTCTTTCTCTGAGTTTTTAAAGTTTCCCTCAAATCAGATTAGGCAATATCTAAGTTTCTCTGGTTTTTTAAGGATTATTCTTTTGAGCTTAGCTTCTAAAAGTTATTTCAAAATCTATTTATTTATCTTCTTCTATAACATTTAATCCAAACAATTTAGCGCCAATTACAAATTTTTCTTTCCAGTCTCCAATAAAAGTTACTCTATGCCAGCCAAAGGTCTCCCAGTCATAATTTTCCAAAATCGCTTTCACATCACTTTCTACAAGCATCTTCGAGGTGCATCCTTTTTTATCTACAACATTATCTATAATTTTTCCTTGACGGATGGCAATTTTTTTTTCAAATACACTGATTTTTATTGTTGTTGCAATCTCACCTATTGGGAATTTAACGCGCGGAGTCGCTCCTAAAAATCCAGTTTCTCCGTGATATACAATATCATATTCAGCAGAAGGACCATCGACACCATATAATTTATTTGGAGCAAGGCAATGCATATAAGTAATTTGATTAGTAACTGAATCGAGAGTATGATTTGAAACAAATCCCGGTCGTCCAGTTAAATATAAGCCAAAAATATAACTTATAGCACAATCCATATCTGATTCACAAATTCCATAAAGACCTTCATTACTTAATTCGAAAAAGGGCATGCAAGGATAAGCTGGAAAAATACCACTTATAAGAAGAGTTCCGCAGTCAGGAGCAACAAAATCGTATTTCTTTTCTTTTAAGATATTTTTAAACGCCAGATATAATTTTGCAGAATTTAAAATGGTTTTTTCGGTAGGTTCAATCTCTCTTGCATTTTTAATCCATTTCTCTGCAATTTTGGTAGCTTTTTCTTCACTTATTTCATCATAATACTTTCTAATGTCTTCTGGATTTTCTCTTATCATCTCAACACCAAAAATTTCTCTAAGATTTTCTCTGTATTTATCCTCATCTTTCCTCCATTGATGTGCTTGGTCCTTTCCAACTAAATCGAGATAAAATTCAGATTCTTCCTCTCTCATTTTTCCAACTTGTTCAATGAATTCTGGATGTTCTTTCAAAATTCTACTCCTTTCTGGATTTACTAATCCCAAAACTCCTTCCCAATTTACCTTTTTTGAATCGGTGGCATAAACTAAGACTTTCTTTCCCTTAATCTGAAGGAGATTAACCAAATTTTCAATAAAATTATCAAAATCTTCAATATTTTGTGAAGATATAGGAATTACAGGCAAATTCTTATCTTTTATTTTGGTGTAAATTTTTGTAAATGTATGATCTCCCCCATAAATATAATTTGCTAAAATTGTAGGTTTCCCAATTTTGATAAATTCTATGCCTGCTTTTACTATTGCTGGCTCACCATAGTGCCCAATTGTATAGATTAATATCCCATCTGCGTTAAAAATATCTTCTTTGATTTTCTTAACTAATTGCTCATCGTCAGTTGTAACCATTTCACTCTGGCTAAACTCAACTTCTGGATATTTCTTCTTTAGATGGTTGAGAATGGATGTTTTCAAAGGTTCGTTATCATATCCTAAATAAGGCCAGCCAGCCTCCCATTGAGGTTTTCCAATAAAAACTATTTGAATTTTCATACTTTTAATTCTTTATTTAAATTTAATTTAATAAATTCTTATTAATTATAATTTCACTTAAGATAAAAATATACAAATTCTTTTTTCTTATGCCAATAAAATTTGATGAACCAACAATTAGATTAGACCCCTAAAATTTTCCGTGCTTCCGATGGATCTGCAATTTCGCGTCCCATTTCTTTACATATTCTTACCATTCGAGCTACAAGTTCGGCGTTATCTTTTGCAGGAATCCCCTTCTTAATAAAAGGATAATCTTCGGTTCCTACTCGTACATTTCCACCATGTGCTATGGCTAGAGTTGCAATTTTTATCTGATTCTCTCCCATAACACTTATTGTGTGTAAACAATTTTGAGGCATATATTTTATCCTATGCAAATACTCATCATCAGTTGAAGGAGACCAAGTCCCTCCGGGCCAATTAAAAAACAAGGTTAATACATGAGGTGTTTCTAATAAGTTTTTATTAATTAGATAATTCAAATTCCAATAAGACCCAGTATGCCATACTTCCCACTCTGGTTTTATGTTGAACTCCTTACATTTCACGCAATATTTTTCTAATTCCTCAATAGTATGGAGTTGATTAACTCTTATTTGCGTGAAATACTCATCATGATGATTTAATATTATCGAAAGCATATCGGGTTTTGCTTGAAAATCAGCCTTTCTTTCTTCTATTGGATAACTCGACATTCCAGCTTGAATTATAATATCACATCTTTCCCTAATTTTTTTAACAGTATCAACCTCTTCCCCTCTCGGGAGATGAACATGAGCTATAGAAGCACCTACTTCATAGCATTTTACAATTGATTCTATTAAATCATCGGTTGTTTGAGCCCAATTCTTTACATCTGGATAAATCCAAGAATTGGCTGTTGTAGCCGTTAAAATCATTTTTTTAAAATTTTTCATAAGTTATGCATTTTTATTAAGCGTATTCTTTAATTAAAAGAAATTTTTCATTTTAATATAATTTTTGGCTCACATCATAATTTTTTCACTTTTTTAATGAATATATAGTGTTTAGAACATCCAAAATAATGCTTTCCCAATCAAAACTGTTAACTAGTAATTCTTTGGATATATAAATTCAAATAAAATCTATTTTCTAATAAAATTAACACTTAAAATGAAGTAAAATAGAGAGTACCTTGCTTTATTTCTTAGAATCTTATTTTTCTTGCTTTATATAACTTAATATATTCATATAATAGTGCTTCTAAAAAAAAGCCAATTTCATCTTCACCGACAATATCACAATATTTCTTAGTGATGGTGGGATCATACATAGCATATGTTTTAGTTTTAGAATCAAAATCAACATTAAAGAATTTTCCCTTAAGTATATATAATTTTTTATTTAATTTATCAATAAGTTCTTTTCTTAAGGATTTTACTATAGCTTTGGAAATCTTTTTTCTAGAATTAGCATCTGCCTTAATTAAATTTAATTTTAATGGATTCCATTCATTTTTATTATTTATCAAAAATTATCCACCATTGGTTTTCTATCTAATATGGTGTCTTTATTATTTATAAATATAATTTTTATTTTTCTAAAAAAAATCAAAATTTATTCTTCTTTTTACTAAAAAATTTCTTTTAAGTTATCGAAGTTGATATATTTTCTAACTTCAAGGAAAAAAAAATCAAGAACAAATAAGTAAAATTATTTAATATATCCATTAAATTAAAAATTAAAAATTTCATATCTGTAAATTATTGTGAAATTATTATGTCGAAAGAATCAATAGTATATTGGGCTCCCCCATATGAAGTCGCTGCAATAAAAAACACCGCTGAAAATATAGTAACAAATAATCTAGTAAAAACACGCCTAATTTTAGACAAAATATTGGATAACATCAATTCTGGAGATGAAGTTGGAGTAAAAGTTCATGTTGGAGAAGCCTATAATACACGCTATTTGCGCCATGATTATGTGCATGAGGTTGTTGATTTTATTAAATCAAAAGGAGGTATTCCTACACTTATAGAGACCCAAGGTAATGGAATGAACGTCAAGCACTTAAATATCTCTGAAAATTACTCGATTCGTCTTGGATGCAGAAAAACTGCAACTGAACATAAAAAAACTGCCTATCTTCATGGATATAATGAGTCTTTAATCGGCGCTCCGCTAAAATTTATTGATGGTGAAAATGGAATTGATGGAAAAATTATTAAAATAGATGGTATTCACTTAAAAGATGTATCTGTTGCTGCAGGGCTTTTTGATTTTGATAAACTTGTTATTGTCTCGCATTTTAAGGGACATCCCCAAGCAGGTTTTGGAGGTGCTTTGAAAAACCTTGGAATTGGTTGTACAACTAAGCGAAATAAGTTTCGAGCTCATTTTGATGGAGATCTAAAAGTTAATCCTAAGAAATGCAATATATCAAAATGCAATCAAGAATGTGTTCAAGCCTGTCCGGTAGGGGCAATAAAGATAGTAAATAAAATTGCAGTTATCGATTCTTCTACTTGTATTGGTTGTTTTGGTTGTAAAGAAAAATGTCCTGTGAGAAAAGCTATAAAAAGAGCAGCGTATGCTAATTTTGATATATTCTGTGGCCGTGTAATTGATAACGCTAAAGCTGTCTTAACATCCTTTGGCAAAGAAAATATTCGTTGTATTAATTTTGCTTTAGAAATTACTCTCATGTGTGATTGCGTAGTTAATCCGAGTGTTCCTGTTGTGCCCGATCTTGGTATTTTCGGATCAGCTGACCCTCTTGCAATAGATAAAGCTTGTGTTGACGCAGAAATTAATGCCCCTGAAATTCCAATCTTAAATGAAAATGGGCAATGGACAAAACCTACTGCCCCTGGAATCGAAAAATTTAATGCATTAAATAAGATGGTAAATGTTTCTTGGCAATTAGACGCTGCAGTTAAAGATAGAATCGGTAATATCGAATATGAATTAATAAAAATCTAAAAATTACATCGAGAAATTCTCATTAAAATAAAATAAAATTATTTCTCTATTAAATTAGGAATTAAAATCATACAAATACTACTTTTAAAAATTTAAATGCTTAAAGTTCTGAAAAAATATAAAAGGATTTGGATAGTTTCAATTATATATTTTAAATTAACCTTTTTTTATGAATTCAATTAACCTTAAAATGCTGTAAATATGAAAGTCCTCCAATATCTGAATTTATATAAGCCCAAAATAAACGATTCAATAAAAAAAATATACGAAAACAAATTAAATGAAGTCCAAAATCCTTTTTTAAGGAAATATTATAATGAATTAATGGATTATTTTATGGTTGGGGGTAAAAGATTAAGACCTTTGATTTGTATAGCCACATATAATGCTTTTAGCTCTGAAAGGGATGATAAAATAGTCTTTCCCAGTGTGGGAGTTGAATTTCTCCATAATGCTTCATTAATTCACGATGATATAATAGATAAGGATGATTTTAGGCGCAATAATCCTGCATTTCATTATAGATTCAAGCAGTATCATTCCAGATTTAATTTAAAAAAGATGAATAAAGAAGATTTTGGTAATTCAATAGGAATTTTAGGTGGAGATTCAGCATTTTTTTTTGGGTTAGAGGCTTTTTTCAATAATAAGTTTGATATTGACCAAAATCTTAAAGCAATTCAATATTATGAAAACGCTTTTAAGGAGATATGTGATGGTGTATTAATTGAATTGGATATGGTAAACAAGCAATCTATACCAATGAAGGATTATATTGAAATGATCTCATTAAAAACTGGTGCATTAATTGAAAAATCTATGATGATTGGTGCAAATTATGCTAGGGTTGAGGATAAATATCTTCAAAATATCTCGAAATATGCTATTAATCTTGGAATTATCTTTCAAATGATAGATGATATATTAGGAACTTTTGGAGATGAAAAAATTACTGGAAAACCTACAAATGGAGATATAAGGGAAGGCAAGAAAACTTGTTTGTTGATAGATGCTCTTGAAAAATTAGATTACAATAAAAAAGAAAGGATCCTTGATTTAATTGGAAATCCTAATATAAAAGATGAGGAAGTTCAAGAAGTCAAGGATTTATTCCTTGAAGCTGAGGCTGTTTTTTCTTGTAAGAACCTAGTGAATGATTATGCTAAAATTGCTAGGATTCAGCTTGATGAGTTAATTCCTAATATTAATCAATCAGAGGTAGAGTTTTTTGAAAATTTACTAAAATATGTCATTGAGCGTAAGTTTTAAACAAAATTATTGATTTAACCACTCATGTAATTTACCAAGAATAACTCTTTTTTTAGAATTATTTTTTAATTCATTAATATTCTTTAAATTCATCAACCATAAGCAAGAACGTAATTCTCGCTTTAATGTTTTGATTTCATTTATGGTATTTTTAATTATATTATTTTGATAATCTTTCCATGCTGATAGGAGGAAATTATAAGCAAAACCACCAATATCTGCTCCCAATACAATTGATTTAGCAATATCAACTCCATTTCTAAGCCCACCAGTCGCAATTATTAATTTATTTGAAATTTTTTTTACATTTAATATACTCACAGGTGTAGGTATTCCCCAATCCTTGAAAAGCTCTGCTGGGTCACGTGAATATTTTTCATTAATAAAATTTTTTCGCTTAGATTCAATTGCAGCAAAACTTGTTCCGCCAAATCCACCTACATCAAAACCATCAAATCCAAGGTTTTCTAGAATTAAAGCCATTTCCTGATTGATTCCTGTTCCAACTTCTTTTGCTATTATTGGAATCTTAATTTTTTCTCTTATTTTTTGAAAATTTGAACGGAATAGACTATATGAAATATTACCCTTATCCTGAACTAATTCATGCAATGCATTGAAATGTATTGCCATTACGTCAGCTTTAATCATATCAATGCATTTATTAAAATTTTCAATATTGAAATTTTTCTCACTTATTTGACCAATACCAATATTTCCAATCAGTGGAATATTAGGCGCAACTTCACGAACTACTTTAAACGAGTTCTCCGTTGATAGATCTTCTAATCCAGCGCGTTGGCTCCCTACTCCCATAATAATCTTCTCTGATTCTGCGGCTGTAGCAAGAATCCTATTGATTTCTTTAGAAATCTCATGCCCACCAGTTATAGCAGCAATACATATGGGTGCCGATATTTTTTTATTAAAAAATTTTGTAATTAAATCAATATCTTCAAAATTTACCTCTGGGAGAGAATGATGAATCAATTTAATATATTTGAAATAATTTTCAGAATGTTGAACATCAAATTCAATTGGGATTTTTAGATGATCCAGTTTTCTCTTATTTATATCATTTTCATTCATAATTCTTTGCTCATTTTATTTTGGTTGAAATTATATTTTGATTTTTTAATGCTTTAAGTATAAATTCATCTTTTAAACCATTTATTATTTGAACGGGAATATTTTGTTGGCAAATTTGTTTGATTTTATTAATTTTACCTTTAATTCCGCCTGTTACATCAATTTTACTTTCTAAATCAGCAATTTTAATTTTATCTAAATCTTCGAATTTTAATTCTGTCGCTAGTTTTATATTCAATTTATCATTATCTCTTTCTTTGATAAATAATCCATCTTTTTCTATAGCGAAAATAATTTTAGAGATATTATACTTTTTAATTTCTTTACATAATTCCACGATGATTTGGTCCCCAGAAATAATTGAGAATGACCCCTTTGAATCAAGGATTATATCTCCATACAAAATAGGTAAAATATCAAGATCTAAGGCGGTTTCAATAACATTAATCGATTGAGTTGAGATATTTTGAGAATCTTTGATGAAAATACTGGAAGCTTGAATTGATAATGCAGGATATTTTTTTTCTAAAAATTGATTAATTAAATAGGAATTGAATTTGTTCATTGATTGGTGTGTTTCAGTAAGTCCAAGAATTTGATTTGGAATAGATGCATTTATACCCTTTGAAAGGCTGTACTTTTTTGCAAGAGGATGGCCAAACGAACCTCCTCCATGAATTAATATTAATTTTTCATTAGCATCTATAATTTGTTGAACTGCGCTTTTAACAACATTTTTTCTAATAGAAAAGGCCTTATTTTTATCAGTTAATAAACTTCCACCTAACTTCAATAGATAAATTTCATTATTGTTATTCAATTTAAATCAATCTCATCCAATTATGGTTTTCCAGGCATCATAACCCTCTTTTTCGATTGCCTTGGCTATTTTTTCTTGTATTTCTTTATTTTCAGCTATAGCAATTACTAAACCACCACGTCCTGTTCCTGTCATTTTAGCTCCAATCGCTCCATTTTTTAACGCTATTTGAACTAATTTATCATTTATTTCTCCTGAAACCGTAATTGCTTGGAGTAATTTGTGGTTTTGATTCATTAAATTTCCTATAGAAATAATATTTCCTTCAAGTAAGGCTATTTTTGCTTTATCTGCTATTTCTTTATATTCTTTAAAAATTTTCTCAAATTTATTAGGATTTTCATGTTTCAAACGCCGAACATCAGCTACTACTTCTGCTGTAGAGGCAGTTATTCCTGAATTGGCAATTATTAATGGTATTCTTATTGGTGATTGCAAGAGATCCATAGTATTTTTCCCACCACTCAAGTTTTTCACAAACCAAATCAATCCTCCATAAGTTGAGGCGGTATTATCAATGCCAGAAGGGGTTCCGTGATATGCTTTCTCTCCTTCATACGCAGCTTCATTTATCTTTTCATCGTCCAAATTTAGATTAAAACTGTCATTTAAGGCTCGAGCTAGTGATGTACATTGAGCCGCTGAAGCACCAACTCCACTCGCAGCAATTAAATCTCCAGCAAAAGTTATTTCAAGTTTTTGACTATCTGTATCTATTTTTAGATACTCTAATACATTTTTAATGGATTTTTGTGCTTCATCAAATTTCTTTATTTTATAACCTGGCGTTTCAGGTCTCTGATCATCAACAATCCATCCTTTACCTTCGATAATTTTAACATTAGCAGTCGTAGAAGAACCTAATGCTGATGCGATTGCTGAAAACCCATATAAAACAAAATGTTCGCCAAATAAAATTGTTTTTCCATAACCTTTACCAAATCCCATTAGTTTTACCCCATTTTATTTTATCTCTACAGTTCCTTCTGAACCATTAACAATGATTTTTTGTCCAGTTTTAATATTATTAATATCAATTTTGTCCACACAAGGAATTTCACTAATTATACAACCCACTGCTATTATCGTGTCGATTTGTTCATTTACTATTGCAGCTGGAGCAGTATTCTTTTTCTTCATCCGATACATCGTATAGGACCCTACTGTTGAACCTTTTCCAGTAGGAAAAACTAACACTTTTCCAGTTATTGATTGACCCTCTAATTCATGTCCCACTTCAACAACTTTACCAGTATCAGGGTCTACACCACCATAGAATGAAATTCCATCTTTTGTAACGATTGCTTCTGCTTCTACAGTTCCTTTATAAATTTTTCTTCCTTCTAACTTCATTTTGTAGCCTCCTTAACACATTCTTCAATCGTTCCAATTTTTACTTTAAATTTATTCTTTGCTCGACCATAATAGCATGCTTTAGCTGAATCTACCATAATTCCTTTAAAGCGACCTTTAATAGGAGCTACAACACAACATGTATCTGAAGCGAATTTGGCCCCAGCATCCTCGATAATTTTAGAATATCCAGCTTCATCTGCAATTCTTTTTGTAGGTCGAGCAGTAGTAATCCAAAATTCTTTATTTACTTTATTACCTTTCAATAAACTTGCAATTGTTGCTATTTCGTGAATTGAAGCGTGAGGACACCCGATACTAACGAAATCAATTTCAATATCATCATCAATAAGATCAGAACGAGTTTTATTAAGGTTATCCTGATTAATTTCAAAAATATCATCTCTTGGCTTAGGATACATATTATATTCTGGGGTTATGCCTTCCATATGAAATAATGCTGTACCTCCATAAGTAGCCACTGAAGCGCAGAATGATTTAAGTTCCTCAACTGTTGCTGAAGAAATTCCAGTAATATAAGGTATTTTCTTTCCTAGTTCAACCAATTTATCCCCAATTATTTTTCCTAACACGCCAAATTCATCTGTACCTTTCACTGGAACCTTAACTTCAATTAAAACCTGTCCATGACGATTTTTATCTAGATGATAGCCATATTTTGGTGTTTTTCCAGTTAAAGCAGCAGCTAGTGCACTCGGACCACCTTCACGATTTGTTCGAGCACCAATAACAGAGTTTGAATAGCAAACAGCACTACTCTCGGCCCAAGCAATATGCTGACCAAAATGTGGGACGTTTCCTATTAAATATGGTGTACAAGAACATGTTGTAATTATTCCCATTTTTGCAAAGGTATCTATAGCACGGTTTTGATTAATAGCAAATTCTTCTTCAATTCCTAAAGCTTGCCAATTTTCTCGGTCCATTCCGGCTGGATTTAAAGTTGTTAAGACCCTAACATTTCCATCTTCTGCCATCTCACCTAAAAATTCTAGACCTGCTTCCCCTAAATTTGCATAAGAAACTCCTGCTATTTGCACGCTATAAACCTCAATCATACATTCTGCATCAAATATCTCACCTAATGTGGTTAATATCTCCATGGATTTTTGAGTTGATCTTCCTTGCTTGCCATCCAACATATCTTTTTCTTCTGATGTTAATTTCAATTTCATCGACTCCTATATATTAAAAATATTTATTTATGTCTACTTTAGGGAAATCTGCTTTATTATAACTCTTTCCTCTAGCTACAAGTGGTTTTGTCAAATCGAAACCAATTTTTGTAGTCATTTTTGTTCCAGGCTCAGCACTAGGATCTAGACTACTTCCTGGTTCTTTATCTTTGATGATCATTCTCGTATCCCCTTGAAAGCGAGTTGCCATTGCCCATTCTACAGATAGAGGTTCATAAATATTAATATCTTTATCAACAATGAGAACATGTTTACAGCTTTTATGACCAGCAAAAGCTTCTTCTATTGCTATTTTGCCATCTTCTTCTGTTTTTTTATCAATTTGGATAATTGCATGTAACCAGGAACATCCACCAGGATTAATATTTACATCCAAGCATATCACTCCTGCTTCATTTATTTTTTTGAAAATAGTTGGTTCTCGCGGCATTCCCATTAATATTTTATGCTCAAGCGCCCCCGGTAATAAAGCTTGCCAAATTGCCTTCTTTCTATGAGTGATTTTTTTGACTTCAAAAACAGGTTCTTCCCTAATCACGTCATAAGTTTCTGTTAAATCGACAAATGGCCCTTCAGAGTGTTTTTCTTCCATATAAACGCGACCTTCTAAAACAAATTCTGTTTCTGCAGGAATTAAAAGATCTACTGAATTTGCTTTAACAACTTTAATGGGTTCTAATGCATTTGCTATTTGTAATTCATCAACTCCAATATCTACAGAAGTCGCTCCAGCAATTAGAATGTTAGGAGTATTTCCAATACAAAATGCTACATCTAATTCACCGTTTTTTTCCAAAAATTTATGAAAATGACGACCACTAACTATTCGAGTGGCAAATTTTTCTTTAGAAAATTGCATTGCTCGATGAAAATCCATATTTTGTCCATAATCTGGATCTCTAGTAATAACAACAGCAGAACTGATATAATTCCCACCATCTTTTTCACAATGGAATAAAATTGGAAGTTTATCTAAATCAACGTTCGATTCAATTACTTCTTGACAAGGAGCGTTTGAAACAATCTCTGGTTCCGAACGTTCAGATATTGCTTTTGAAAGCATTGGTATGAGATCTACCGGAGTCACGCCGAAGTATGAAGCAATTACATTCTTGGTACAAAATATATTACCAACCACGCGAAATTCCGATTCTTGAACATTATTAAACATTACTGGGATTGGTTCAATCTCCTTTAAAATTCCAGAGATCTCTAATTTCTTCGATATTTCAACATCTACCTTTCGAAGAAGACCTTTCTCATCAATTTGATTTATATATTCTCTAAATCCCATAAATTTCAATCATCTCAAAGACTTATTTTTAATAATACAATTATCTACATTATTGTTTTTTTTTAAGAAAACTTACATGAATAAATTTTAAAAACTAAAGGTTTTCACTATCAATTATTTTTTTAAAAATTTCTTTCGCATAATCAACTCTAATTTTTTTATCTTCCACCAATTTTTGTGCAACTTTTTCTATTAATTCTTCAGGTACTCCCGCTAGTTTTGCAATATTTCTTGAATGTAGGGACATATGTCCTTTTTGGATTCCTTCTGAAGCTAAAGCCCTTAGGGCAGCTACATTTTGAGCCAAACCGAGAGCGGCTGCTACTTGAGAAAGCTCATTAGCACTTTTAATATTTAAAATTTTTAACGCTAATCGAGCCATAGGATGTATTTTAGTCATTCCACCTATGATGCCAAGAGCAAGAGGTATTTCTATTTCTCCTGCTAAGTTCCCATCTGTATCAACTTGAAATTTTGTCAATGGAGAATAATGTCCACTTAATGCTGCAAATGCATGAGCCCCAGCTTCAATAGCGCGCGTATCATTTCCTGTAGCCATAGCTAAAGCTACAATCCCGTTCATTATACCTTTATTATGGGTTGTTGCTCTGAAAGGATCAGCGAGTGCAAATTCATAGGCATTTATTATACCCTCAACTACCTTATTCCCACCTAATAACTCTTTATTAAAAACAGCTTTACACCTTGCAAGACGATGTATAGCTAAGTTAGAAACAATTCTAAGAAAAACTTGTCCCTCACAAATTTCTTCAATATAAGGCGCTACAGATTCGGCCATTGTATTTACTACATTGGCTCCCATTGCATCTAAAACATCTACTAATAAATGTAAAATCAGCATATGACCTTTTCTTGTTGATATTTCATGAATTTCAAGATCAAATGCGCCGCCTTTTAAACTTGTTAAAATTGGATCTTGTTCATTCGCGATTTTTAAAATTTTATCCTTATTTTTCTTAATATTTTCTTTTGCAATATTCATATTTTTTATATTCGTAACTTGTATCTGAGAAAACATTATTGATCTAATTTTTTCAGAAAAGAATCCACCATTTTTTCTCGCAATTTTTGCAGCATTTGAAGCCGCAGCTACGACAGAAGGCTCTTCAATTACCATTGGTATTAAATAATCCTTATTATTAATTTTAAAATTGCATGCAATACCCATTGGTAAATGGTAACTCCCTATAACATTTTCTATTAATGTATCTAGTTGAGAAGGAGAAATATATCCATAATTTTTTAACAACTTGAGTTCTTCTCTATTAAGATTAACAAGTTTAGTTATTACTTGTTGACGTTCATCAATTGATAATTTATAAAATCCAGGAATATTAGAGTTGATATCATTCATTATTTTACATACATTATTTAAGAAATATTAAATTTATTTATATCTTCTTTTAGCAGTTGAGCATTGGGAGAATTAGCACGAATTAACTTGCTTTCTCCTCCAATTTTTCCTTCAATAATGTCCAAATTCGGATTCAATTCTTTTAAATTATTAATTATACTATTTTTTTCATTTTTATATGTTAATAATACCACTGAAGGACCCGTATCAATTGAAAAATATATATTATAACCAGATGCACGCAGTTCTCGAACTCGAAGCATAATCGCTAGAGTATCTGGCTTCCAAGCAATGATATTTTGCTTTTGTTGTGCGGTCATTGTTATTGAATGCAGACACATTGTATCATATTCCGCTAATTCTCCAATTTTATTCAAATCACAATTATTTAATGCCTTAAAGAATTCAAAAACCTTTTTTTTCCGTTCTTTTAACCAAGAAAGAAAAAAAGGCGATTTTGGGGCAATCTTATGAACTTGTTCGGTTTTTAAATCAGAATTGATTGGAATAGTTATAAGGGAAATGTTATTAACAAATTTTTTGTGTTCTTCTCTATCAAGGCGGATTGCAAAACAGTCAAAAGGATCTATTGTAGGATGACTCAACCAAAGTGCGAATCCACCTGCGGCACCACGTGTTCCAGATCCAGCTAAATATCTAGAAAATAAGCTAATTAAACGTTTATTTTCAATATATTCTAATTCATTGTTATATAATATTGAAATTGCAGCTAAAGCAAGAGCTGCAGAACCGGAAGCAGATGTTCCTAATCCTTTACCAGTTAACGATTTATGCGAAGATTTTAAAAAATTACCCGAAATTAACAAAGCTTTTGATTTAATTTTTGAATCTTCTCTAATTAGATCTAAAGAAATTGCAATTCTCTTTAAATTATCGTTCGATAATTTTTTTCCATTTAAAAATGCAATATCTTCTCTTAATCGCTTATCAAATTTTAAATAAGAAACTGTAAAGGCTGCATCATTATTAAAAGAAACACTGGGGAAATATGAGATTCGATGTTCTTTACTTACCAACCCATGATATTTAAGTACTCCTTGAATAGGATATGCTAATGTATATGATTCACCCTCGTCAGATATTGCCTTATTTTTTAATGGGATTGTTTGAATATTATAATTCCTTTTAATTAAATAATTTAAAATCTCATCATAATCGTTTTTTAATTGATTCACAAGAGACTTAGGAACAATATTAGACATCATTGACCCTAAATATTAATATAATGATAAGCTGATTTATTTAAGGGAATATAAGTAGGAGTCCAATTTAACAATCCATTACTTGCGGATTGATCTTCAAGCGTACTTTCAACACGACGCATCTCACATTCTAAAAGATTTCCTCTTTTTGGATAGCCTTGGATTCTTACTAGATCTTCTTTTAGGAAGCTAAGGTCATTTCCATTTCTATCGATTGGCTCAGAAATTAATACAGCAAATAGTGGAAAAAACTTCGTATAAAAACCAGAATGTCCTTTAGGACAATAATTTAATCCCTCTATATGTGGAATCATACATCCCTCATCGCAAAAATGAAGTGTAAAACCTTTTGCTTTATTTTTTTTATATTCCTCTATATGTCCTAAGCTAATGTGCGGTGTTAAAAGACCTTGTTTTATCTGTTCGTATTCTCGAACACTTTTTCGTTCTTTTATTTTAAGATAATCAATAATTTGTGGTTTGTGTCTAACAACTCGATTAAATCTTGGTTGAACTTTTAATAAACCAGTAATACAAGTTGCCCCAGAACCATAAGAACCAAAATAAATTGTACTATCCACACGAGCAGAAGTTTCGAGGATATACAATATTTGAGCCCAAACTGAAGCTGAATACATATTACCGAAATGCATAGGGACTTTCAATTGCGGAATCATTCTATTTTTTATATTTGTAAGTACCCAATTTTTCATCATATCTAGTTGAGTTAAGCTCAATCCTTTATCTTTTAATTTTACTCCTATAAACTCTGGAAGGAAGCTTATATTTTGCATAAAGTCGTTAATTTTTCTAATAATTGAAGATTTTATATGATGTGGTTCAATTTTTAAAGTACTACTTATTTTCTTAGCCCATCTCTTAACGATTATATTCTGCATGCATTTTAAAGCTAACTTACTATATGGCGCATGAAATACATAATAATCTGCGTAAAAATCTCCAATATTTTTAGTTAAATCATCAAATGCAGCTAATTGAAAATTAAGATAAGAATCAACGGAATATCGTCCAAATACTTGAGGAACTGATTCATTTGCGGGTCTATAAAAATCATTAATATTTCCTGAAATTTTTCCGAATTTCTTACTGAAGGTTGCTATTCGTGGATTTTTTGATAGAACAAAAGCCACTGCACCTGCTCCTTGTGTGGGCTCTCCTGGACTTTCTAAATTATAAGAAGATATATCTGCTCCTATTACCAATGCTCTTTTAATTACATCCCCCTCAATTAAAGCAATTGCATTAAGAATTGCAAGTGTACCAGCAGCACAAGCGTTATATACATCTTGAGTTAAAGAATTTATGTTAATCCCTAATAATTGGGCGAGTATATTTGAAACAGATTTAACAGCATAAGTTATTGTTTCAGTTCCAACAAATATTGCATCTATTTTTTTCGGATTGATATTTCCTCGAAGTAATGCATTATAACCGGCTTTTAAACCCATAGATACAATATCTTCACCTACTTCAGGAAATCTCATCTCTTTTAAAAGCAATCCCTTTTTATATTTATTTGGATCAACATTTCTTATAACGGCAAGATCATTTAAATTCAAATAAAATCTTGGCGCATAGAAACCAATTGAGTCTATTCCGATATTACTAAATAAGTGTTTATCACTCTTCATAGAAGATTTCTCTATTATTCAAGACTAAAATTTTCTTTTTTTAAGCCAGTAGGGATTACTTAAATGTTCATTTAATATAATAAATTATTATTTATTAAAAACTGTAAAAGTTTATAAAATATTTAAAAATTCTCTTAACTTTAATAATTTAAATCGTTCATATTCTTATTGATGTTAAAGTACAATATTGAATCAAAAAATAAATGATTGTTCATTTTTCTAATGATTAAATCGATATAAATTTTTTTAATGCAATTTATTTATAATATCTAGGTGGGAAATAAGTTGGAAGAATTGAAAAAAGAAGCAAAGGGCAAATTACCTAGACATATTGGACTTATTCTCGATGGAAATCGCCGATGGGCAAAAAAAAGAAATCTTAATATGAATTTAGGGCATTTAGCGGGATATGAAACTTTGAGGAAAATCTTATTTAGTTTCTTAGATCTGGGTATTAAATATTTAAGCGTCTTTGCTTTATCAAATGAAAATGTTAAAAAAAGAAGTCCCCAAGAACTTCAATATATCTATAATCTGATAATAAATGTAATTGATGTTATTTGTAAAGACTCGGTTATTAAAGAAGAAAAAGTTAGAATTAATGTAATAGGTAGATTATCGTTATTACCACCTGATGTGAGAGAAAAAATTAATTCACTTATTGAAACAACAAAAGATCATGACCAAAAATTTTTGAATATATGTATAATGTATGATGGTCAAGAAGAAATTATAGATGCAGTGAAAAAAATTTTAGATGATAAAATAAACTCAAAGGATGTAAATATTGATTTAATTAAAAATTATCTTTATACTAAAGATTTTCCCGAATTGGATTACATTATCCGGACAGGGATGGAAGATGGGGCAAGAATTTCAGGATTTTTATTGTGGGATGCTTCATACGCAGAGTTTAGGTTTCGCGACGATTATTGGCCCGATTATAATGAAGAAATGTTAATAGAAGACATTAGAGAATATTTAAGAAGAACACGGCGTAGGGGAAAGTAGAAAAAATAAAAAGAATTTATCAATTTAGGCTTTTTTTACAATTTTAATTGTATGAATTCCCTCTGTTTTGAATTTTATGTATACTAATTGCTCGTCCTCTCTTTTTTCAATTTCTCCCTCAGAAATAATTATTTCAAAACCTTTTAGATACTGGATTTTGGGAATATAAAGAATTGAAGGCACGTTAATTGACGGATTCCCATCAAAATCAAAAGAAAAGGTTCCTTCTTCAATGTCAAACTCCATTTTTAACGGAATACCAGCACAACAAATAATATGAGGCCGACAAAAACCTTTAATAGCCCTCCCCCCACTATTAATATCATTTGGATTAAGTTGTTGGTCTCTACTAAATATTGATAAATCTTCCAAATTCCATAAATCGCCCCATTTATTAATATTATCTGCTGTGTAATTCCACTGAGTAGAATGTAATAAGTTTGCATCTATCGCATTATAATACATCGTGAGGGCTTTTATGTGTGAATCCCATGCTGTTTCTGGTTCTGTTTTATATTTCCCATAAGCTTCTTTTTTATTAAGGTCATAAGGTACTCCAAACTCTCCTATTAATGTTGGAATACCTCCCTGTATAGATTTAGCAACATCTTTAATAGTTTTTAATTGACTGATAAACATTTTTTGAATATTTTTTTTCCCAACAACGATTTTTCCTGTTCTTCTATCAAAATTTCCCTTTAACATTGCTTGTTTTTTACCTAAAGTAGCTACATCATACCAGTGCGCAGCATTTACTGCATTTTTCGGAACAATAAACTTAAACTTATCTTCTTTCATCATTCTTTCGGATGGCCCCTCAAAAAAAATTATTGAATCAGGGATTACACTTCGAATGGCTTCAGTATATTTTGTTATAAATGGGGATAAATAATCTCGATAAAAATCAATTTTTTTCCCTTTCACTCTTATAAAATAATCATTTTTTAGAATAATTGGGTCTCCATTATCATCTAATCCCCATATTCCTTCTTTTCTCCATAGATCCTCATAACCTTCAAGCCAAACTGAAATTTTTTCAGGATTTAATTCATCTTTCCTCGTTTCCTTTATGCCGAATCGCTTAATTTCATTATATCCAATAGTCCTAGAAAATCCTGAAGCTGTCAACATTGCATCAATTGGAGTGAATTTGTATCCTAATTCTTGAGAATAATCCTCAGAACTCCCATCCACACTTTTTTCAATCCAGCCTTGTTCCGGTTCGTTTAACGTATCAAATCCGATAACTTTTTGATTATCTTTAACTCTTAAGGCTATTTGCTTAATTGCTTCAAAATAATGATTCTGTAAATAATCCTGAACATTAATACCATCGATTTTACAGGATGGTGCAAAATCACGACCCCCAAAAAATAATGTCCATATATGTCCGTTGGCAAATCTAAGTGCATTATTTACCCAATACATTGAAGGATATTTATTTAAATCATTTGCGTCATATCTATATTGCATAACAAAGGCTGCTTCTGTCGCATCAAATTTGGTAAAATCTAACCCGACCTTTTCAAAAGTCCAGGCAGGAGCGCCATCCCCTCCCGACATTCTGCTCCAAACATCTTGATGGGGATCAATAAATACAAAAAACCCATAACTCTCAGCAATTTTTAATATTTCCTCAATATAATCTAAATATTCTTTATCATATTGCTTTGGACCTTTATGCTCAATGGCTTCCCATGTAATAAGAAATCTTAAACAATTGAAGCCCCAATGTTTTAAGCGCTTATAATGTTCAGCGGCTTCTTTTATTGGGAAAGGACGCTCTACAAAAGAAACATCTCTATGATTATTAAAATCAGTCTTAATATGAGTCGCACCGTTAGGTCTAATTGGAACTTTTGAGCTCCCTCCTAAATTAACCCCTCTTAATAACACTGATCGTCCTTTATCATCAATGAACCATTCATTTTTAATTTTTAATGTCATTTAAATTCTTATATTTTTTTAAGCAAATATTTATATTGATTTTAAACAAAGAGTTAAATTATATTTAATTTTTAGAATTTAATCAATACGATTTAAAATATTTATTAAAAAAACCTAAGGTTAAAAAAATGAACGATATGAACTCTAATAACGAATTAAAATCTCGAAAAGATTCTCGTATGAAATTGGCTTACTCTCTTGCTGAAGTAGGAGATAATGTTGCCTACCAGAGCTTTTCATTTTTGATCTTTCTTTTCTATTTTACTGTGATTAGATTACCAATTCTATGGATTAGTCTAACTTTTATCTTTTGGAGTATATGGAATAGTATTAATGATCCACTTATTGGTTATCTTTCTGATCGGACACGAACTAAGTGGGGACGGAGAACTCCATGGATGGTCGGTGCTATTATTCCACTAGCGATTATAATGATTTTACTATTTACACCCCCCATCTATGCTAACTCCGATGTAGTCAATCTTATTTATTTATTGATTATACTTATTATATTTGACACGGTTTACACGGCATTTAATTTAAATTATAATGCAATTTTTTCGGAAATGTTCGTTTCTGTGAAAGAAAGGAGTGAGGTAGGGCGAACCCGTGTAATGTTCGTACTTATTTCATTAATTTTTGCTTTTATTATGCCTACATTTATTATTGAAGATATTACTAATCAATTTGGGTATCCTTATACACTAGAACAATATCAACTTACAGGAATCATTATTGCAATTATAGTTATTGTGTTTCTTTTCATCGCAGTGAAATGGGGACTTCGAGAACCTAAAATATTTATAAAAGATGCTGAAACCGCACCGTCTTTTATAAACACAATGAAATTTACATTTAAAAATAAGTCATTTCTAGTATTTCTCATCCCTGGACTTACTTATTGGATCTGTGTTAATTTATTACCTACATTAATTCCTCTATTTGAGACACACGTACATAAAGTTGTAGATTCAGAACTAATAGGATTCGTTTTGCTTGCGGCTTTTATAACAGCTTTTTTTGCTATACCTTTTTGGGAAAAATTGCGTAAAAAAAAAGGCGCTCGCATAGTTGGAATGCTAGGAATGATAATTTGGGGATTTGGTATGTTGACCTATATGTTAACACCAGATTATTTTGTGGGTCTCATTGTGATGATATTCACTGGTGTCGGATTGGGCGGAACTATTTATTTCTATGATCAATGTCTTGCGGAGATCATTGATGAAGATGAAATCAAGCATGGAACACGACGAGCTGGTATTTACTATGGAATCATCAATTTCCTTATACGGTTATCGGCGGTCATTAATTTTACAATAATTGGCTTGGTTTTTTCTGGCACTGAATGGTCAACTTACACACCGAACCCAGGAGCTGATGTAATAGCAGGGCTTCAATTTCTAATAGGAATTTTTCCATGCATTGTTTTATTGATCGGTGTCATTGGATTATATTTCTATCCCATCAAAGGAAAACAATTAGCAGAAAATCGAATAAAATTGACAAAATTGCATGAAGAAAAACTTAAAAATTTATAATTTCTTTTTTTTTATTTTTTAGATTTTTTCAAAAACTCCGGAAGAAGTCTATCAATTCCAAGAGTTTTCAAAATCGAATCTCTAACCTCAACCTTGACTTTCATTTCAGACATATCTCTCAACGCATCTTTTAATGCTTTTGAAAAGTTTTCACTCATCTCTTTAATTGTCTCAGAAGTTATTTTCATTGCTTCCCTTATTGTTAAATTCATTTCATGAATCTCCGAGGATACTCTGTCCATACTCTGCGAAGCTTTATCACTAAGATCTATTATGTTCTCGCTCATCTTAGAAATTTCAGAACTGATCTTAGTCATCTCATTTTTCATTGCAGATAAATCGGCTTTTAAATTCTTTATTCCTAATATATCTTTCATTTTGTATCAGAAATCTATATAATTAAATGCCTTTATTTTTTATTTTATTTTAACTAAAAAATTATTAATAAATCATACATTCAAAATCTTTTTATATTTTTAAATAATCTTATTACAATAAATTTAATTGAAATTCAGAACTAAAAAAAATTAAAAAAAAAAACAAAATTGAAGTGAGTTAAAAATTGTTCATAGGTTATGATCCAACTAGTGCCGTTATGGGTATGCTGATGATATTGATCCCCCTTATTATACTTAGCTGTATTATTACAATTATTTTATGTGTATGGGTATATAAAGATGCAGAAAAGCGCGGGATGGATAATACTATATGGCTTCTCATAGTGCTTTTAACCGGGTGTATTGGATGCATTATTTACTTGATAGTAAGAAAGCCTATTGGGGGAGAACCAAAAGCTCCTCCCAGTTATACCGCTCCAACAACTGCCCAAGCAACAACCCCATATGAGGAGAGAGCTCCCATACCACCTGAAACTGAAAAGTCAATAGAAAAGGGCAAAAAATTTTGTCCTACTTGCGGCGCTTCCATTCCAGAGCAAGCTACGTTCTGTCCCCATTGTGGTAGTAAATTATAAGGCGTCAAAACTGGTCAAAATAAGAAAACTAAAAATTTCTACTATTATTTTATATTTCTTTTTTTTAGATTTTTAAAAGAATCATTTTTGTCGCTAAAAATTTAAAAATATCAATGATTTCATAGGATCAGTTAAGATTTACTTATCTTACCAATAATAATATGATTAATTTGTATTTAATAATGAAACTTTAAATAATTATAGTGCATAATAATTATACATTGAATTCTAATTCAATAATTAAAAATTTTTAATACAAAAAAATAAAAAATTCAATGTGATAAAAAATGTTATTAATTGATTATGATCCTTTAGCTGTCTTGGCCGGTTTTATGACTATCTTCATTGTAATTGGTGTTATCTGGTGCATAGTATCAATAGCATTATGTGTATGGGTATACAGAGATGCTGAGCGAAGAGAAATGGGCAGCGCTTTGTGGCTCATCATTGTGCTACTTACCGGTTGTATAGGATTTATCATCTACTTGATTGTACGGAAGTAATAGGATAACCCATTAAGAAGAAATTAAATTTTATAATTATTTTTTTTCCTTTTTGTATTAAATCGAGTTTAAATAAAGGAATGACAAATTTTAAAATAAAATTCAAACGAGTCGCCTTATTTTTTTCTGACATAAAACCTATAGTTTTATCCCACCATCCCAATTGTGAACATTTTTATGATCATGTGTACCATATTGGTAAATATAGATTATGTATCGGGTGCTTTACATATTACCCTACAATTATTCTTACAATTATCTTTTCAATTCTCTTTATCGATATGAGTGTACAAAATCTTATCATTTTATATTTTCTCTCATTTCTATTCTTTTTGGCAATTTTATTAAATATAATTCATCTAACAAAATTTAAAATTCTTAAAATTCTTTCAAAAGTTTCAATAGGAATTGGAACGGGATTTTATATTGTTGCCGTAATATATCTTCCGATATTTCTTATATTAAAAATATTATCATTATTTCTTGTTAATTTCTATACTGGAGTAATAGCTTACGTTAGAGCCAACCATATTACTAAAGAGTGTGAGCAGTGTGAATATAAGGGTCATTGGGAGGTATGCCCAGGGATGAAACCAATAATCGAAAATTTATACGAACATGGTTTCAAAAAAAAGAAAATTAAAATTATTTCAGAGAAATAAGATAATACATAATAAGGAAATTATGATAACTACCTCTACTAATATACCTTTATGGTTGTAGGTAAGATCTGGGAGCCACATGAAGAATTTACTTCGCACTTTATCAATTATCGGGTGTAAAAAATATTTTTTTCCCCAGTTTGGATCCTTTTTAATGTGACGCTGTATCATCCTTAATGTGTACCAGTCCCAAATATCGAATAAAATCGATACAATCATAACCAGCCAATACGGATTACAAAAAATTATAAAAACCAGAAAACTTGTCACATAAATAACTATGTGCCACCCCAGCCAGATTTTATCTCCTTTTTGTGGTTCAGGGGTATGATACGTTAATCTAGCGAGACAATCTAAAAGGATATGGGATAAAAACGCTAATATTAATATTAATATGATATCAAAGGGAAATGGAATTATTTCAAAAAGAAATTTTTGTATGATAATTCCGACTAAAAAGTGAGTAATCATTTGCATAATAAAATCAATAGTATTCTTCTTTTCTAAAAATAAATGAAAAATTAAATATTAATTTTGATTTTTTCTTTCTTACAATTGATTATTTGAACAAATTATTAGATTTCTTAAAATATAATAAATGAGTTTTACAATTACAATCACTACTTCCAAAGTTTGGTATAATATTATCTGCCAATTGTAAGAAATATCTTGCTAACTCACATTCTAATTTTAATTTACAGGGGATAAGAATAATTTTGGTTAAAAGAGCATTATTATTTTCTAAAAGAAAATCTATATGCCAAAATCTTTTCTTTTCGTGTGATTTTTTCAGATGTCGTTTAACTCTATTTAATAAAGTAGAAGACCCTTGAGGTCCCATTGCTGATCCTATATAATAATATAAACCCTTTTTAAAATAAATTAACCCTAAACTTCCAATTGATAATTCAATATCATTTTGAAGGCTAATTTCTAAAATATAAGTTCCTTTCATTTTAAATTTTTAATTGTTATATTTTTCCTTGTGATTATGTATATGATTTGCAGAATTGTTTTAATAGACGAATATTTTAATTAATTAAAAATTAAATATTTAACATAAAATATTACAAAAAACAAATCAAGGATGATGAGATGAACGAGTTATTTTTTACAGAGAAACACTACGCATTACGGGTAGATGTAAGAAACTTTTTATTAACAGAATTAGAACCGATGAAGAATGAAATTAATCAGAATAAAAAAATCCCTCTTTCTTTGATTAAAGAAATTGGAAAAAAGGGATTATTTGGACCATTAATTCCAAAAAGATACAATGGTTCGGAGCTTGGAATGATTGCTCATTGTATGATAACTGAAGAGATTTCCAAAATTAATGTGGCTGCTTCGGTTACTCGAACTCCTTGTATTTTAGATGGATATCTTCTTAATAAATTTGGAAATGAAGATCAGAAAGAAAATTATCTAAAAAAAATTGCAACTGGAGAAAAAATATGCAGTATTTGTGTTACTGAAGAAGGTGCCGGTTCTAATGTGGCGGGAATAAAGACCGTAGCAAAGAAAAAGGGAGATATTTATCTCTTAAACGGTTCTAAAAAATTTATAACAAACGCTGGAATTGCAGATTATTATTTTATTTGGTGTATTACAAATCAGAATATTGATTCTCGGAATGGGATGAGCGTATTCTTAGTGGAAAAAGATAGTCCCGGCTTAACGATTAAAAATCCTTATGGTTTAATGGGAATAAATGGAATTTATAATGGAACTCTTCAACTTGAAAATATGGAAATTTCAGAAGAGAATCTTATCGGTGAAGAGGGAAGTGGATTTCAAAGTTTGATGGCAACTTTTAATATTGAAAGATTGACCTTGAGTTCTGAGAGTAATGGTATATCGCTAGCGGCTTTAGAGGATTCAAAATGTTATGCAAAAAATCGAATTCAATTTAATAAACCAATCTCATCATTTCAACTTATTAAATTAAAAATTGCAGAAATGGCTACAAAGCTACAGGCTGCACGACTATTAACTTATAGTGCTGCAAAATTAAATGAAATAAACATGAATATAACCAAGGAAGCTTCAATGGCAAAAGTTTTCTCAAGTAAAACTGCTGTAGAAATCACATCAGAAGCAGTTCAGATACATGGTGGAGATGGATATACAGATATCTATTCAGTTGAGAGATATATGAGAGATGCGAAATTTTTTATGATCGGGGGAGGCACTACGGAGATACAGAACCTAATTATTGCACGGGAAGAATTAAAATAATTTTAAAAATATTTATTATAAGTTAAAAATTTTTACCTGTAAATCTTATTTCTCTTTGGTTTTTATCTCATAAAAGAGGCTTGATTCATCAACTTCCATAATATTCGTTTCTACATTAAACTCAGAAGTCAGTAATAAGAATTGGTGCGGTCGAATTGTTGTCGCTTTAAAACCATCTTTACATATGATTACCCCATTACGAGTTTTTTCATAGTCAATTTCCCCTAAAAGTCCGTTTTCAGACTGCAATTGAAACCATTCCAATCGGTCATTCCAAAATTTATCACTATAACTTGAAAATAGAATAATTCCACCAGGTCTGGTAACTCGAATACTTTCTTTTATTAATTCTCGTTTATCGACGTGAAAGGCAGAAATTCCATTCTGAATGCATAGTACAATATCGAAAAATTGGTCCTGAAAGGCTAGTTCAACTGCATTCATCTCCATTAAAAAGCAATTGGCAATATTATGAAGCATTTCCTTTCCAAGAATTAAGCTAATATATGATGTATCAATTCCAATTATTATTACATCACTATTACAGATTTGCTGGAGTTCTCGCCCATAACCGCAACCCAAATCCAAAATTAGATCCCCTGGACTGAATTTTTGCTGAATATAGTCGATCTCTGCTTTTAAATATCGCTGAACTCGAGATGGAGCAATATCATAACATTGTTTTAATCTTTCAGCCGAGAGTTTATCTTGATAATATCTTTTCATGGTTTTATCCTTTAATTTTAATCAAAATATGTATATCTCCCGCTTAAAGAAAATAAAAGAAGAATTATAGGATAATTCTTTGGAAATTAAGAATTTTCTTTATGATTTATTATAATTATAAAACCCTTTTTTTGATTTTCTTCCCAATAAATTGTTTTCGACCATTTCTTTTAGAAGAGGGCACGGTTTATATTTATCTCCAAATTCTTTTTCTAAGTATTCTCCAATATGCAAATAAATATCGTTCCCTACGAGATCACTGAGTTCTAAAGGACCCATGGGAAAATTGAACGCCAATTTACAAGCAATATCAATATCTTCTGTGCTGGCGATTCCTTCCATTTTCATGTTTGCAGCTTCATTACATAATACATAAATGAGCCGAGTTGTTACGAAGCCAGGAGCATCATTTACGGTCACTATAGTTTTATCTAAGCTCTCAGAGAATTTCTTTGACGTTTCTAATACTTCATCAGAGGTATTCTTCCCTTTTATCAATTCTATTAATCTCATAACTGGTGCCGGGTTAAAGAAATGAATCCCTATGATTCTTTCTTGATTCTTGGATTTTAAGGCAATATTTGTTATACTCAATGAAGAAGTATTTGACGCAAGAATTACATCTTTATCACATTTTATATCCAGCTCAGAGAATAATTGTTGCTTTAAAGTCATGTCTTCAAACACAGCCTCAATTACCATTTGTACATCTTCAACCGCTTCATCTCTATTTACGATTAATTTAATTCTATTAAGGATATTCTCTGCTTCTTCTTTAGAAATTTTATTTTTAGCGACAAAAAATCTCTCCAAATTCTTTTCAATCGCGTTTTTTGCTTTATTCAATAATTCTTCATTCATATCAACTAAATTTACCTTATATCCATAGGTTGAGATTAGTTGTGCAATTCCTGCTCCCATTATTCCAGCACCAATCACGCAAACTTTATTAATCTTCATTATAATTTACCTCATTTTCTAAACTTGTTAAAATCGGGCTTGCGTTTTTCTAAAAATGCGTTCTTTCCTTCCACAGCTTCCTCGGTGCCATAATAAAGACCCAGTCCCCCAACTCCTAATTGTGTGAATGCT